>JAAHTH010000085.1_pt2 | contig 75637 bp, 52 predicted proteins | sample 6116091 | NCBI WGS metagenome assembly JAAHTH01 (sample SAMN13939990, study PRJNA603662) | sponge metagenome | isolation source: marine sponge | host: Mycale hentscheli | place: New Zealand | collected 2006 | reverse complement strand
TTTCATCGTACTACCAGATCCTCGTGGCTTGCCCCCCGGAGGAATTATCAATTGGGGTGCTGGTTTTCTGCCAGCCACCCATCAGGCGACCACCTTGGATACCTCGAACGCCAATCAACCAATCGCAGATTTATTCCCTCCGACTGACTTCACACAAGCAACGCAGGCAGCAGATCGTGAAGGTCTCGCATTCCTGAATCGCCTGAATAGAATTCACCAACAGTCACGTCCAGGAAATACTGAGCTTGAGGCACGCATCAAGGCGTATGAATTGGCTGCGCGACTGCAACTCAGTGCACCAGAAGTGACCGAGCTTTCTGCTGAAACAGAACAAACGCGTCGAATGTATGGTGTCGATGACTCGGAAACGGGGGCATTTGGTCGTCAATGTCTTTTGGCTCGCCGCCTGGTCGAAAAGGGTGTTCGTTTTGTGCAACTGTACTGCGGTGCAGAAAATACAACGGCGCAAAAAATTCGTCCTAACTGGGACAGCCACGAAGACTTACCGAGAGACCACGGCTACTGGGGAAACGTCTTGGACACAGGTGCATCCGCCTTGCTGAAAGACCTTAAGCAGCGAGGCATGCTTGATGAGACACTGGTAATCTGCACCACTGAATTTGGTCGCCAACCCGCTGCGCAAGGTGGCACGGCACTCGGACGTGATCATAATGCAGGCGCGTTCACTGCATGGATGGCAGGTGGTGGAACTCGTGGTGGAGTCGGCTTTGGTGCAACTGATGAATTAGGATTCAAAGCAGTTGAGTCTGCAACCTACAGTTACGACCTGCACGCAACGGCTCTTCATCTTCTGGGCATCGACCATACGCGACTGAGCTTTTATCACAACGGTATCAACAGGAGACTCACTGATGTGCACGGCCGGGTAATTCCGCAGTTGCTCAGTTGACGTCATGATCGATCACTCGCCGCCAACCGCCAGACAGATGGTACGGCGAGTTGGCTCTTGCAAAAAACCCGGTTTCTGACCAACTCATATCAACCGATCCAGCCTCCTTGTGGGAACGCCTGTGAGCCATAGTTCTCCGATATGGATCCACAGCAATGGCGGAACACAGGATCCGAGTACACGTTAGTGGCCTGCCGGATCAGCCAGGCATTTTGTCGGCAAAGAAAATCTTTACGTTTGGAACATTCGCTGACAGCAGTCAGAAGCAAAGCACAACATCTTCTCCGCCGCCACTAGAGTCGTCCGTCTTCTTCCAGCATCTGCTTGTACTCGTCACGCTCACGACGAGTCGCTTCGAGATCAAAAATCAAGTATTTCATATCAAGCCGAAGCTGGGACAATGCCTCTTGGACAAGATTAAGGATTCTGCGACGACGTGTGCTGCATTGCACGACTCGCTGCATAGCTGGTGTTACCAACTCCTGGTATCGGGCTGGCAGTGCTTCAATCGCCTTTGCCATTTCCTGCAATTCGACCGGGGTCTCATCATCAATTTTCTGGGTGGATCCGATAGTGTTTGGCATCCAGAGTTGCTCCGAAAGGTCTACATGTGCTTTTTGTTCGATTGCCATCCGTTGCATCTGCAGTGCCGAACCTTCGGCAGCAGATCCACGCCAGACACTTAAACCCTTTAAAAACAAGTACTTAAAGCAAAAAACCTGCCATCTCAGAAAAAACAAACGTTGTCAAAAAGCAACGGCGTTTCGGCTTGGCTTTGCACTCTAAATCTTGGTACAGAAGGGACTTAGGCTGGCGGCGGAGGCTAGCAACTCAATGTGGAGTTTTTTCAACACCACGTCGCTTTCACCACACACCTAGAACTGTGCACGCCTGGGAAAGAGTTCGCGAAGAGCGGTTCCGAAGCGTTCATCGGATTGTTTCCGCTGCCAGCTCTGAGGTCAATGATCGATGTCACTCCATCCACCTGCATTTCCTGAAAGGCTGCCAAACATGCAACTTCGGCAAGTCTTACATGTTGTCTCTGCTTGGATAGCTGGGTTGACTTGGCTGTTTACTACGCCTGCGTTGGGTCAAATTTACGACTCATTAGATGCTTATCCGCCTCGTTGGCATTTGCAAAGCTCAGACTGTGAAGCTCGTGTGACCTCGCAGGGACACTTGGCCGATGGTGGACTGAATGGCGGTGCCTGTGAAACCGTGACTCTATTATCGGGCCATGGCACAGAGGCCTTGCTCGTTTACCCGATCGAACCTGTTCAACCACTTGATGATCTGACAGCCACTGTTTCAGTCATGAGCGCCAAAAAAGGCGCCCAGATCGGTTTAAGAGTTCGCTATCCGTATTTAATTGACCCGGATACAAGCCGGCCTGTTTCGGTAGTCGTCTACGGTGCAAGTTACCAATCGCCGAGCGAATTTGCCTCCATCGGTGTGGGAGCAATCGAACGACCGTTGCGGCTTAAGTCGGTTGCTGTTCGAACCGAATACGGCAGCAAAGTGGACCTGCAGGATGCTTACGTCGATGGCGTCGTGGTCAACGCCTATAGTGGCACTGGCCGTTCAGCTCTACGAATCGATAATCTAAGAGTCAATGGTTTAATCCCAGTCAGTGATGGCATCGCCACTGGGAATCGCCCAGACGAAAAAACGATCTTGAGCATGCGTCCGCGAAAGCAAAACGAAACCGGAAGTCCACGCTTCTCGGAAGATGCATTTGAAGCTGGCAACATAACTCGCATTCTTCAGTACAACGGTGAACCATTGGCTTGGATTCGTTCACTCGGATTTGATGCTGTCTTGCTTTCCAAGCCGCCCGACGCAGACATTCTCAGCGAAGCGATCCGATCTCGTATTTTGATATACGCACCGCCCCCAACCTCACCAAATCCAGAAATCCAAGCTTTGTTGGAACCAATAGCCGCGTGGTATGTTGGAACGGGAAAGGCACTGGACAGTCGCCAAGTCGACGAAACAACTCAAACAATACAACGCTTGAAAAAATGGCCCAGCCGCTGGCAGCGCCCCATCATCGGTGCACCATCAGAATCCTGGCGGGACTACGCGTCACTACTCAATGCGATTATCGACGACCTACCGCATCGTGTCAGAGGACTGAACGGTGACGAAGAATTATCGCAGATGAGACAGAGGCGGCAAAAACTCGGTGATCGAATCCCCGTCGCGGTCGGAATCGTCAGCATGCCCCCCCAAACAATGCTCAGACAAGTAGAAGCAATTGCAGAAGCGATCGGTGCCCCCGAACCTCAGCGATTTCACTGGCATTCCATGTGGCTTCAAGCGATGCGCAGCCTGGAGGTAACCCCCACAGCAATACTGTTTCGCTCGTCTCGCTCACTCACATCAGGAGCATTGCTTGACGAGCAACGCGCGATGGCGCTCAGTTACGTCAATCGCATGATTGCTATGATCAGCCCATGGGTGATTTCAGCCACGCCTATGACACCGCCCCCATTGGTGGGAGCGAATTATCACTGCACAAGGCTGGTAACCAACCAAACAGACCTGTTGATAGCCACTTCAACCGCGCATCGAGGTTCTGAAGTACTAGCTGGGGATGGAAAGACGCTGGATATTCAACTGACTCCCGCTGATGCTGCCAAAACCGCATGGAGATTGACACATTTTTCGGCCGAAAGAATTACCCCAGAATTAACGCCACGAGGGGCCCGACTGAGAATAGTCTCACCCGATGCAACCGAAATTTTGCTTCTAAGTAGCAACCCAGCCATGGGCGGCCAAGCCAGCCTGTCTTCGCAAAGATTCGCGAGACAAGCAGCATTGGACCGATGGCAACTAGCGACCAACCTCGTCGAACAAAGCGCTCGACACTGGCGGACCGCCACTGCAACGCGTGCTGCCAACCGCCAATCAGTTTCCAATCTCGTTGGTGTAGCTCAACAAACTCTCTCCGAAGCAGAACCGATGTTCCGTGCCGGAGATATCGACAGCTCACTCAGAATGGCATGCCGCGCCGACGCGTGGGCAATGAGAAGCCAGTGGCAGCTTGCCGAAGCACTCATGCCTGATTGGCCGATGCGAGTCAGTTGCCCACCTGTTGACATGGGTGCCTCGGAAATCCAAACCATCTGGCGTCCGTTGATGGACGACCGTGGCTGGGGACGTAATCTGCTAACCAGCGGGAATCTTGACACCAAAGACCTGATTGGCAGTGAACGTTGGACCTTTGGCAAACGTTTGACCACAAGCGCTCAAAGTGAATTGCTGCATATCACCCGAGGTGCTTACGAAGGACTGGGCGCACTACGGGCCCGAGTGACCTCATTATCCGATGAAGCTCTACCAGGAGGCTATGAAGGAACAGTGGTTCAAATTCAAAGCCCATCGGTGCGTGTATCCGCAGGGCGCGCGATCCGCATTGATGCCAAAGTCCGTACACTCGGCTTTGGTGGAGCTCATCAAGGTCTGTTAATGTACGACAGCATTGGTGGACAGCCGATGGGCGTGTTGATACGCGGGCAAGCAGATTGGGCGAACGTGCGTTTGTACCGCCACGCAACCGAAGAAACTGAAATTCATGTGATGTTTGAATTGATTGGGGGCGGCGAAGCCACAATCGATGAAGTCGAACTCAGGGTTTGGGAACCCTCAGCAACCCCGCCCAACCCTGTAACAAGACCAATTGCTGATGCTTATCCCAGCACTTCAAGCCAACGGTAGCATGCGTTCGGGTGAAGTGATTTAAAATGAAACTTTCTCAGATGCAAATACCAAGTATCTTTGCAGCGTGAAAAGTTTGCTCCGGTCCATTTTTCTATGTCCCAATTTATTCCTAGTCGGTGCAGTTGGTATGCCCCGAAGACTTCCCTATCGCTGAGACAGTGCCATGCAACAAGTGAAAATTTTCAAGAGTGTCGACAACGAACTTGCAGAAATGGAAAACCAAATCAACCGATGGATGAGAAAAAGTGGAGCGAGAGTGCTGTCGATCAACGGAAACCTAACCTCGCAAAATAACGCGAGCGACGGACCGCTGAACTCATTCGCTGCAGGGGATGTCTTGATTATCGTTCTTTACGAGATCGACAAACCCAGAGATTAACAGGAAAAACATTAATTTCTTGTAAATAAACATCGCGAAATACCGTTTCAAAGCGACGGTTTTTGCGAACCCAAACGATCGCGTGCACGTCTTGAATATCGGCTGCGGATTTTTCTCTTGCCGATCATTTGACTGGCAGCGATAATGAGGTAGTCGGTTCGCGATAACGCGTCGCGAAAGACTTTTTAGTGCGAGGAACGGCTCTTTCTGGTTGGCACCCGGGCCGTGAATCGTCGAACCGTTTTGAAAGGAGGTGAGCAAGTGGATTATTGCTGTACTAGCCAACGGGGTGGAAACCCGTAGTTAAAGTCGGCGGGCCGGTACTTCGGTATGGCCACCCCACTCGCACATCGAACTGATTGCGAGCAAACAGCCCCGCCTGTCGAGACAACCTTAGTCTCGGCAGGCGGGTTTTTTTATTGCGGCTCTGCTATGATGGAAGGCTTTTAAGCTACGTGGTTCTGCACGAAGGCATCTTTTTGTTTCCTTCTGCCTGACCTCGAACATCAGTGCCCGCTATTCAGTTTTTATGCTGCACCGGCGGAACGCTCCCGCCCGCCAGGAAAATCATCCATGCTGTCGCTCACTCGCCGCGTGCTCTCTCTTGCCCTCGCCCTTGGATTCTTCATGTCTTTTCCAGCTGAACCGTCAGCGCAATCCCTTGCTGCCGAAGTAGTTGGTCAGCCCGGAAAAATCGACGTTTGGATCGGCACAAGCGCTCGCAAACCTAGCAAGGGTATCTATCACTGCCTGCTAGACACGAGCACCGGCAAGTTGTCTGAGCCCGAACTGGCAGCTGAAGTTAGCGGCCCAGGCTTCCTTGCCCTACATCCCGAACATCATCATCTCTATGCGGTGGGAAAATGGGACGGTGTACCCTCCGTCATCGCGTACCGCATCCTGAACAACGGCAAGAAATCTGTTTTACAGTGGGAGAATGCTCTGCCAATCGGTGATGGCACTGCTGCCCACGTCGCTGTTGACCCCACTGGTCAAATGTTGCTGACCGCGCAATATGGCGGCGGTTCAGTAGCAGCATTCTCACTCAAAGCAGACGGATCGCTGGACTTAGCCACAGATCTCATCAAACACGACGGTGGCTCGCGAGCAGTGCCCGGACGTCAAGAGGCCCCGCACGCGCACTGGGTGGGATTCTCGCCTGACAACCGTTTTGCATTCGTCCCTGACTTGGGACTCGACAAAGTAGTGATTTACAAGATTGAGCCGAAAACTGCGAAGCTTACCGTACATGGCTATGGCGAGGTACCAGCCGGTGGAGGTCCACGGCACATGAAGTTTCATCCCAATGGAAATATTATCTACGTGCTCAATGAGCTCGCGCTCAGCGTGACGGTTTTTGATTACGACACTGATGAAGGCACAATGATCGCCAAGCAAACCATTCCCACGATTGCACCCGAATTACTACAAAAAGAAATATTCAAGAGTGCGTCTGAGATACGCGTGCATCCAAGTGGGAAATATGTTTATTCGGCAAATCGTGGCCATGACACGATTACCGCCTTCCGTGTTGACCAAGCCAATGGCGAATTGTCAGTCATCGAAGTCGAACCTGTCCGAGGAGCCACACCACGCAACTTCAACCTTGATCCCTCAGGCCGTTGGTTGCTTGCTGCCGGGCAAGATTCACACACGCTCGCTGCCTTCGCTATCAACACGGACACAGGTGAACTCACTTACAATCGCAGCAACGTCACCGCGCCCTCTGCGATCTGTGTTCTGTTTCAGCACGAGTGAGTGCGGAGAGAAGATGCCACAAGTTTCGAGCCGGGTAATTGCGGATTGTGATGCTGCTGTTCGGTTGAGGCTTATCTAGGTGAGCGTGGCAACCAATCCTTCGGTGGCGCAACGCAAATTCGACGCCGCAAATTCGACGCCGCAAATTCGACGCCGCAAATTCGACACCGCAGAGTAATCGAAACTGCACGATCAATGGAGCGATCCATCGTCTCACCAGCTACCGCGGCACATGAGTGCGACTTTTCAGTGATAGCGAAAACCGGTCATCCATCTTGCGAGCTTTGACGGGATGCCGATATCGAATAGAAACGCACATCAGATCAAAGCACTGATCTCGCTGCCTTCTCGAGCACGGCCGTGCAGCAGCGCAAAGCAATTCAGCCCCGCATCGCTTTTCGCACATCGGATCACTTGGCGACTTGGATCCTGTTTTCCACAGTCCGCACACCGGGCTCCAGTTGAACCAATAGCTGGCTCATGCGGCGATCACGTTCGCTAGCGACCACACCAGTAAGAATGGCGGAGCGTCCTTCCATCCTAACCCGGATGCCGCGAAGGGCAGGTTTCCCAGCCAGCTGACTGAAACGCTCAGTTGCAGCCTGCTGAATCATCTGCGGCGACCTCGGCGCGACCTCAATTGCTGACCGCAAGCGTGTACGGATAGCGGATTGAGAGGTTTGACCGCCTCCATTGTTGAAAGCGTTAAAAAGGCCCCCCAAGCCACCAAACCCACCGCCTCCAAATCCACCGAAACCGCCTCCTGAAGAAGCATTGGTCCCACTACCTTGACTTGAACCAATGCTGGTCGCGGTAGCCGAGCCGACGCCAGCAGAACGATCCACGCCCGAAAACGCTGCATCGGATTCAGAAGTGTCAAAGGGATCTACGGCAGTCCCAGTCGTAGCAGTCTGAGCGTGAAGGGAAGATGCCATGGCAAGACAAATGAGCATTGCGGCAGAAATTTGAAAGCGGGCCATCAACCGGCTCCTTGTCGATACAAAGCGTTACGAACGGAAAAACTACTGTCAATACTTTCGTTAACGGCCAGTCTAACGCTTGATCCGTTGCTTTGCTTTACAAAATTCTTGCGGAACGCCCAAGACACGGAGGGTTATGTCGAATAAAACGGAGATCTAGAGTTTCGCGTTTCCATACAAGCAACAGAGCATTCCATGCGTCAGCCCATTTGCAAGTGGTTTTTTCTCCTCGCCCCTCTCGCAATTTGCGTCAGTCTTGGGCTTCATCAAGATTCCATGGGTGCCGACGAGGACACAACCCCGGGTGCACCGCGTCTGCTCCCCAAAGACACGTTGGCTTATATCCGAATCGATAATGTCGACGAAATGCGAACGGACATGGCGGACTCATCAATGGGTCGGATGATGAGCGATCCTAAGCTGAAACCCTTTGTCAGCGAGGTTTACACCTCGCTGAGTGATTTATTCGAACAATTTGGAGCCCAGATCGGGCTGTCACTCGAAGAGTTACTCGCCATTCCGACCGGCCAGGTGGCAGCGGCGGCGATGCCCGCCAACCTATCAGAACGGGACGAAGAACTTGTAGAAGACGAAGCGGACAGTGATTCACCAGAAGCGATTCGACGCAGAATCGAAAGAAAACGTGAGCAACAGAATGCAATAGCCGGAATCTTCATTCTGGAGGCGGGCAAGAATCTCGACAATATGATGTCGTTGGTGGATCGTCTTGAAGAACAAATGATCCAAGGTGGTTATGTTCGCCGCACAAGCAAGGTCAAGGGAACGACCATTGTCAAATTACTGCCACCGCGACAGGGACGACCAGAAATTGAGTATTTCACCAAAGATGACACCCTGATTTTTGGGATCGGTCACGACACGGCGGCGAAATCACTGGAGCAGTGGACCGGCACGAGCGAGGAAGACTCACTTGCAGACCGTGCCGATTTCACCTCATTGATGTCTCGATGCATCGGAGCAGAAGAAACCCGTCCCCAATTGACGTTCTTCTTTGACCCCTATCGCTTCGTTGAGCGGATCGTCAATCGCGGCGGTGCCGCTGCCCTTGTTTGGCCGCTCGTGGAAAATCTTGGTGTTAGCAAAATCCGCGGCATTGGTGGAAGCAGTTTTCAAGGTGGAGAAATATTCGAAGACATTGCACACATGCACATCCTGCTGGATCCGCCGCGAGATGGGATGTTCGGCGTATTGCGTCCAGAAACGGGTGACACAACGCCACCCAAGTGGGTACCCGATGACGTGTCAGGTTACTTGACTCTTAATTGGGATTTCGAACAGACCTATGACAATCTGGATAAGCTGATTGCGACATTCCAAGGCGCCGACCCAATGAAGCGGTTTGTTGAGGAACCAGCAAAACAAGCCGTTGGGATTTCCATCAGAGAAGACATACTAGAGAACTTGACTGGTCGATTTGTCACCGCCAGTTGGATGGAACCACCCGTCCGCTTGAACAGTCAAACACGACTGTTTGCCCTTGAACTCAAGGATGGCCTGAACGCTAAAGGAGTGATCGCTAAGATTCGCGACAAACGTCCCAACGACCTTGAGGTAGAGACCATCGGAGGCGTGGTCGTTTACGGCCCCAAGAGCCAGCGTCAGCGGAATTTACCTGATAATTTCCGCCAACCAAAACCCGGCGTAATCATCCTCGGCAAATGGATCATCTTCAGTGACAGTCGCAAGCTGCTTACCCGTGTGACGCAGGCCAATGCTGACTCAATGCCGCGTCTTGTCAACGTTCCCGAGTACGATTTGGTGAGCAGTGAACTAGGTGGAAAGCTGGATGGCGAAACCCCTTTCCTTGTTTCATTCATGAGGGGGGCTGACTCCATAAGACAAGTTTATGACTTGGCAAAATCGCCAGAAACCCTGAGGTTCATGCGTTCCTCCGCAGAGAACAATCCTTTCCTCTCGAGAATGCTGGGCCTACTTGAGAAGAACGAACTACCAGACTTCGAAGAATTCGAGAAGTACTTTGCACCGACCGGCAGCTTCGCCTACGATGAAACTGGTGGCATGCACTTTGGTTGGTTTACTCTCAGGGCAGATGACTGAAACCATCGTCATCCGGCATGACTAGGCCGCGTCAACCTGACAGCAATCCCATGCCCTGCAAAATAAAAAAGACACCACGTTGGAAACAATCATCCAGCGTGGTTTTTTGATGACTTGAACTCCCCCCCAAACTATCGGTATCGAAACCTCAAATGTGGAAGATGGTATCGTGGACGCCTCGTGAAGAGAGGACATCATTCACTCACGCCCCAATTAGAAGGAACATCTGACTATCGGCAGGATAAACCACACTGTTCCAGCTCACGGTGTTCCAGCTCACGGTGTTCCAGCTCACAGTGTTCCAGCTCACCGCCTTCCATCTTGCCCCTCTCCGTCTCCTCAGGCTAACAACTCGTGTCTCTAAATCCATCGAATAGCATTCTCTCAATCATCCTGGGCATCTTGGTGGGTGCGTGCGTGCCAACTCAGCTGATCGTAGCTGAGGAACGCTCCAGTCAAGTTCAAAAACTTGGGACCTACTCGTACGAACCCAAACCCGATGACGCGGCTTTCGCGAAGTTCAACCCTCGCCTCGCACCCAAACCAGGCCCCCTTTTACTTCGACAAGGAGACCGACTTGCAATCGTTGGCGATTCAATCACCGAACAGAAGATTTACTCTCGCATCATTGAAACCTATCTAACGGTATGTGTGCCGCAATTTGCAATCCAAACACGCCAATATGGCTGGAGTGGAGAACGAGCCGAGGGTTTCCTGAGACGCATGGATCGCGACTGTCTGAGATTCAAACCAACGATCGCTACACTGGCCTACGGCATGAACGATACTCGTTATCGCCCTTTCGACGTACTGAACGGCAAGTGGTACCACGACCACTACAGCGAGGTGGTTGCAAAATTAAAGGATTCAGGTGCTCGAGTGGTCGTTGGATCACCGGGCTGCGCCGGTAAGATTGCCAGTTGGGTCAAGTCGAGAAGTGGCACTCTGGACGAACACAACCTGCACCTCTGCGCGTTGCGAGACATTGCTTTACAGGTCGCGGAGGAACAGAACGTAGCCTTTGCCGATATTTTTTGGCCGATGTACCAACAACAGATACTCGCTGCACGAAAATATGGAACAGCCGAAAAACCATATGAGATTGCTGGCCGTGATGGAATTCACCCGGGAGGTGCGGGCCACCTGTTGATGGCCTATGCGTTCTTACGGGCCATGGGCCTGAATGGTGAAATCGCCACGATCAAATTTGACTACCGGGCGGATACGGCTACAACAAGCGAAGGACACAAAATAGAGGGATGCGAAAAAGGTATCATCAGGCTGACAAGCCAACGCTACCCATTCTGCGCGGATGGCCCGATCGATCAGGACGATTCCATCAGGTCCGGCATGTCACTTGTACCATTCGACCGAGATCTAAATCGCTTCATGCTCCATGTTTCAGGATTTGACGCATCCAGGGCAAAAATCACATGGGGGCTACACTCCGCCGTCGTTTCTGGAGAGCAACTGGCCAAAGGCATAAATCTGGCGATGCTATTCCCAAGAAACCCATTCAACACCGCATTCAACGCAGTGGATTCAGCAGTGGCCGCCAAACAAGCGTTTGAAACGCAACAGATCAAAAAAGTTTTTCATGGCAAGGAAGGAAAACAGGACATGGTAGCAGCGGTTGCACGTACCGAAAAAGAACGTGCCACGCTGGTCGCCAAAATTGCTGCGGCTAAATCTTCTGGAACCCACCAACGGAGCATCCAGCCTGTGGAATGAGTCCGTGTAGACAGGCAGGCCGACATGCGTTGCAACCTATTCAGTTCAAGTACATCTCATTCAATTTGCAGTGTCAATTCAATCAAGTCGTTAAGCAAGTACCCTGCGTTCCCGATGTTTTAGGCAAATCATTGATTTCAGGGAGTGATGATCACATCGCCATCCCATAGCTAGATTTCGTCTACGAAGGTGAGGCTTTGACGATATACGGCACCTTGCAGGGCCATCAGTCTTGAAGCGGCGCACCGGTGTTCTGCACGACGCATGATGTCGATCGACATTCAGAATCATTCATCGACAGGTGCCGCCCGCAGATGCGATCACTCACAACACCCTGGTTGGCCAATCCGGGTCACAATGGTGTTCGCGACAGCCCGGCACCCATACGAAGAGATTGCCGTGAGATGTAAAACCTACCTTGGATTGAATCGCTACCCCCAGGTCACCATCGCGAACATTGATTTCACTTTGGAGCTGAAACAACTTGAAACCGAGAACGCAAACTTTTTAATTCCCCCGTAGAGCAATCTTTGCATCGGGTATGACCATCAGATTCAAAGCTTGTTGACTCATGACATGGCCCCCGCCCGCCGCACTACCGTTCCTAGATGCAAACATGCTGGTATGAATCAGCTTCACCTCGCTGGCTTGCTCATCGTGTAAATCTCATTCTCTCGGATACAACACTTCCCGGAACTACGCGGCAGGCAAAGCGACTGCCGACACCTGATGCTGTCATGCGGCATACCCGATAGTTTGTGTTTCAACGCGTAGCGCTGCAGATCAGGTCGTGATCCGTTTAATGACCTGGCATTGATCCTCGAGTCGAGATCGGCACTCATTCGCGTAAGCACCTGGTGGAGGACTAACACATCCACGCTGAGATTGCGGAGCGAAATCAAGCCGATCCTGATCGATCCAATTTTGCTCTTCCCCCACGAACGAAGTCACGTCTGAAAGTAAATCAATCCCGCAAGTACGGGATCTCTTATCATGCGCGGCTGTCGTTACTCTTCGAACTGGACACACGCCAGTCCCTATGCGGTAGCCACGATGATCAATTGGAAATCACCCCAGACTCTCGGCACATTGCCCTGAGCTATCCAAAACAGCTGCTAAAGTGCATTCCAGCAGCAGGCTTCCACTGAGGAAGGACGACTGCATCCCGCTCAAGATCTGCATCTGAAGAGATCACAAGTCACAGAGCCCTGTCGACTTTTTTAGATTACATTTTTTTTCGCAACGATGTACTTCAGCATCACCAAATTTTCTTGATGGAGTCTGCAAAGCTTTTGAACAAATTTGGCTTAGGAGCAGGGTCGATCTGCTTAGGCACTTGTGTCGCGACTCTTGGACTTGTATCGAAGTCATCACGTCCAACGTCAGAACGTGCCGAAGTGGTGTCCACAGCCCCTACTGTCCTCACCGTGGCTTGAGCAACCTGACGAGCATTTGGCGGCGTCCCCGCTCGCGAAATAGCGACAAAATCCTGCGGCGTGAAGTCAGTACTTGCCGGCACGTGCTCCGTTCGAATCCTTGGCTGCGGAACGTTGTTTAATTCAGCGATCACTCGCCGTGCTTCCACTTGACAACCTGTTTGTTGCAATACCGCAATATAAGCCTGAGACGTGGCAGTATCCTCCTGAATCGAAAGTGAATGAGAAAGCGCCCACTTTGCTTCCTCCAACAACCCCGCGTCAAGCAGATTCATCCCCAATCGTGATGCAAGGCTAGCGTTGTCTGGTTGTCCCTGCACCGCAGCACGGCGTAAGCAAAGTGCGGTTGCTTCATAAAACTTAGTGGACGAATTCTGGTTCAGATAAATCGACGCCAATAAATCAAGCCCTTGCGCTGCTTCAGCGCTGCGAGATGCAATTCCGGCCAACGCAACACGCGCCGCATCAAGGTAGAGATCAGCCGCATCACTGCCCGTCAACGTATCGCACGGCGTCCCGTGCAGAACATCAGTGCTGTGAGAACTTGCCATCCGTGCAATCACATCACCGTCAGCTGTGTCATAGACGCTGGAAAACTCATGAGCTTCACGGATGGCAGTACAAGCAAATTGAAGCCATCTGATCGCGTTCTGACGGCGGATCCCTAGCTGCGCTTTGGTATCCTCCCACTCCTCTAGGTCAATGCCTTCGGCCACAAAACGAAAAGCCTCCCATACGGTGGACTCTGCCGAAAGCCAATCACCTGATCTGTATTCAATCATTCCACGATCGACCAGCACCCTTGCACGGCCTGCAAGAGCAGACGCACTGCCTGACCCTGGGCAACGACCATCTTGGCTCAAACCAGAACTTGATACCGTAGTAGCGTCGCTTTGCTGTAATGACGCCGCAACGTCCGATTCAACGGCGCTTTTCAGCACCACATGAGTACGATGCTTCGTTGTACTACTTGCTGCTCTTAACTCCAAACGCTCAAAAACCATCTTGGTCTTCCAAGTGGTCCCTGAAAATTCAGCATCACTACCCGTACCCTGTTCAGTTGTTAGTGCATCTGAAGGGGTAATGGAAAGACCACGAATACTGGGTAAACGCCGTGGCGTTTGCCGCGACAAATTCTGTGACCCTTGCCACACTTGTTGAGAAGTGATGCCCTGCGAAAAACCATCACTCCTGTTTGGTTCTGACGCCTGCCCGCTCATCACTGAAAGACAACACACGAGTGTAAATGCTACTGCAAAGGATCTCCGGGCTCGACGCGGGCATTGCTTGGTAGTCATTTTGCGTTTCCATTGCGATATCAGCGAAAACACCACCTAAGGTGCCCCAACATTACAGATCGGACTACCGATGCAACTAGTACCGCTAAACCTAAACTCGATGTTCGCTACAGACAGCAGCCCCCTGAGAAACCGGAAGAATCGTTACATCTTCGCTTGTGGATGTGAACTCAACGACTGGCAAACCCCACATCTGGTGATCTTGAGCGAAACAAACCATCGGTATTGCCAAACCCTGTTTGCTATCAACCCTTGCGTCGACTTCACATATTCCCCGACGACTAGCTCACAAACTGAAGCCAAGTAGTGCATCCAGATCCCGAATTAAAAGCCCAGACTTACCCCAAAAAATACTTTGATGCGAGCAACCTCGGATACGACCTGCCCAGCCCCCCCGTGACTTGAGGGTCCCAAGAAAGTCGTAAACCAAAGCAAAGCAAAACCGCTCGTCGACGATCCTCCCTAGGGTTTGGGGATAACTTGCTCGGCTTTTCGGGTCCAGAAGTTCCGTGCTGCGCGTACAAAGGGTACGTGACGCTGCAACTCAGCAGCGGGCAACCTCTTCAATCGTTCTTCATAGTCTGCCAGCCATCGACGAAAAAACTCGACAGACTTTTTCGTTACTCGCGGCTGGCCCTCAAATTCAATGTACCAAGGAGCACTCATTGCAGCACGAAAATGATCTTCATACAGAGTCACCACGCGGATCGTGACCCAGCCACTTTCTCTAGCATTCACAGGCGGAAGAATGCCACCGGCCTTTGCGAATTCATCAAGTCGTGCACTGTAATGAACCGTCCCATTGTGGATCACCTCCAGGTATTCAACAGGATCCCGGACCGCCAACTGCAACTCCGCCTGTAACACCAGAGTTTCTCCGGGCCTTGCCTTGAAGACATGCCCCGGCAATTCGCCCCCGAGCATAGGACGTAGCAGCGGTCCATTCGTCGCAACACTCTGCCCATTCCATGCCGCATTCCACCACCCGATCTCAGATTCGACTTTCGTTGCTTTGACTGGACCGCTGTTGTATCCCCTAGGTGGCTTGCCCACGTAGAGTCGGTTGTATCCAACCGGCGTTTGTCGTGCTTGGTCACCTGTTCCTGCCAGTGGTGGAATCCGGAAACCCGCATCCAACATATTCCAATAGATTTTCTCTGCCCATCGCCCAATCACTTGGTTTCCTGTGGTCGTCGCTCCTTGTGGTCCGCGACCATTCGAAATCGACAGCACTTTTCTATCCAATCGCAACCAATCACCAAGCAAGAAGAATCCATCCACCTGCCCGCTTGCCAACCAGATCGGAAGTTGCCATGCAAAAGGATTTTCGATCGCGACTTTCACATCTTCCTGCCGACCTTGATGAATCAATCGTTCAACTGGTAGCAACGCCTCGCTACCATCACTCGTCCCGGAAACATTCTCTTTCTTTCCCTGCGTATGCTGTACCTTCTGGTCATTCGAAGGTTCATGCCGATAAAAGACCAACCCCGCTTCGTGCGTTGCATACTCATTGATCCAAGCGGGATCATTTTTCGGTGGTTCGTCGTGGGCACGCCCCGCAATCGGTTTTGCATCTACGTGTCCCAGTACGGCTGCCAGGTGCAGATCTTCAGACGCCATTCTCAGGGGCATACTGTAGGGTGACGCAGGTACGCAGCAATCACCGCTGGTCCATCCCTCCTGCAACCTGTCAACCATTCGAGGCAGGGCAACGGAGTGTTCGTCGAGGCTGGTGCGCTCCAAGGAAAAATTCCCTGTGATGATCCTGTATTCTGGTCCCCTAATCATACGAAAACGATACTGACCATCCGGCAGTGGAAACTCAGCCGAACGATCCAATACAATCCCCACACCAACAGGAACTGTTTTACGGACCGTCACCCGTCTACCGACCTTGTCAGCCCGTTCCAGCACCATTCGTGTGATCACAGGTTGCTCATCAATTTCGTCACGAACTGATACGGTCAAACTTCCACCAGCAGCGAAGGTAACCTGCAGTGGAGTGACAGCAGCGACAAAAACAACAAGCGTCTCTATGCAAAGTCGGACCGTTGCAACACGAACCATTTGACATCCCATTTTAACCAAGAATCAGTCCCCCCAAACTCCATTTTCGTATCACGCCCGCTGATCTACGAGGTCCCATTGACGCCTACCACCCGTGTTGCGGTCGAAAGTCACCACCCGGCAGGGCAAAACTCAATCAGGTCAAACCGCTTTGTCAGTCGGAAAACCGATTTTTCTCCGGATTGTCCACGACTCGCATCAAGCCCCAAATTCTACTGTTTCCAAGACAGCACTATTTCTTACATCGGGCGTGACAAAGCAAAACTAATGAAAAGCACCGTTTGATCAGGTCACCAATTCACAAACCGTTACGGTTATTCAACCGCGATACAACAGAATTGCATTACCGCGGACCGATCTGATCGCTAGAATGGCCGGAACGCTCCATCGTCGGCTGTTGGCATATTGAGTACCGCAATGATGACTTAGTGGTTTCAGCGGACCTCATAAAACTACCCCGCTCATCCGAGTGCCCCCATAGCGCGTCCTGCCAAACAAGTACCGCTGTGTTTGTCTGCGTGAAATACCAACGTTCACATCCTCAACCAACCTAGTACGAACTTAGCGACGCCCCCTCGGCCGCCATACGCTTTGAAAGGCTTCAATGATTTTGTTTACCGTTCCCTCATCGATTCGCTGGCTCAGCCTGATTTACAGTGCCTTGCTGGGCTTGGGCTTCTCGCAACTTGCGTTTGCAGCAAACACCTCGGACAAACCGAACATTATCTACATCATGTCGGACGACATGGGTTACTCTGACATTGAATGTTACGGCAGCGAAATTTCCACACCGAACTTGAATGCATTGGCAGAGGACGGAATCCGCTTCACCCAGTTTTATAACACCGGACGTTGTTGTCCCACACGAGCCAGTCTTCTAACTGGCTTGTATCCACATCAGGCTGGTATCGGGCACATGATGAATGACCGCGGTCATGACGGATATCGTGGTGAACTCAATCGCCAAAGCGTCACCATTCCAGAAGTGCTTCAATCGGCTGGCTATCGTTCGTATTTGTCCGGCAAATGGCACGTCACTCAGGCGGTGAATCCGAAAAACGATGCCGACAAACACAATTGGCCGCTGCAGCGAGGATTTGACCGGTTTTATGGAACCATTCACGGTGCTGGAAGCTTTTTCGATCCCAATACGCTCACCCGCGACAACACCTTCATCTCTCCTTTCGCTGACCCTGAATATCTCCCCTCACAAATGGCAAATGGAGAATACTATTACACCGATGCAATTGCCGACCACGCTGTACGTTTTATTCGCGAACATCATTTTGAGTCTGATGACCAACCTTTTTTTATGTACGTCAGTTTCACTGCCGCGCACTGGCCCATGCACGCTTTGAAAAAAGACATCGAAAAGTATAAAGGAAAGTATGACGTTGGTTACGATGCAATACGGTCCACTCGCTACGAGCGTATGGTTGATCTAGGACTCATTGATCGTAGCAATACCCAGAACTGGCCCATTGATGACAACTGGAAAGAAGAGCAGCACTGGGATTGGGACAAACGCAACATGGAAGTCTATGCAGCCATGATTGACAACATGGATCAGGGTATTGGTCGCATTGTCAAATCACTCAAGGACACCGGACAGTTTGAAAATACCCTGATTTGTTTTTTCCAGGATAACGGTGGCTGTGCTGAGAACTATGGACGGGGGGGCACTGGCCGTGAGCGTTCAGTCACTCCGGATCGCGATCTTCTTCCGGCAGATTACCTGCAGCCTGACATGACACCCAAGCAGACTCGCGACGGCTATGCCATGAGAACAGGAAAAGGCTCCATGGCGGGTCCAGCAGATACAGCTATCGGCTACGGACGAGGCTGGGCAACTGTTTCCAATACCCCGTTTCGCGAATACAAGCATTACACACACGAGGGTGGAATTTCAACGCCCTTGATTGTGCATTGGCCAGAGCAAATTGACCAAGGTGGGCGACTTGAAAATACACCAGGACACCTGATCGACCTGATGGCAACCGCCGTCGATGTTGCATCGGCAGAATACCCCACTGAGTTCCATGGTGGTGAAACCATCAAACCGATGGAGGGTACTAGCTTGGTCCCATTATTCAAAAATGAATCCATCAAACGTGAAGCAATTTACTGGGAACATGAGGGAAATCGCGCCATACGAGTTGGCAAGTACAAACTCGTCGCTAAAGGTGCCCAAGGTGATTGGGAACTGTACGATATCAATGTAGACCGCAGCGAGCAAAACAACCTCAGTGTCAAACAGCCTTTCCAGACAAAGAAACTCGCTCAAATGTGGCAAAAATACGCCGAACGCGCCAACGTCTTGCCGCTCAACCCCCGCTCCAGCAAACCCCCGGCCAATAATCGAAAGCAGAAACATTTTGACCTGCAACACGGGGCAAGCTTGGACAGCAGCAAAGCCCCTTATCTTCAACAACGTGGTTTTTCGGTTGAAGCTACCGCTAGCGTCATGGGTGATGGAGTCATCGTAGCACAAGGTGGTTCAAACCATGGCTGGTCACTCTACGTTCAGCAAGGAAAGCTTTGTTTTGCAACGACGCGCGGTGGAAAACAAACGGTCGTGAACACCGTCGCTGAAATAGCAGGTAATGTTACCATTGTTGCAAAACTCAAAAAATCCGGACAACTGACTATCTCCGTTAACGGCAGTAACATGCCAGAACACAGCCTGGATGGCTGCCTCACCAGCCAACCCCTCGAACCACTCGAAGTCGGCAAGGACTCTGAAGGCGTTGTGGGTAAATATGAGGCACCTTTTCCCCTCAAAGGAAAAGTTGAAAAGGTGAGCATTCACATCCCATGATTAAGTGCTGCTCCCGAGTCCCAGGATTAGCAGGAGGCTATCCGGTAAAGTATCCCGCAGCAGAAGTGCCCCTGTTGGAACCTCTCCTGCAGGCGTCTCCTGTTCCGCGTCGTATCGCCTGCGATAGCATAAGACTTTAGTACGGCAATTCACGCAGGTAAAGATTCTTGAAGTACAGTGCACTACCATGATGCTGCAACTCAATCTGGTCGGCTCGAGCAAGCGGAACCATGCCACTCTTATCCCAATAGTTTTCTAATACGACGCGATCGACAATTTTCTTTCCGTTGAGCCAAATCGTAACCTTGTCGCCAACCATGCGGATCAAGAATCGGTTCCATTCCCCTGGTCTTTTATCCGCAAGGACGGTCGGAGAATTTCGCCAGCGTCGATTGTTCCAAAGGCCCCCCGATCCGAGATTGCGACCATTTTTATAGGCGGCAACCCACTGCTCGGTCGTCAGATCATCGGCACCCGTGACTGATCCGTCTTTTTGGGGCTTCATTCGCAGATCCCACGGATCCCAAATTTGGATTTGAGGTGTTCCACGCAGATAAATACCCGAGTCTGCCCCTGCTGGAATCTTCCAGTCTACGTACATTTCAAAGTCGCCATAATCCTTGTCTGTGCACAAACTCTGGCCTTTCCCATCGTACGTCAAAACACCTTTGAGAACTGACCAGTGCTCGCGCATCACGTCGTCTGCACTCGCCTGCGCTTGAGTTGCGGCATCGCCTCGCAAATCACGCCGCGAGTTTGCATTCTTATGAGCTAGACCTTTCCAGCCCTGCAGATTCTTGCCGTTGAACAGAGCATCGAAACCGCTAGGTGGCCGGTTATCTTGCTGAGATGCATACGTTGCGGGTGAGACAGAATAATCAGCAATCTTCATGTTGCGAAATTCAACTCGATCACTGTGCCCAGCCAAAACGAGATGTCCGGATTTATTGTTCTTGCCCGGGTGCTTTCCTCCATCAACCGGCACCGTGTCATCAAGAAAGGCATCCACAATCACCGCCCCATTCAAAATCACGATTACGTGATCATCAATTGCTATGATTGTTTCCTGATTCCACTCCCCTACAGGTTTCAGATAACCAGTTTTCGCAGGAGTGATTCCATAAATAGAGCCATGATATTGCCAAGGTTTTAACCAACTGAGCTTCCGCTGCTTGCCGTCTGCCATTTCTGCCATACCACTGTAGCGAGCACCGTTGTGATCAAGAATCTGTATTTCCATCCCGCTTGAGGCTGGATGCCCCCCCGCAGGTACTCGAATCCCAATTCCGTTGTTCCCGCTCTCTTCAAGCTTGAATTCAAATTGAAACGCAAAGTCTGAGTACTCGCTCTTAGAGACAAGATTTTTCCCTCCCTTCTTGCAGATCAACACACCGTCACTGACTGTGTAGCCTTTGAGATCACCGGTCCACCCTTTCAGCCCCTCTCCATGCAACAAGGGCTTCCAAATGGCGGAACGATTCAAAATTGATTCGACGTGCTGGCCAGCGACAACATTTGGATCACTCGTACTTCCATCCTGCTTGCTTTGGCCTGCGGCAAAGGTGGTCACTAAAAACAGCGAGGAAATGACGCTTAGCAATGCCAGAGGGTTTAAACCCACAGACCAGGCTGGGACGTGGCGAGGGTACAAAGTATTCGACATGAGTCATTCCAGGGGATGCGAAAACAGACGTGCAATGAAACGGTCCCACAATATACGGACAACGGCCCGCAATCGCCAACACACCCCGCTCTGTACCGACCGCTCCGGCCCGAACGGCCCACCAGCAACCTGTGTACTAGCATTCTGGTTCGCTGAAGCAGGCGATCACTCAACCCAACTCAAGATAGCCACGACATGACCGGCATCTAAGAAAAAAACGTAGGGTCTTGCGCGGCTCTTCGCAGCGACGCATTTGAGTGCGCAAAAGGAGCCAAGACTGATCAATCCCGAATCCAAGTCCCACATTCTTCTTGCCGGGCGATATTGCTGGCTGGCAAGACAAAAACTGATTTCCAATCCAACTTTTTCGCGTTGCATTGCCGGGCACAGCGCGTCAAAGCTCGCTGATCATCAGCAAATGGTGTTTGAAAAATTGATAATCACAGAGGTCACTGCCGCGTGACATTGATAGAAGATAGAGCAGACGACCGCCTCAAAGTATCGCACTCGATTCAGAGTGTTCAATGCCAGTACGGGCCCCTTTCCCGCGAACGACTCTTACCAGCTGCCCGCTCTGAACCGGCTTACGCTGCCTTGCGCACTTGTTGATCTCCGGATTCCATTTCATCCGTTCGTTGCTCACTCGGCTGCTGCACTTTGCTGGAAACTTGAGCAGCGATTTCGGCAGACTCAACCCCATCCTTGTGGGCCGGCGTCAATTTCAGGATTCGAGGTTCGGATTCGGCCGTCCCGGACACGTCTGTAGGATCAGCTTCAGTGATCGCCCCATCAGAAGCAGGCGGCTCATTCAACTGCACTACTGCCGCAGTCGTATTGTGCCCTGCATCGACATCACATTGTTCGGCTGCGAGGACATCGATTTCGGAACCACGAAGGACCAGTTCAAGCGAGCCATCGGCCCGGTGGACCTTGAGCACATCTTCTTCAATGAACCAGACGGCCGTGTAGTGCTGGGCATGAAATTTGCGGCCGCAAAAGAACTCATCATGAATCAGCATGCTTTCGCGATGAATCAACGAGCCGTCAGGTCCCGAGTCCGAGGAAGCCTGAGCCGCGTCTTGGAGCCAATGGAGAAACCCCGTTCGCACCGTGGCAAGTCGCTGGAAATTAGTCATGCGTTCAATCAACGAGAAATGCGATATGATGCACCCACAGTGGAATGGCGGCGCCAATCTTCCGAGAATGGCAGGAAGCGTCGATTTGCCGCTAACTCGTCCTGCATTGGTTTGATCGGCTAGTTTCAGGGCTGACATTCGTTGCAATTCGGATTGTGAGCAGAGGCAACGCAAACCACCCAGATTGCCAGCGATCGAAATTATGTGCAAGCTACCGCATGCCGATACACGATTCAGTCAAGACATTTCAAGGAGCCAAAATGCAGACCTTGCTCAGCGAAGCCGAATTGCATGCCGGTGTGCAGAAGCTTGCATTTGAAATTGACGACCATTACGGCTCACGCCCGCTGACAGTGATCGCAATCATGACCGGCAGTTTGGTTCTTTTTGCAGATCTGATCCGTCGGTTGTCGATGCCGCAGCGTGTGGGTGTGGTCCAGGCATCGAGTTACCGCGGTGGGACCACTTCAGGACAACTTCAAGTGGACGCTGCCATGATGATCGACGTCAAGGGTCGCGATGTTCTTCTGGTTGATGATATTTTTGATACTGGCAAGACTCTGGACCGCGTCAGCGGAATGGTGCTCGAGCATGGTGCTACGTCTGTCAAGACTGCGGTTCTGCTGCACAAACTCACGCAGCATTCTGTTGAAATGCGTCCAAATTTTGTAGCGTTTGAGATCCCTGATGAGTTTGTCGTTGGCTACGGTTTGGATTATCTCGACATGTACCGAAACCTTCCTTATCTTGCTGTGCTTTCGCCAGCAGAAATCGAGGCTACCGCTGCGGAATCAGAGGCGTGAGACGTTCACCAAGAGTACTCCTGATTGGTCGCAGGTTCTGGCCACACGGTGCATCAGACTCCGCATGTTTTCTCACTGAACTAGCCTGCGCGATCCGTCGTGGTGGCATGCACATTGAGGTTCTCACTCCCCGCTACGCTTCCTCCTGGCCGGAAAGTCTTGTTGTTCGCGAAATTCCTGTTCATCGCCCTGCTGCGGCACCGCGAAGCGATTGGTCGATAAGTCGGTATCTGAAACACCTTACCTCTTGGTTACAGCAATACGCAAAAAGCTTCGATGCCCTGCTGGTTGATGCAATCCGCGAGGAAGCGATCGCCGTCACAGAAGTAGGCAAGCAGCTTGGCATTCCAGTTGTATTGCGTTGCAGTGGCTGGGGTGACACCTCAGATCCCGTTTGGTGGAAAACCAGCCGAGCCGCGAAACGAAGCTGTCATATCGCAAAAAATGCTGACGCAATTGTGACTGACAGCGGGGTCAACCAACGTAAACTGATCGCCGAGGGTTTCGCACGTGATCGGATTCATCGAATCAATAAGGGCTTCCCAAACTTCCCGGCTCGGACTACGCGAACTCGGCAACAAGCGCGGGAAGCTCTTGGCAGCGTCAACTCCGACTTGATCACGTCCGAAGATACTCCAGTCTTACTGTGTAGTTCTCCGATGACACGTGACGGGGGGATCAATTTGTTGGTCAAAGCGGCTCCGCACCTCATCAACCGCTATCCTGACCTGCGTTTCTGGTTCATTGGTGACGGCCCTTACCGCGACTGGATTTACGAGAATCTGCGAGGGTACGGCGTACGCGCTTCGATTGCGATGCCGGGGTCCTTCTCGGACTTTACAGAACTCTGCCAAGCTGCAGATCTGTTTTTCCAGCCTGATGACGAAGGTTTGGACTATTTTCTGCCGACTGCGATTTCTGCTGAGTTACCGTTAGTCTGCTTGCGAACTCCCTCAACTGAATCTCTGCTTTGTGGGCCACCACCAAGTCCAGCCACAACGACTACCAGCAATGATATCGGTCGTACATCGGGAACGTCAGAACTGATTCAGTGGATCGATGCACCGACTTCGAAACAGACCCGCATGGCGGTGTCTCGCGTTATGGATGACCTAGAGGCGTCTCGGCATTTAGCGACAGAACTGCGACGTAACCTACTTCGTTCCAGACCCCAGGCTGATAGCATTCAAAGCTACATGAAGCTGGTTGAGATGCTGGTTCAACAGCGTAATTCAAACTCACCGTCAACGGAGACAGTTTCATGACCAAACGAATTGTCTTTGTGATCCCCACCATGGATCGTGGTGGAGCTGAAAAACAGCTCTGCCTGCTTGCTGAAAATCTACCACGCGATCAATTCGATGTTCACGTCATTCTGCTAACACGCGACGGTCCCCGCAGTGCGCAGTTGCGAAACGCTGGCATTCCGGTATCCGTCATTGGAAAAAGATTCAAGGCAGACCCCTCTGCCTTCTTTCGCCTACGTCGTGAACTCAAAAGACTCCAGCCTCAGATTGTGCACACTTGGTTATTTGCCGCGAACAGTTTCGGTAGGGCGGCTGCCAAATCAGCCCGAATACCGCGAATCATTGGCAGCGAACGCTGTGTGGATCCATGGAAAACCGCGGCCCATTTTTTAATCGACCGCACGCTCGCCAATTACACAGAAACAATCACAACCAACAGCGCGGGAGTAAGAGACTTTTACGTATCGCACGGAATTCCTAAGGACAAGTTCACATTGATTCCCAACGGTATCGGGCCCCTTACCCCATCATCGCTCACGCGTCACGAAGCTTTTACCGCGCTGGGCGTCGATCCAAAACGAAAATTAATCATGGCTGTCGGCCGACTATGGCCACAAAAAAGATATCGCGATCTGATTTGGTCAGCAGAATTACTGGGAAGCATGAGAGAAGACACCACATTTGCGATCGTCGGAGATGGCCCACAAAAAGGTGAATTACTCAGACATCGAGACGCGGTGACGATCCCGAAACATGTTCGTTTTTGCGGTCAACGCGACAATGTAAGTGATCTCTTGCCCCATGCAGATGCATTTTGGATCGGTAGTGAATACGAAGGGCAAAGCAACTCGGTGATTGAAGCAATGCAAGCTGGACTGCCCATCATCGCTTCGAATATTCCGGGCAACCGTGACTTGGTGCTCGACCAGCAGACAGGGCGATTGGTGAACCTGGGTGACACCGCCGACTTTGCTCGCCAGACGAACGAACTTCTCGACAATCAAGCCGAATCAAAACGTCTTGGCAGCAATGCACGAGACCGTATCGCATCCGAATTCACTGTCGCTCAAATGGTCGATAAGCACGCCAAGCTTTACGCTGGCGTAGCACCAACCTGAACAACCCCTCTTTCGAGGTACACTACAACCCTCCTCAAGAGATTCCCGTTCGCGGCTGGTACGTGTCGTTGCTGTTAATCGCGGCTAAATGCATAGGTTATGCCAGCCGCCGTGCGATGTTGTTCTTCAGCCACAAAGCCGAAAACTCGGCAACTACTGACAGACTATTCCGCTCGTAACGATCAAAGCATGTTCCGTCATTTGAATTTCTTGCCATTCACCCATTTTGACTCAAAAGCACGTTGAGAAGACAGTTCAGAAGTATAGGATCGGGGCAGTGATGGCGAAGGCGATACCGGCACCAACGCGGCTGCTCGCTGAAGCTTTATTAGAAAAGAAGAGAACTCACCTGAGGCACCTGATCATGGACACAAGCGAGACCAGCCAACCAGCAATCGACGAGGTCGACCTGCTGCTGGCCAACGCCCGCTTGCGAGACGAACTGGAACCGTATCGAGACGAGTCGATTGATGACTCGTCCATAACGCGGATGTCACTTCGTACCGAAAACGAATACTTGGCGTCGATATTAGCTTGGGAGCGTGCACCGGCACTGCCGATCGCCAATTGGTTTTCCCCAGCAATGGAATTACCGACTCCCGACTCTCTGGACGACGAAACACTGTCGCAGGTCCTCGAGCAGACGATTCGTCGACTTCATTCTCAGAGGGTGGTGCTTCGATTCACTGATCACCTCTCCGATCGCGAACTTTACATGATCGTCTATCGTGACATCCTGCACTGTTGCGAGAAGAAAGTGGAGTTACCCGGCAAGTTTCTTGAGTGGCGTTGCATCGAAGATAACGAGACTTGGTTGAGGTTTTACGCAGACGCAATCGAGCGACGTCGCTTCCAGGAAGAATACGACGTTGATCTGCCCCCCTCCGAAACACCCCGTTTTCAACGCGACCTTCCGAGCTAGACTCACTTTGCCTGGGTTCATTCTTGGCTAGTGATTTTGCTCAGCTCGTGTGTCAGGTGTCCAGTGTGGTCCCCACATGGTTTCCTTGCGACGTTGCATAACCGGCGAGCTCATGTATTTGCCGCCGGTCTGTTGTTTAGCGTCGGTCTGAACCGGACCTCCACCGACTATCGAAACAGCAGCGGTCTTGTTCGCAGCCGTCACTGAGCTTCCGACTTTGACAAACTCAGTCAAGTCAAAAGCTACGCAAATTGTGTTGACCTTCATGTCCAGTGCAGCGGGAAAAAGCAGGGCTTCTTCTTGATTCGAGCCTCTCTTTGAAACGTCTGCTTTAACATCCATTCGGGATGGTCGTGAATGTCGCCTGGCTTCTGGTGCCAGCTTCTCATTCAAACTGCCCTGTTGCTGAACTGGATCAACTTGGCACAAAAGAACATTACTGAGGACTTCCAAATTCTCAACGGTGTTTTGAAAACAAGAAATCTGGACGGACTCACCTGTCCGGGTATCTGACTGGTCTGGCTCGACAACTGAGTCGCCAATCCAATCAAGGTCGGATGTGCGTTGCTCGAACTGACAGGTCACGACCGCACTCGAAACAGCATTCTGAAGTGTCGCAATCTGCTGTAGCAGAAAGCTCTCCGCCGATACCAACAGAGAGTCTCCGTGTCTGCAGAAATCCTTGTCCTGCTCTGAAAGATCATGAGCCTCGTTTACCATGCGAGACATCCTGATCGATAAATCCGCCTGGTCTCGAAAACCAGAATTTTTGCTCGAAGAATCAACAGTCTCAGAGTCAATGATTTCACCAAGCCAATTCAATGCTTCCTCCACATGCAACGAAGTTTCACATGTGGAGCGAGCTTGTCGGCAATTCCATCGCCAAACGGCAGCGTCATCGGATTGGTCAAAACTGAAACTCATCAAACGGTCATCAGAGCAGAGGACTCAGCATCAAGTCGGCACAACCGACTGTTGCTGAAGCATGGGTTACCCTGAGGGAATGGGCAGGGATAATTGTTCCAGTTTCACCGCTTCTGCAGCAGCACCAGAAACGGTTGCAGGGATTATGAGGAAAACGCTGACGACACGATCGATGGGACCGTTCATGTTAGTTCTGTGTCACCTTAGTCCTCTGTCACAAGGCTTCCCCACCATGTAGCGTTTGGTTTCCAGCCAGATTCGAGCATTCTGGCGTGCGATTGCTCCAAACGCTGCTTGAGTTCCGTTTGAATACGGTGGAATTTTGCTTCCGTCTTCGCAGGCGAATAACGAGGATCGGGCTCAGGAAAACGTGCCTCGACCGACTTCAACCATGCTTGCAGTTGTTCCCACATGTTAGCAGTGCGTACTGGATGAGTCAGTGATAAGTCACTGACCTCAGAGGGATCAACACTGAGGTCATAAACCTCATTGCGTCCATCCTCGTAGTAATGAATGAGTTTCCATTGACCATCCCGAAACAACGAACTGGGCTCTCCGCCCTGGTTGTCGTAATGTGGATAGTGCCAATACAGCGGACGATCTGGGATCGACTGTTTCCTGAGCAACGGAACGAGCGAGACACCATCAACATGTTGTTCAGGTCTTGGCTGCAGTCCGCACAACTCAAGAATGGTGGGGTAAAAATCTGCTCCCGTGACGGGCACGCTGCAGGTCGTTCCGGCCTGAGTCACTGCTGGGAAACGAATATAGAAAGGCTCACGAATCCCACCTTCCCATTGCCGACCTTTTCCTCCCCTAAGCGGAAGGTTACTTGTGGCGTAGGCATCCCCCGACGATACACCCCCATTATCACTTGTGAAAATCACAATCGTTGACTCGGTCAGTCCGGTCTCCTCGAGAGCAGTCAACACCTCCCCCACTGCGCGGTCTGTCGTCTCCACCATCCCCGCATAAACCGGATGATCTTGTACCTGACGTACCGGCAAGGTGCGATCTATTTTGAAGCGATTCGCTACCTTGGGCATTTGAGCAGCTTGTTTTTGATATTTAGCCCAAAGATCTCGACTAGTCTGCACAGGCGCATGCACGCTGTAAAAAGACAACATCGCAAAGAATGGACGTTTACGATTCTCTCGAATGAAGTCGGCTGTTTCTTTTCCCAGCCGCATGGTCAGAGATTCGCCAGATGAACCATCCTCCATTTGGGGATTTCGAAAAGGAGCAAAAAACCCCCCAGGCGGGCTGCCACGATGATGCCCCCCAATGTTGATGTCATACCCATGGTCTGTAGGTAACGAACCTTCACCACCCAAGTGCCACTTACCTGCAAAAAACGTTCGGTACCCGGCTTCCTTCATCGCCTCAGCAATCGCAACGTCCTCCGCGGGCAAAGCTCGAGCGTACTCCGCCGGCAACAACCGATCTTCACGTTTCCAATCCATTCCTGATCTTGCACCAATCCAATTCGTCACACCATGGCGAGCTGTAAACTGACCCAATTGAATACTCGCACGCGAGGGACTGCACACACGGCAGGTCGCATAACCTTGCGTAAAACGCATTCCGCCCCTAGCGAGGCGATCAATATTCGGGCTTTGATAAAATGTGCTCCCTTCAACTGAGAGATCATGCAAGCCCATATCATCAACAAGAACAATAACAACATTCGGCCGCTCAACTGCCGCTGCATTTGAGGTGATCACCATGAACAGTACAAAGAAAGCCAATACCTGACGCATGAAGCACCTATCAAGAAAACAAAAGCGAATTCAACCTTAAGTTGGCAGCCAGCGGACGAGATGAAGTCCCAACAATGCACTACCTCGGTAAAAAGGCATGCCCAAAACGGCCAACCAACCAACCAACCAACCAACCAACCAACCTAACACGTTGCAACGGCAACAATGACCGTAAGATCAGTTCCCCGACCTCTTCAGTTTAACCTCAACCTGTGCCTCGACACGACTCCACCTGAAAAACTGACAGCATTCAGATTTTGGAATCCCCTTGATTGCAACAAGCAAGCAGATTTTCAAGAAAGCCAACTGCATGACTAGCGGCATCATCATCACCTTGCTTCAGCGAAGATTTTTGGTGATCCAACAAACTCTTCCCGTCATCCCGAAACCCCATTTGATGACCACTTGAAGTCTCCACAGACTTCTCAAGTATTTTCCGAAGCTCATGCGCGAGATATCGATCATTCCTCAACCACCGACCACACCCCAGTTTTTCAATTCGGCTTGCGTTATCAAATTGATCGAACGCCATCGGACGAATGAGTTGGGGTATGCCGGCAGCCAACGCTTGTGAGGTTGTACCAATTCCCCCATGGTGAACAATTGCCGCACAATGTGGCAACAAGCGAGTGAACGATCTGTAGGGCATTGCCTGCACACTGTCGGGTAGCCCTGCGGGAAAGTTCTCTGGAAAAGTCGATAACAAAAGCCCTGGACGATTCAATTCAATGCAGGCTTTGACCGCTGCCTCAAAGAAGGCACGGCAATGGTGGTGCGCTGTCCCGGACGTGAATACAATCGGACGATTCTGAGGCACAACGAAGTCTTCGCTACTGTTATCCTGCAACGGAAACCCACAGTGTTTTAACTGTGGAAGAAATGTCTTAGTTGCAGGAGCAAACCAATCAGGATACATCGCAAGAATCAAGTCTGGTGAGTACCACCACTGATTCAGCGGTCTTTTAATGCGTTCAAGTCCATAATCCGTACGCATTCGATTGATGGGTCCGAGAATCGCAGGGTCAACCGCCACAGTGTCGATCAACCAATAGATTGTCCGCATCAACCAGACAGGACGCGACATTTCAAACCACCAACCAGAAAGTTTTGGTGGAGCATCAAGGGTCCGTAAGATGACTGGCTGCAGGTGCACACTTGCCAATGGAGTTTCGGGATGTGCATCGCGAAAGATCCGCGAGGCAAGATCAAGGGGATGCGAGACTAGTACCGTCTGCCCAGGAACGTGATATCGCTCAATGACATCCCGCTGGCGTTCCAAAAACTCGGAAACAACCGTTCGAAACACTTGCAGCGGTCCACGAACCGTCTTCCACACATGGGGATTGCCCAAGGCCTCCGTGAATTGTTCGTTCTCAATGACCACTTCAACTTCAAGGCCTGCATCAACAGCAACATCCGCGTACGGTTCGGCCAAAGAGATAACGACATCATGCCCTGCAGCACGCAGACGTCGACCGATTGCGATCATGGGATTCACATCGCCGCGCGAACCGGGTGCCGATAGAATCGCTCGCAAGATTAACGCTCAATGTTGTATTCGGTGATTTTCCGATAGGCGGTAGCACGACTAACGCCCAGCAATCGCGCCGCTTCCGGAACATTTCCCCCGGTTCGGCCCAGAGCTTTGAGGATCAATCGCTGCTCCCATTCATCAATGCGTAGCGTATCGAGCCGACTGATCCCCGCATCACGCAGACCAAGATCGTCGATCTCGATATTGGGTTCGTCAGCCATGACAACTGCACTGTCAATGACATTTCGCAATTGTCTCACATTGCCGGGCCAAGCGTACTGCAACAGCTGTCCTCTTGCCGCGTCTGATAACCCCAGCTTGGAACGCCCATGTTGCGCAGAGAAATGCTCGAGGAAGTGATCCATCAACAACTCAATGTCACCATCACGCTCTCGCAGTGGTGGAACAACCAGCTCAAAAACACTGAGTCGATAAAACAGATCCTCACGAAACTTGCGTTCCCTGACGAACTCTGCAAGATCTCGGTTCGTGGCAGCAATCACTCGAACATCAACGAGGACCTCTTCCGTTGCACCCACCGGCAGAAACGGATGCCCCTCAAGTATTCGCAGCAACTTAGCCTGCCCCTCAAGCGTCAACTCACCAATCTCGTCGAGAAAGAGCGTGCCGGTATGTGATTGCTGAAACCAGCCCACATGATCATTATCTGCCCCAGTGAATGCGCCTTTGCGATGTCCGAACAATTGGCTTTCAATCAATTCGCTTGGGATAGCAGCACAATTGACAGTAAGCATAGGGCGTTGGGCACGAGGGCTCGATCGATGAACCGCGCGTGCGACCAATTCCTTACCTGCACCACTTTCGCCCCGAATCAAAACAGACCCATTTGCATTTCCGACCCTGCCTATTTTGGCCTTGAGCTTGTTCATGCTCGGACTGTTGCCGATCAATTCATCCGTGTCAGCATTTCGATCAGCAATACTCTTTTTTTCAGCCAGCAACGAATCGTGTTCGAAGGCCCTCCCTAGTCCGACTGCCAGCAGGCGTCCCGCCGCCACCGCCAACTCAAAATGAGCCGGCTCAAATGTTGGATGCTCTCGGTAAAGGTGTAATACACCAAGATTGTTCCCCGAATTCTCCAGTGGGACAAAAATCACATCGGACCAGTCTTCTTCATCTGCCATACCTGGATTTTCACGACGAGCATCCTCATTGATCCAGATAGCCTCACCATCTCGAAGCACGCGCCGTACCAAGTCTTTACTAAGGCTGATCGAGTCTGCCCGTTCAGCAGGTTGCACACGCTGTGGCTTCATTCGACCATCGCCCGCATCAAACGAGAGACCAACCACATCAGATTCTGTGCGGTCCTTCAATAATTCGATGACCGTTTCGATGATGCCGTCGGGACTTTCGTTTTTCAGCAGGTTCAAACTGAGCGTGTACAGATCGATCAAATGCCCAGCCGATGCCACATCCGCGATAGGGTCCTCCAACTCAAGCCGCCATGTGCCCGTCGTGTGGACCTCTTTTGTTTGGGCCTCAGTAGGACGCCCCTCTTCAGATTCAGCCAAATCAGGCTCAACCAACTGCATGTCAGTACTACCGACAGTCACAACGCTCTTATCAAGAAGTCGTGCATGATCGGTTTTCTGACCATTCACGTGTGTTCCATTCCGACTGCTCGTATCGCGAAGATGCCAGTTACCATCCTCAAAAAATACGACCGCATGAAACCGGGAACTCACGGGATCGGTGAGCATGATGTCACAATTCGACCCCCGTCCGATGTGAAGCGGGCGTGCAGGATCCAAAGGGAACTGTTTTCCCTTTTCTGGACCGCTTCGTACTGACAGGTAAGCCACCATGGTTGATTCAGCCCCGGTTTTCAGCTCATACAAATGCTTGTGGCGTCAGTGACGACATCGGAGTGCCGGCGCCGTGCACGCCATTAACGGCCAACAGGGAGGTTTCCCCGCAGGAGAACGACTATTTCTGCAGCTGGCTCATATAAGCCAGCGGGACGACTAAACCCACCGCAAGCTATTGGCTGCAAATGACTTAAGAACAATCAAAAACCCAAGCAAAGCGGGTTCCACAGAACTATAAGTCCGTTGTCTCATTTTAAAACGCGGAAGACCCGAACGCGATCCCATACGTAAAAATTATTGTCAATCTATAGCCAAGTGCCTCCCCAATCGAACCAGACGGGCCAAATTCCAGGCCAAGGCATCCCAGCACAGAGATCAATCCACTTGGAGCCTGGGAATTTCACCGTATTATCTTCAAACACTACTCTGACTGCACTTTACCTGCTGCCAGGCGGGTCGATGCCAAAAGGATTGCTCCACCCCGTTTGACCCTCATTTCACCCCAAGGACCAAAACAAAACCCCTCTTGCTAGGGGGATCCACTAGAACCATCGATGAACTAAATTTTCTGATCTGCTAAACTACCGGTAGTGCGCCCTCGCCTGAATAGCCACTCGCATAAATTGCACGGATTTCTATCGAGAAAGCGACTCCCACCCTCGGTTGCTCCAGACCTGCCTCCGTCCAGCTTGAATCTCGGATGATTTGATGCGTTTCCATGTCTTCCTTTCAATTGCCCTCACTGCACTGCTGAACGCAACGCCCCAGGTCGAAGCAGGCGACTCCCAAACGCTTGCCGACCGGATAGACCACCACATCAACGCGCGTTTGCAGACCGAGGGGGTTTCACCCGCGCCAATGGTGACCGATGAAGCATTTCTCCGACGCGTGACACTCGATTTGGCTGGTCGAATCCCAACCACTACCGAACGCACCAACTTTCTAAGTCAGAAAGAAACCGAAGCTGATGATCAGGTCCGACGCAGGAGACTTGTTGAAAAACTTATCAACTCACCCGACTATGCCTATCACTTACGGAATCAGTTGGACATCCTGCTGTTGCTTCGAAGCGAACACAACGCAAGCTGGCGCGAATATCTTCTTGAGGCGACCAACGAGAACCGGGGCTGGGACCAACTTTTTCGGGAGATTTTCCTACCGGAAGACACTCTAAGTAGTGACCTTCGCCCAGTCAGTTATCTAAAGAAGCACCTGAACGATCTTGACGCACTAACCAATGGTGCAAGTGTTAAATGGCTAGGTGTGAATATTGCCTGTGCCAAGTGTCATGATCACCCGTTGGTGGATGATTGGACTCAAGATCACTACTATGGGATGACCTCATTTTTCAAACGCACGTTTCGCACCAAGAAAGGATTCTTGAGCGAGCGTTTTGAGGGTCTCCCGAAATACACGGACATTTACGGTGATGAACAACAACCGGGGCTGATGTTCCTGACCGGTCAAAAGGTTGAGGTCCCGCCGTTAGCAATGGACGGACCAGCGTTAAAGAAATTGCAGGAGGCAATCAAGAACTCAGAACGGGACGATAAAGCGGATCCACCACCTCGACCAGACTTTCGACCTCGAAGCGAGTTTGTTGAACTCGCTCTGGGAGATAGCAAAAACCGATTTTTTGCAAAAAACCTGGTCAACCGGACGTGGGCTCGTTTGTTAGGGCGTGGCTTGGTTCACCCGTTGGATCAGTTGCATTCACAGAACCCGGCCAGTCATCCGGGGCTGCTGGAAGAGTTGGCAAAGGCAGTAGTGGATTCAGGCTATGACCTGCGTCACTTGACGCATGCGATCGTACTTAGCAACGCCTACGCCCGCGGCACCTATGAGTCCGAATCGCAGCCTTGCCCACCTGATCTTTTTGCAGTGAGTGTCCCTCGCCCTTTGGCCCCCAGACAACTTTCACTGTCTCTTCGTATCGCTGGCCAAAATCCAGAAAAGCTCAAGGCCAAGAGCGTCTCAGGCTCTTGGAATGTCGAGCGAGAGAAATTGGAAAAAGCATCCGAGGCTATCGCAAAAAAATTGCTCATCCCCAATGAAGATTTTCAAATCCCTGTCACAGAAGCACTATGGTTCAGCAACAATGTGTCACTTCAAAACGATCTTCTGAGCACCTCAAACGATCGTTTAGTAGGTTATTTGAAAAAACTCAAATCAGATGATGAAGTGGTGTCCGCTGCTTATGCCTCCATCCTCAATCGAGGTCCTGATTCTGACGAGTCCAATGCCATCCAGCAGTACCTCGGGGAGCGGGGCCAGCGACGCGAGGACGCATTGAAGCAAGTCGTATGGGCACTGCTCGCTACACCTGAATTTCGTTTCAACCACTAGGTCATGATTTGATGAATCTGCTAAACCGAAGATCGATGCTCAAGGCGGCCGGAACGACCGCCGCGGCCTCCAACAGGGCAGCTGTCGAATTGTTATCACAACCCGCCATGGCCGATGAACTCGCACGCAGCGGTAAAAATGTAATCCTACTTTGGCTCGCTGGTGGCGCGAGTCAGCTGGAAACCTGGGATCCCAAGCCCGGACGACCAACCGGAGGCCCGTTTGCGAAGATCCAAACATCACTTCCAGGTGTAGAGATTTCTGAACTGCTTCCCAAAATGAGCACTCGCCTTGATGAAACGGCGATCATCCGCTCCTTGAACACAAAAATCGCGGACCACGGACAAGGCTACTTTTTGATGGACCGCGGGCGTCGCGCGGAACCGGGGATTGAGTACCCCCACCTCGGTGCAATCCTCGCTCACGAACTCGGGCAAATCGACAGTAAAGTCCCCGACTACGTTTCGATGTACACCTCAACTGAGGGACGACGCCAAGGTTCCGCAGGGTTTCTTGGGGCACGCTACAATCCGATGTTTCTCACCGACAAAATGATCCCTGAAGACATCCAGCTGCCGGAGTCAATCAGCGACACGGATCACCGTGACCGAGCGGCTTTGCGTCGCACACTTTCACAACGCTTTGCAAAACGCATGAATCATGCGGGTATCGGAAGTCATGAAAATGCATACGAGCGTGTGCGTGGCCTGATGGCGAGCGATTATCTCTTCGATATCGATCGTGAACCCGCTGGAATGCGTGACGCATATGGTCCCACCCAGTTTGGCCAACAATGTCTAGTCGCCAGAAGATTAGTTGAAGCAGGCGTACCGTTTGTCAAAGTTGCCCGGGCGTGGTGGGATAGCCACGGCCAGAATTTTGAAACTCACCGAGAACTGTGTGCTGACTTGGATCATTGCATGAGCACATTGCTCGATGACCTCAAGCAACGCGGGCTGCTTGAAACAACGCTGGTAATCACTTTAGGGGAGTTTGGAAGAACCCCCAAAATTAATGGCAGCCTCGGAAGGGATCACTTTGCGAATGCATGGAGCTGCACCCTGAGTGGGTGTGGTATTCGCGGCGGGACGGTATTCGGCAAGACCGACCCGGATGGGCAAACGGTCACCGAAGGAGAAATGAATGCAGGCGATCTGTTTGCAACTATTTTCTCAGCACTCGGTATCTCGCCGGACAAAGAATACATGGTTGGCAGTCGTCCGATTCCCATATCCGATTTTGGAAGCGAACCTTGCACCGAGGTGTTGTCATGATTCCAGCTACCCTTAAGAAAACAAATGAGTGGAAATCCCCGGACATCGTTTTTTGCCTCGAGCATGCGGCGGAAATGCAGCGGGTTTGGTTCGCAGGTTCCGACTTCAATGTCTATCAGTACGATCTGTCACTCGAAAAACCAGAGCGTCAGCCGTTTCAAGGAGAAGGACACACAAGCTACGTCACGGGCATGGTACGTACAGGCAATACGCTGATCACATGCGGATACGACGGACAGCTTTGCTGGTGGAGCATCGAAGAACAACGGCTGACCCGAAAAATTGCTGGACACGAAAGATGGGGAAGGGCGATCACAACGTCACCAGACGGATCCAGACTATACACAGTCGCTGACGACATGCTGTGCAAAGTCTGGGATGCATCCACAGGCAAACTACTCGAAACATTACAAGAGCACGCCATACAAACACCTCATCATTACCCCTCGATGCTTTATGCTGTTGCGGCCTCACCAGATGGCAAATGGCTTGCAACCGGTGACCGTATCGGACACACCGCCATATGGAACACTCATTCTTTCGAAAAAGTCGCAGAGTTAGAAACACCAGTGATGTACACGTGGGACCCACGCGCGAGGCGGCACAGCATTGGCGGCATTCGATCTCTTGCCTTCTCGCCCGAGAGCAACGAAATTGCGATCGGCGGCATCGGTAAAATTGGCAACATTGACCATCTAGGCGGCCCAGCGCGCCTGGAAGTTTTTGAATGGCGCACCGCGACACAACGCTTGGAAATCGAGGATAACAAGAAGAAGGGTTTAATCGAGCAAATCATCTGGTCACCGGGTAAAGAATGGATATTAACCGCGGGTGGCGACAATAATGGCTTCCTGACTTTTTACAACGCAGAGACCGGAGATGTGCTTCATCAAGATGGCCAAAACGGGCACATCCATGAAGTGTCAGTCGGCCCCAACTTCGATGAATTGGTAGTTGCGGCGCATGAGAGACTCACGAAGTGGACCATGCAAACGGAACCGCCACCACTGGCAGAAAATGAGACGCTGAACGAAGACTCCAACGCTTCGGAAAATGCTGACAAAGATTAGCCGTTGGCTGGAGAAACCTGCTCACCGACCCGCCCTAGCAACCCGCAATGGCAATCAACGCTCACAGCCCAACCGCGCGACACGGTCGCGATCACCAGCAGATCGCAATAAGCGTCCACCGCTGAAATCACAAGACCGATGAAACGTTTCGTTATGGCAAAACCCACGCATACAGAACCTAGGTATCAAGCATCCTAGGATTGCCAAACTCCCCGAACCCAACAAGGTCCACCTGTGAAGTTACGAATCCTCTTTCTTGCAACCGTGACACTCAGCTTCACGTCTGCGTTTGCCGCCGACGAGACGGCAAACACAACCCAGAAGTCCATCCGCCTTTTCAACGGAAAAAACCTCGACGGTTGGACTCAGCGAAATGGAACGGCAACCTATCGGGTTGAGAAGGATGCGATTGTCGGAAAGACAAACGAAGGCAGCCCAAACTCGTTTCTTTGTACTGATAAACTCTACGGTGACTTCATCCTCGAATTTGAGGTCAAGGTAGATCGCCCGCTGAACTCTGGCGTTCAAATTCGTTCACAATGCAAAGGTGATACACCCAACGGTCGCGTCAATGGCCCCCAGGTTGAAATCTCCAATGACAAAATGGCAGGGTACATCTATGGCGAGGCTGCAGGTGGCTGGATGACACCTGATGCAGATCGCACACCACATGAAACATTCCAAGACGGTAATTGGAATAATTATCGTGTTATTGCGAGGGGCCCCAGTATCAAAACCTGGATCAACGGCAAGCAGATCTCGAATCTGGTCCACGAAGAGCGTTACAAGACTCACCCCCGAGGCTTCATTGGTCTTCAGGTCCACGGCATCGGTCGCGGGCAAGGTCCGTACGAAGTACGCTGGCGCAACCTCCATTTGCAGGATTTATCTGCAAAATGAGCATCGCGTTTGATGCCCTGAAAACTTGGTTTGGAACACGTCCTGCTGTCACGGCAGCATGCAATGGCAAGGTTGCAGCGAAATAGCAAGCAAGACACGACCTGCAGCCGTAAACCGTTTATACTATCGACACTGGCGCAAGCCGGAATATCTGCTCGATTCAACGATCGCCGAAGGTGATTTTGGTTTCAGCAGTGAACCTGCCCAGAAAAACGAGTGCTGATTTAAGTTTGCCAACCCAAATTGGCCAACATGTCGGCATCCTCCACGTCCTGCTGAGAAATTTGCTACGGCAATCATTCTCCCATTTTCAACTAACAAACATGAAGGCTCTGAATATGCGATTACTCGCGTTCTGCTTGTTCGCGGTTGGCGTCGTCCTGCCTCACGTAGCAGTCACTGCTGCTGACGACGGTTACGTCTCTCTTTTCGATGGCAAGACCCTCAAAGGTTGGGATGGAAATCCTGACTTTTGGAGTGTTCGGGATGGAGCGATCACTGGACAGACTACAAAAGAGAATCCTACAAAGGGAAATACCTTTCTTGTGTACCGCGGTGGGGATTACAAGAACTTCGAACTCAAGTTCGAGTACAAGATCGTAGGCGGGAACTCAGGTGTGCAGTACCGAAGCTTCGAGCCCGATGCAGAAAAGCTGAAGTGGGTTGTTGGTGGATACCAAGCTGACTTGGAAGCCGGAGACACTTTCTCGGGAATTCTTTACGGCGAACGGTTCCGCGGTATGCTCGCTAATCGCGGCCAAAAAACCGAACTCGTTCGTGAGAATGGAAAATTCAAATCCAAGGTCACTGGCTCTGTTGGGGAATCGGCTGAGATTCAATCAAAGATCAAGAAAGAAGACTGGAACGAGTACTCAGTGCTGGCCGATGGGTTTCACTTCGTCCACAAGATCAACGGCGTAACCACTGCAGATTGCACCGATATGGACGAGCAGGAACGCCGCGATTCAGGCATCATCGCACTGCAACTTCATGCCGGGCCTCCCATGCTGGTCCAGTTCCGCAACATACGCATCAAGAACCTCGACGCGAACGAGGGGACCAACGCGGAAGAAAACGCAACGAAGACCTCTGCCAAAAGTGGCGAGAAAAAGAAAATTGTTTTCATATCTGGTAACCCCAGCCACGGCTACGGTTCACACGAGCACTACGCGGGCTGCAGGTTACTCGCAAGCTCGCTTTCAGAGGCAATGCCAAACTATGAGATCAAGGTTATCAAACACGGCTGGCCTGCAGAGGGCATGAAGGCATTGGAAGGCGCCGACACCGTCATTGTCTATTGCGATGGGGGCGGCAGACACCTTCTTAATCCTCACATCAAAGAGTTTGACCCTCTTATGAAAAAGGGAACAGGGCTCGTCTGCATCCACTACGGTGTTGAAACTCCCAAGGGTGAGACTGGCGACGCTTTTCTCGACTGGATGGGCGGCTACTTTGAAACACATTGGTCCGTAAATCCTCATTGGGACGCCAAATTTGAGTCGTTCCCTGACCACCCCATCTCAAACGGTGTAAAGCCATTCACAATCAACGACGAATGGTATTTCCACATGCGTTTCAGGGACGAGATGAAGGGTGTCACCCCGATCTTGTCCGCACATCCTCCCGAAGAAACCATGAGGCGGCCCGATGGACCGCACAGTGGTAATCCTGCGGTTCGCAGGGAAGTGAGCAATGGTCAAATCCAACATGTTGGATGGGCATCTGAACGTGACGGTGGTGGACGAGGTTTCGGGTTCACTGGCGGACACTTCCACCACAACTGGGCGGATGAGAACTTCCGCAAGGTAGTATTGAATGCAATCGTCTGGACCGCACACGGGACCGTTCCGGAATCAGGGGTCACAACGGCTAATCCATCTGAGGAAGACCTTGAAGCCAATCAAGATGAACCCAAGTCAGGTGCCAAAAAGAAGAAGCCCGGTCGCAAGATCAAGCGTGCTGTGCCTGCTACCCCCACATCGAGCAAGAATGGTGCCGCCAAGCCAATTTTCAAAAGTAGCGTCATCGATTCGAAAACAAAAGGCCACAGCGTTGTCATCAATGCTGAACTCGGTAACGCAAAACAACTCTTTCTCGTCGCGAATGATGGTGGAAATGGATACGGCTGCGACTGGGCAGATTGGGCCGAACCCCGACTGACCGGCCCTCAAGGTGAAAAGAAACTGACAGACCTGAAATGGAAATCCGCCAGTAGCGGATTCGGCCAGCCACGAATCAACCTGAACTGTGGTGGCAATCCAATGAGGATCGACGGCAAAGAGATCGCTTACGGTATTGGTACCCACGCGAATTCCGTGATTGCCTTCGACATTCCTGCCGGATACACCCACTTCAAGGCTGTAGGTGGGCTCGATAATGGTGGCACCGACCAAGGGCCCTGCGGTGCTTCTAGTAGCGTGCAGTTTGCGGTTTACACCGAGCCACCCCCCACGCCGGGCGGTTCAGGTGGCGGGGCAGGTTCTCGTGAAGTGGCCGACGCACTTGATGGACTTGAAGTAGGGACCGAACTCGCTGCAAGTCTGTTTGCAGCCGAACCACAATTACTGAGCCCGGCCAACATCGACATCGATCACCGGGGACGCGTCTGGGTTTGCGAAGTGGTTAACTACCGCAAACATAACGGAAAACGGCCGGAGGGTGACCGCATTCTGATCCTGGAAGATACCAACGGCGACGGAATGGTCGATAGCGAGAAAGTTTACTACCAGGGCCGCGACATCGACTCGCCGCATGGTGTTTGCGTGCTGGGCAATAAAGTGATCGTATCGGCGGGCGACAAAGTGCAGGTATTCACTGACGCGGACGGTGATGATAGACCAGACACCCAAGAAGTCCTGTTCAGTGGTATTAGTGGTTCGCAACATGACCACGGAATTCATGCTTTCACCTTCGGTCCTGATGGAAAACTGTACTTCAATTTTGGAAATGCCGGCCGGCAAATCAAGGACAAGGATGGTCAGCCTATCGTTGATGCCGCGGGAATTGTTGTTTCAGCCAATCGCCAACCTTACCAGGAAGGCATGGTCTTCCGCTGCAATCTGGATGGTAGCGAATTCGAAACGCTCGGATGGAATTTTCGAAACAACTGGATGGTCACGGTAGATTCCTATGGAAGCATCTGGCAGTCCGATAACGACGACGATGGTAACCGAGGCGTTCGAATCAACTACGTGATGGAGTTTGGTAATTACGGCTACAAGGATGAAAAAACGGGGGCGGGGTGGAAAGCTAAAAGAACCGGAATGCGAGACAGTATCCCCGAGCGACACTGGCATCTGAGTGACCCCGGCGTCGTGCCCAACCTACTGCAAACAGGTGCGGGTTCACCGACCGGCATCACGGTATATGAAGGCGACTTATTGCCCATGTTCCGCGGGCATGTGGTGCATTGCGATGCCGGGCCAAACGTGTGCCGGGCGTACATGATCTCGAATGAAGATGCGGGTTACTCTGCAAAGATCCGCGACATTCTCACTGGCACCAAAGATAAGTGGTTCCGCCCTTCAGACGTGAAGGTCGCACCGGACGGTTCACTTGTTGTCGCCGATTGGTATGACCCCGGCGTGGGCGGCCATGGTATGGGTGACTTGGATCGTGGCCGCTTATTCAGAATCATGCCGGGCAATCACAAGGGCACCTACAAAGTCCCTGAATATGACTTCGCTTCCATCGATGGCTCGATCGAAGCACTCAAGAATCCAAATTACGCGGTGCGTTACATGGCCTGGCAATCACTCCACCAAACAGGGAGTGCAGCCGAACCTGCTCTGCAAAAACTTGCTTCCTCCAAGAATCCCATTTACCAGGCGAGAGCCCTTTGGCTGTTAGGCAAGATCGAGGGCAGAGGCCCAGAGACGATCAAGCAGGCCTTGGCGAGCACGAATCCGAACCTACGCATCGTTGGAATCCGTCTTGCTCGTCAGCTGAAACTGGCTGGGGACCCAGCGATGAAAGGTGATGTGCTTGAGTACATTGCTTCACTTGCTAATGATCCATCACCCCAAGTACGACGAGAAATCGCAGTTGCCTTGCGGCATAGCAAATCTCCGCAAGCGGCACAGGTCTGGGCCCAACTGGCACTTCAACATGACGGAAAAGATCGGTGGTATCTGGAGGCACTGGGAATCGGCGCTGACACCAACCCCGATGCCTGTTTCGCAGCATGGCTTGAGCAAGCTGGCGACGACTGGAACACCCCTGCGGGGCAAGACATCGTATGGCGCAGCAGAGCACCAGCAGCAGCCGATTATCTTGTCAAGGCTCTTCAGCAACCCAAAGTAACCGAGGCACAACAAAACCGGTTAATGCGGGCATTCGACTTCCACAGCGGCGAACGCAAAGATGCTGCGTTGAAAAGTCTTCTGGGTCTTTGATACTGCAGGCTTGTGACCTCTGTTGAACGAGTATTCCACTCGAGCAACGTTCTGTTCTGCCAACTTTGTGGAGCACCTATTTCCACTGGTGCCTCCACAAGTTCATCCTTCATGTTCAAGGGAACTGCACTTGCCTGCCTTCATGCGATTGGTCTCAGCGACAACTGCCCTTTCTTATCTGTTGTTCATTTTTCTACCTCCTTCGCCTTTGCAGGGACAAGAAGCAGAGGAAGTCACGCCAAAGGATAAGCTGATCATTGAAACAGTGCTTCGCCTACAGAATTTCGATCTCGAAAGCTCTGCTCCTGCCAAAGCCGCCGTGATGCGATACCTACGTGCTGAACAAGGCAGTGAGCGTTATTTTGAATTGATTGAACGATTTCAACCTGCTGAAATTGTTGAGTCACTGGTGCAGTACAGTCTCGCCAATGCATCCGAAACAGGTGGAGTTCGAGCCGCTGAATTGCTATTCGCAATGGACAAAGGCGATTATCTGGTTGAAACGACGACATCTGACAACGAAACCAATGCCCGGGCTGCGGTCCAGTTAATTGGGCACGTTGCAGGCAAGCAAACCGTCTCTATTTTATTGCCCCTGATGCAAAATGATGCGGCAAGCGTTGGGGTGCGAATTTCCGCCCTCAAAGCGTTGGGAAAGCGATTGCCGGGACAGCAACAGATCATGAAATTAGTGACCACAGGGAACTTGGCAGATGATCTGAAATTCGCTGCCGCCAATGCCTTACTCGGTTCAACCAACAAAGAGATTGCAACGACAGCCGCCAAGCACTTGGAACTCCCGGCCACTGCAGATAGCCAACCGCTACCAGCGCTGTCTGCACTCGTTCAGCGTAAAGGTGATGCCAAAGCAGGACTCAAAGTATTTCAAACTGCAGGAACCTGCAACAAGTGCCACAAAGTCCGTGGCGAAGGCAGGGAGGTAGGCCCAGACCTCAGTGAGATCGGTAGTAAATTATCACGTGAAGCAATGTACGTTTCCATTCTCGATCCAAGTGCTGCGGTAAGCCACAACTTTGAAACTTATTCCATCTTAACACTGGACGGTCTGGCAATCACCGGCCTCCTGATTACCCAGACGTACGAAGCCGTAACACTTCGTAACAGCGAAGGAATCGACAAAACTATTGATCAGGAAGATATCGAGATTTTCAAGAAGCAGAAAACTTCGCTGATGCCACAGGACCTGCAGAAACTTCTGACCGTCGACCAATTGGTAAATCTGGTTGAGTACACGCTCACACTGAAAAAGCCCGGTAACTGAAAAAGCCCGGTAACTGAGGCAACCACGTAGCGTAAAAACTCCTGTAGCTGAAGACGACCGGCAATCTCAACTTGACACGCTTTCTTAACGGCGGCTAGATGCTCCCGTTTGCGGCCTCATGGGAACAAAATAAATTCAACTCGGTTCGGTAAGAGTCCCAAAGCCGCTCGTGCAAAGGGATAGCCTTCCGTCTAGAATAAGCGGTGGGGGGAGGGTTAATTAGAAATGCCCCCGAGGCTCAACCAAGCGATCATGCTTGCCAAGCCCAGTGGCTCGGCGGCCTGCGTTAGCTAGCTTGCTGAGATTTTGTCCACCCCACATTTTGTCCACCCCACGTTGACTATCATATCCCTGCTAACCGCCCCCCACCCCGTCCCAGATTCAGCGTTACGACTCCCTGCCAAGATTTTCATTGCTTCATTGTCCCTGCATGGACGACTATGAATAGTGTCCGAAAGTCTTGTAACTCGTTCACTCAACTAGCAATTGTGACTGACACGGAAGCATGAGTACCAACATGAGTAATCACACCCGAAGATCGATCCTGCGTGGACTCGGAGTCTCAATGGCTCTGCCTTGGTTCGAATCGGTGGCGACACAAGGTAGATCGAGCAACAAGACAGCACATGCCTCGAGCCGCCCAGAGACACCCCCCCAACGCATGGCGTTTATTTTTGTTCCCAATGGCATCCACCTGCCGGACTGGACGCCGAAAAATCTCGGTCATGGGTACGACCTTCCAAAGATTCTACAGCCATTGGCTCCTGTCCAAGACGAGTTGATGGTTTTGAGTGGATTGACACATGATAAGGGTCGAGCCAATGGAGATGGTGCAGGTGAGCATGCACGCAGTGCATCAGTATTTTTGACCGGTGCCCAGCCGCGGAAGACCGCTGGCCAAAACATTCGTTCCGGTGTTTCGGTGGACCAGATTGCTGCCCAGGCAGCAGGACACGCAACCCGTTTTGCCTCGCTTGAGCTTGGGTGCGAAGCTGGACGCAGTGCAGGAAACTGCGACAGCGGCTACAGCTGCGCCTACTCCTCCAACATTGCCTGGTCATCAGCATCCACACCCGTCGGCAAAGAAACAAATCCAAGATCGGTGTTCGAGAGACTTTTCAGTGACTCCCCCGGAAAAGGACGTGACATAAAAGCGGAACAACGTGAACGCCTGAAGATGAGTGTACTGGACTTCATTTCAGAAGACGCACGTCGTTTACAAAAGACGATGGCCATTCAAGACAAACGAAAATTGGATGAATTCCTCAATGGCGTCCGTGAAGTAGAACAACGAATCGAACGCTCTGCTGACGACGACACAGCGAATATCGAAGTAGATTATCCACGGCCCCCCAACACGCCCCGTGACTACGGCGAACACCTACGGCTGATGTGTGACATGATGGTACTGGCGTTTCAAACCGATCGCACGCGCATTGCCAGCTGTATGTTCGCGGATGCCGGTAGCAATCGTAGCTACCGAAACATCAACGTCGCGGACGGACACCACGGCCTTTCACACCACCGGGATGATCCTGTCAAACTTGAAAAAATAAGCAAGATCAACCAGTTTCATACTGCACAGCTAGGTTACTTTTTGCAGAAACTCAAAGAAACACCAGACGGCACATCAAATCTGCTAGACAACTCAATGATCTGTTATGGCAGTGCTATCAGTGACGGCAACCGACATAACAACGAGAACTTACCAGTCCTGCTTGCTGGAAAAGCGGGCGGTCTGATTGATTCTGGTCGTCATGTGCAGGTTTCCTCAGAGACCCCCATGTGCAATTTGTTCATGTCGATGCTGGAACGCTTTGGTACGCCGGTCGATTTTGTCGGTGACAGCACGGGGACGCTATCGGAGCTACAGCTTTGATTCTCGGTATGGGTAAGCTGCTACGGCTAAGTGTTTCCGCATGCAATGCCAATTCCTCCCTGCCGAAGAGGCCATCCGTGTCAACAGGATCCTCGCCAAAGCTGAGGTCAAACGCAACGATTGTTGCACGCATACCTGCCGCCACTGCCACAGCCCTGATCCTCTTTTTGATTTACGGTGCGCCGCCAACCGCGGTTAGCTCCCAAGAGCCGACTGCGGATGCAGCAACCATAGGTGATGCGGAAAAGCTTGCCGAAACACTGGGCGATGCTGATCTCAACAAACGTCGTGACGCTGCCTACCAGCTCGCTACCATGGGCCCAGACGCGCTCCCAGCGATCGACGCTCTGATAGCGAAACTGGATGATCGTGATGAACAGGTCTGGATGCAAGCAGTAACAGCCATTGGTAAGATCGGACCAGAAGCAGGAAAAGCAATCGAACCGCTCTGCAAACTATTTTCTGATCGTAGTGTGCAGAAAAGATACAGAGCTGCGTGGGCAGTTGGCCAACTCGGCCCGGAAGCGATACCGATGCTTCGTGAACGCGTCTCTGACTCCTCCACCTCTCAGTGCGCTGGGGCAATTGAGGCTCTCGGCTGGATGACTGATAGCGCCAAGCCAGCTAGTGAACTTCTCGCACCCCTGCTCAAAGATGACCGTGTCACAATCAGACGGATGGCAGTCAACTCACTCGGCAAACTGGGCCCTGAGGGACAAGCTAGCTTGGCCCTTGCGTTATTGGATGACGACTCGCAAGTAAAAACAAACGCGGTACGCGCTTTGGGCAGAGGAAAAACGCTTGCTGCCCCCCTGCTGGATTCAATAACTCAACTTACAAAGGACAAAGATCCTGCAGTGCGAGCCGCTGCCTTGATAGCGTTGGGTCGTGGGATGCATGACGAAGGTCGCTTGCTCCCTTTACTGTTACGCGGAATTCAGGATCCATCGCCCAACGTCCAAGGCTCGGCTGCGCATCTTCTTCAAGACCTCGAAGGCCAGACAGAAGTAGTTAGGTCGGCCCTCAGTGAAATGCTGAAGAATGACCAACGAACAACCCGCATAGCGGCGGCCCGGGCATTGGGGGCATTGGGACAAAATGCTGCAGCCTCAACTGATGCGTTGATTACCGCCTTAAGATTAAAGCGAAACGACCAAACCGAGGATGATGACACTCGATTGATTGAGCAAGATGCAATCGTCAAGGCATTGACTCTTATTGGTGCTCCCGCCGTGCCTGCACTCCTAAACGCCTCAAATATTTCTGATTCTGCAAGTGATCAGATCGCAGTAGCGCTAGCTGGCATCGCTTCCCAAGCAACCGCGCCTCTAGTCGATGCGTTGCAAGCTGAATCCGAGCGAACACGTGCTGGTGCGGCTAATGCACTTGCGGCGATGACCCCCGTCCCTGAAACCGCCCTCAAGCCGTTGATACAGTGCCTCGCTGATCCTTCCGTTGTGGTCCGCACTGCTGCGATCAACGCGTTATCGAGCGTGAACGGAAACTCAAAAGAATGGCTTGCAAGACTCGAAACGCTTGCAGTTGATCCTACCCCCGCTATCCGGCAAGCGGCTGTATCTGCCTTGGACAGAGCCGTGGAAACAGAAACAAGCCTCAAACTTTTTACAAACTGCCTGTCGGACCCTGATGAGACCGTTCGTCTTGCCGCCGCAGTCGCGCTGGGGCGCTCTGAAACGCGAGCAACGTCAGCACTCAAGCCGCTGCTCAACCTCCGAAAAGACCAAAACGCTGGCGTCCGCAAAGCAGTCATCGAGGCGATCGGCAAAACCAACAACCGTAACGGGGATATTGTCGCGACCATCACTGAATTATTGAGTGATCCCGAACCATCTGTTCGCATAGCCGCAATCAAATCCATTGGCGACATGGAACTGATGTCTGCTTCCATCGTGAGCGCACTCAAAAAATCATTAGACAGTACCGAAGAAAACGTGTTACTGACGGCATTACCATCTCTTGGCACCCTGGGTGCCAAAGCTGAAATTTCTGCAGACCAACTTGCAAAAGTCCTGCAGGACCAACGCGGCAGTGTACGATCAGCGGCACTCAAATGCATCGCCAAGGTCGAGTCCGATCGCGAAAAAATGATATCAGTCTTCATCAAAGCTCTGGAGGACTCAGATTGGACTGTGCGCGGCGTTGCGGCTAACGAACTTGGAGAAATTGGTACTGACGCGAAACGTGCAGTTCCCAAACTCTTCCAGATGCTCGCAAGCCAAGATGACACTGACGCTGCCCGCGGTGCCCTACGAGGAATCGATAGTGCAGGCCCTGAAGCGGTACCGATCTTGATCGAGGGCTTGAAATCAACGGACCGTCGGCGTCAGTTCTACGCCATCTTTCTGCTTGGCAAAGTGGGTGCCGAAGCCTCAACGGCACTGCCCGTCTTGAAACAACTGCGGGATGATTCGGAAAGTGTTCGGGCGAAGGACGCCTTCACACGCGCAATCAAGCAAATTGAAGCCGAGATGGAACCCGAACCCACCGAATGACCCGAAGCAGACTCAACACCAACTCGCCGCAAATCCTATTAAAGAGTCAATCTAAGGCGAGGGCGAGACAGTTCCAGTGGCCTTCGGACGCTCAACCATGTCGGCTTGCTTCCTAACAGACTTCTGCTGAAACGCTTTCATAGGTGCTGAGGCAGCCCACCGCACTCCATGCAGCATCAGGCCGTTTGGACCGTTGGATTTTTCAGGATGCGGACTGAAACAGATGACGCGTCCTGCTCCAAAAACAGACCTAATGATGGCATGAGTCCCTGCCATTGCCCCCGGCTGCGCGCCTTTTTCGGCTACTTCTGAATCATACCGAGCAAGCACCTCGTAGCCTGGTAGATCTGGTTCATTGTCCGGAACAAGCAGCGGCCCTTGACCGTAATACACATCCACCTCGGAAGAATCAGTATTGAGTACCTGCTGACCCGGCGCCGTAATCCCCAGCGTCACAGTTCCCTGCCCCCGGGCCCAGTGCGAGCGATCCCAAACTCGGGCGTTGATCAGATCGAGCGACCAATCGTAGTGTGACGATGCAAGGTAGGATCCAGCACAAATCCCAATGTAACCACCGCCGTTCCTGACAAAATCTTGAACCTCGGCTCGACCTTTCTCTTCGAGTTTTTTGGCTTGCAGACTTCCCGATCCACCAGGCATCACAAGCGCATCAAAGTCACGCAACCGGCCATCTTGAATTTCGGCAGGCGAAATGCGCTGGCAGTCAAATCCGTTCTCGGCGGTCAAAAACCGAATCAAATTCTTTGGGCCATTGGCGGACCCGTTCGAATGATCATAAATAGCAACGCGAGCCACTTTAAATGTTGGAGCACTTGGAGTCTGCAAAGCCAAAGCATTCTGCTTCATTTCTACTAATTCATTCTGCATCGCATTCATAGCCAACTTAGCGAGCTGAAGATGCAGAGCCGTCATTTCATTTTTCGAGGCTTTCTTTTTTCGCCAACGCTCAACCTGCTTCGATACCTCCGAAAATATTTGATCTTCCACGGGCCAAAGATCATTCCAAATCCCAGGCAGATACTCAGTACGTACACCCGTTCGTTTGTGATTAAGACACCACTCTCGAAGCGTGATTGCGATCTCACCCAACTCAGCGCCACGGGGATCAGCCAGCGCGCCGTCTACCTCATTCACATTCACCCAGCAGGGAACTGCAATCGAAAACTTTGGGTCTCCCAAGAGTGTCCACATCGTCGTGTTGGCAGGATCCTCACCTTCGCGAACGCCATGAAACACTGCCGCTGAGACGGTACTTGTTCGACTGATTGTGTTCTCCGTCAAAATGACACTTGGAATTTTGCCTTCCAAACCATTTACCGTTCCAGGATATGGTTTCCCATCCGTCCCCGAGAGATCCCGCGTCATATTACGGAGAATATAAGAGACATTGGTTCTATCCTTACCTAACGGTTCCAGAAGTGTGCAAGCTTGGGAAAATCGTTGTGAGGAATAAATGCCATTCAGCTGCATCGGATCAGGCGCCGGAGCTACACCTCTTGCGGTCGTCGCGAAATTGGCTCGCACCAAATAACCATTCGGGGCGGTGCCTGCATCGTTTGCATCAAACATCACATGCGAGGAAGGTCCGGCCTCGAACATCGCTGCACCACCACGAGCATCAATCACTCCGAAATTGGCATTGGTCTGCCGCCCTTCCCTATCTGTCTTTTCCAACAGCTTGCGAAAATCCTCAACCGAGCTGCAGGTCTGCAACGCAAGCTTCATCAAGCCACCGTTGCCCAAGCCAGATTTAGACGGGCTCTCCTCATCTCCACTTTCAGCGTTGAGATCTTTACTGAGTGAATTCTCAATGCACAAACCCGTCTCATTGACACCCATCCAAACCGATTTCCTGCTACCCGCGTTGACGACAGCCAGCACCCGGTACCTACCATCCTCAAAAAGCACGAGTTCATTATGTCGAAAGGAAGTGTCCCGATTTTTCCAAAGAATCGGCCTTCCATCGTGAGTCACTTTTCCACTGATAACAGCCGTGGTGCAGGCAAGGCTTATTCGCGTAAAACACAAACCAGCCAGCAAAAGCGCGGCCAGAATGCTCAGTCGGTAAAGCTGTGCTCGAATCATCACTTTGTCACTCAATTTCAAAACAACAGAAATGCCAGGCACCCAAGCTACCATGCCGCAACTCATCATTGTGTGGCCGGAATGGAATAACCTTTCCATCTTTCCCTAAAGAAGAAGCGTTCGTGATTGAACGCCGCCACATCCCTAGGATCATTTGTGCGGGGCCCTCGTTCAAGCCAGTTTTGTAATCTCGCTGGGGACGAAAAAGAGCTTCAGCAAATACCGAATGCAGGGAAACGAACTTTGTTTTTGCGACCCTCAGCTGAGCCGATCGCAAATTCTTTCCTACAGCATCGCGAAGGATTGCGACCAAGGTCGCCTCGTCGGCATCCTGAAACCAGGCGACCAGCCCCCCCGAAACGATATTTGATCCGTAAATTGGAAACGTGACAGAGATCCAAAATGCAGCAGGTGGATTACAAAAAAAGGCAGACTGCATCAAATGCACTCTGCCTAAGCGTATTACACGGGACTCGAACCCGCAGCCGATTGCTCGGTATCTCAGTTCCAGTGAGACTGCTCACCAATTCGCTTATCATCCGGATGAATCGTCATATATTCTTGCGAGCGTTTCAGTTCTGTGCAATGACACATAGGGCACCGTTTTGGACACAAAAACTCACCCCGCACGTGCTTGGAGATCGTCGCATGATCACTCGAACGCGTTGGCTGCGCCGCTGATCAATTTGATGAACTCTTTGTTATTCTCGAATCGACCAAGTTGTTTGGTCAACTGCTCCATAGCGTCACAGGGATGCATGCTGCTCAGCGTTCGCCTCAGCATGGTGACCGCTTCGTAAGTCTCTTCATCGTGCAACAATTCCTCCCGGCGAGTACCGCTTTGCGAGATATCAATGGAGGGCCATACACGTCGATCTGCCAACCGACGATCCAGCACCAATTCCATATTTCCAGTGCCTTTGAACTCCTGGAAAATCGCCTCATCCATACGGCTATTCGTATCCACCAGTGCCGTTCCCACGACCGTCAACGATCCGCCTTGCTCGAATGCACGTGCAGTCGCGAACAATTTTTTCGGTATATCCATTGCTTTGATGTCCAAACCCCCTGTCATGGTAGCGCCTCCGCGACCTGACCGCCCAACCCATTTGTTGAAGGCACGAGCCAACCGCGTGATGGAATCCAACATGAGGAACACATCTTGCCCCATTTCCGCCAACCTGCGAGCGCGATCGATCGTCAATTGACTCAGACGAACGTGACTCTCCACATCCCTATCCAGACTGCTGGCGATCCCCCCGCCACCGACGACATTCCGACGCATATCGGTGACTTCTTCTGGCCGCTCATCAATCAAGAGCACCATTAGCTTCACATCAGGATGATTGGCCGCAATACCGCTGGCAATGTCCTGCAACATGACCGTCTTTCCACTCCGTGGTGGCGCGACGATCAGGGCACGCTGACCTTTGCCCATCGGTGCCAACAAATCGATAACCCGATTTGTCAATGGCTTTCGCTCGGTCTCCAAATGCAACCATTGCTCGGGGTTGATAGGCGTCAGAGCATCAAAACTTTTGACCTCGGGATACTTTTCTGGATCCATGCCATCAACATCAAGTATCTCACGAACGCGTGGTCCTTGCTGACGCCGTGCCTCCTGAACCATCGCCTTGAGGTAGACGCCCTGACGCAAACCAAATCTTTCAATCATCGTGCCAGGGACAAATGGATCGCTGCGTTCGCGCGAGTAGTTATTGTCTGCATTTCTAAGGAAACCGTATCCGTTAGGATGCAACTCGAGGATACCTTCCCCCTCTTCCAACGGTGCATCACTTGGGATATCCGCTGGTTCCCGATCGGCATGACCTCCGCCGTTGTTCCCGCCACCGCCACCGCCACCGCTGCCACGTCGACGTCGACGTGCTCTTGGCTTTCCATTTCCACCGGAACCGGAACCATTGGAACCCGAATTATTTCGACCACGATTTGTGCGTTTTTTTTTCGCCATGTGTCATCCAGAGTGCTCTTTGGGTCACCTTGTCGAATCCAGGGAAGCGTTGCGAGTCGATGGTTTACCAAAACCGGGAATGCTTGCTACTTATGAACAACTGGCATTTTTTCGATTTTGATTTTCTCGACTCGCCGTCTTCCACTGAAACGGAAGTGTCAGTGACTTTTCAGCAAGATTGAAAGATTTACCGCGACAGGAACAGAGTGATGAAAACCTTCACTGATGAAGCAGCGGTAACGCTCCACGAAGGTCAAAACTGTTAGTGTTGTTTCGTTATGAATTTGCCTTTTGGCTGCCAATGGTCGGATCAAAACGGATGTCTTGAGAGCAACCTGCAGCCAATCATCTGGGTTACGTCAGAATTTCTGCGTGTTTCGCTTTGGTTAGCTTCCGAATCAGCACCCTAAGTGCGATCGCTTAATTCAGTGACTCGAACATGCCGTTAACGAATCCCGCCGATGGCCTCGGGGAACGTCTTCAATGTTTCTCTGGCGTCCAGCCACCAACGCATGCTGTTGGTATTTGAGGAACTTGTGTTGTTGAAGTTGGATGAACCGCTTCTTACGGTTCGTTAGGAGGATATTAGACGGCTCAAACCATCTACCCTCGTGCATTTCACGGATCCGATCGCAGACAAAACATCCGTTATCACCATGAATTTTGCTGGCCAAAATCCTTGGCGATGTGTGGTGGTCGCAAGTGCGGTGTCGCCACATCAGAGGGACGCGATCAAGACGTCCTAGGAGAGGCATCGGAGTCGTGAAACTCGCCTGCCTTCAGCTTGAGTTGAAATATAAGCCCTCAAAATGCCATGTCAAGTCTGATTCGTGAAGATCAGCCCCACCAAAATGGGATGGCCCCAAAAGATCACGCTAGCGTCAAAGTCGACCTAATTTGTAGGTTCGCATCAAGCCGCAGACTCCACGCGGCCGATCAAAGGCAGGCGCGAGGTCCTTTTTCTCGCTATTGCCATCAGTTTTTACAGTAAATTGAAGACAGGAAGCAGGTTTGATGCGCACGGCAGCCCCTACACTACTGGTCATGATCGCGGTTTCGCTCATGACTTCCCACATCGCTCAAGCCGAGATTGCATGGGAATCTGACCTACGCACCGCCCACCAGAAGGCCACGGCAGAAAATAAATTGCTACTACTGCATTTCTATAGTGACAATTGCATTTGGTGCGATCGCCTAGAAGCCGGGGCGTTCAAACAGGCGAATGTAGGTCAGGCGATCAGCCAAGATTATATCGCACTCAAGATTCATGCCACAAAAAGCCCCAAACTTGCCAACCTGTTTAAAGTCACCAGATTCCCAACAGATGTGATCGTCACTACCGAGGGGCAGACTCTCGCACACAAGATCAGCCCCCAGCAGTCGGAACGGTATGTTGCGATGCTTGCAGGATGCGTCGCATCAAAGCCGATCGCACAAGTTGCAGAAAAAGTTGAGCCTGCGACACTCAACCCGGGTACTGCTTCCGCACCTGAACGTGCTCCAAAACCAGATCCAACGTTACCCCTCAGCCCAAACACCGAACTTTCAAACGATTCTGGAAACGCACTAAACAGCTCCGTACACGCGACGCTTGCCGGCGCGCGTGGCCCCACGATGACTCTGCCAAGCGAGACAAACAACGGATCACTTGACGAGCTACCTGGCAATGGTACCGCCGCCTATGAGGCAGACGCTCTACCCCCAGACCTGGCATTATCAAAGACCCCGGATGCTACGCCATCAGCTGAGGGACAACCCGGCCCGACATCCAATGATACAAACCCGGACCCCGCCGCAACTAAAACCGCATCGCGTAGCTATCAAGAGACACCTGCCACCGCCAAACCGGATTTGGCAATGCAAGGCTTCTGTGCGGTGACCGTTATTAATGAAAATAAGTGGGTCGAGGGTAAGGCCGAGTTCGGCGTCATCCATCTGGGGAAACTGTATCTATTTTCAAGCGAACAAGCGATGAACTCGTTCCTCACAAATCCTGCCCCATTCACGCCTGTGCTTAACGAAATTGACGTGGTCCGATTCTTCGAAGAGCGAAAAATTGTCAAAGGCAAACGGGAATTTGGGGTATTGGACCCGATACACAATCGCATGTTCTTCTTCGCTGATGAAGCAGCCCTCAAGCACTTCGAGAATGAGTACGAGCGATATACGGACGCGGCTCTCGAAATCATGGCGACCGCGATCAAGGAAGCAAACCCAGGAACCTGATCGGACAAGAACGCTTCTCTCATGACGAGATAACATTTTTGGCGACCGTCCTTTGGGGTGGTCGCCATTTTTTGTGTGAAACAACCCGCCTAAAATCAAACCATCACATTCGATGCCCGGATTTGCGTCCACCGAGGGCGGCAAAAGCTGGTTTCCCCCATCGCCGCTAGTTTGTCGCAACAGTCTCCACAAGAGCAGTATAAGCCCGTCGAAAGCTTCGCGTAGCTAGGGCGGAGGCCCAGAAGCACCGCCACGCCAACCCCCAAAAACGCAAGGGATATCAAAACCCAAACTATCCTCGCAGCGGTCTTACCATGACGCTTTGCGACAGCCTGAAAGGTGCGTAGCTGATAGGGGGCACTCCAAGAGCCTACGGCAATTAGAAAACTAACCAGGGCAAAACACAATGCCAAGCTGCCGACGAGCATTTCGTCCGGATTCACAGATCACCTTTCCTATGCGCACCTTCTAAAAACCGCCCAACGGTGACGGCCAAGTTTCATGATAACGAATCATCACGGCCCCCAAGAAGGGTTCAATTTGTTTTCATGTCGACAAAACCCACCTCAGCCACGCTCGTAATAAAGCGGGACCAGCACTTGGACATGGTCACAGTGCAGACGCAGCCGATGTGCATCGCTTTCCGCATTGTTATTCATGAAAAGTTGCAGCCGGCGTTACCAGCTATCAACCTCAGCGTTTCACAGCATACGCCGACACCATGAAGCCCCATCCACGGATGTAACTTTGAGAACAAACGCACGCACAGCAAGGGGAGTCTCTGACACTGCCGCTTTGGTGTGACGACTGTTCAGCCGCCACTTGGCTCGCGAATTTCCCAACATTGCCCCGGGATGGAGAAACTACCCCTCAAAGTCAGCCCGCCGCATCTTTCGGCATAGTGTACGTATCTGAAGTCGCACTGATTCCAGATCCGGACAGATCTCCAACGCACGCCGCAAAGCCATCAGTGCCCCTGCGTCATCACCCAGCTCGATGCGACACCGAGCTAGTCCTTGCCAAGCCGGATAGTGGAAGCGGCAGTACCACAAACAGACACGATAAACCCCCTCTGCCTGGAAGTGGTTTCCCATACCATGCCAACTGATTGCCAGTTGGTGGTGAGCCTCGGCAAATGAAGGAGCGAAAGAAACCAACTCTTCTGCGAGGCTAAACGCATCCTCATACTCACCGCCATCATTCAGATGCATCACCCGAAGCAGATGCTGATGATGCACTGCCGCACAATTGCGGAGCAGAATCGCTCGAAAAGAATCATCAGCCGACAGTCGAACCCCGCGATCTTGGTCGTTCAATGCTCGCGCCAGTGATGAAATCGCATGTTGATTTCCCAATATCCCCAACGCAAGAGCAGCAGCACGCCGAGTCTCAGAATCCCCGCGTCTCAACAATGTCAGCAGCGTTAACTGTGAATAGTGTTCATCAACCTCCCAAGCAAACAGAGCCGAGTCGGATGTTGAGAGAAGACGTCGATAGGCCGTCGCAAGACGATTGAATTTGAGTGCCGGGGAAGTCACCTTCGCTCCATGATCAGTGGATATCATTTCCTGGTGCCGACGCGAGATCTGCAACAAGAGAGAATCCCTGACCCCCCCCCGTAGTCACGACAAACCCGCCACGTTAAGCACACTATCGCTCCACAACACCGCCTCCCCCGCGCGAGGAGTTGGCCGAAGCAGCAGTGCTAATGGTTAGCGCGTCGGGCCGTCCGAGTCTAGTCGCGACTGCAGGGTACTACAAGCAATGAAACAGCGTAGCAACGCAATATTTCAGCACATCAGATGACTCCTCCGGTGGCCTGACCAATCGACGGAGATCGACCCAATCCATAGAAAACTGCAAACCCGTACACATCCTGCATATGAGTCCTAAGCAGGATCAGAAAATCATCGATTCCTTCGCACTGCTGCCACGACACATGGCAAAACTGTTTGACTGCACCAATCTCCACGTATGGGTCTTAAAAATCTCCTAACGAGATAACTTGAACTGACTTGCCTATCTTTACCTTAGTTCGCCTAAAAAACTCGCTTCAAGACACAGCAATAGGCAAAGCAAAACAAACATCACAAAACTGAATATGGCGTTCCAGTTTTATGATTTTTTGCCCCCCTATTTCCTGCTACCTTCCGAACTCATCTGCCCCAATCTCCTTCCATTCATTGCCTCGCTGCCGCGGAAACACTGTGACGTTATAATGAAACCTGAATTCACGGCTTAACATTGAACGCTTCGCTGATTTTTAGGCACACACACACCCACGACAGCCAATGCGTTCAATTCTTTCATCACCACTGAGCCAACTTTCGCAAATAGCCTCGTGGTCAAAACTGGTCTCATCGACAGCTCTTCTTTTTGTGATTCTCCTTAGTCGATTCTGCTCTGGAGACGAGTTTTCCACAGCCAGTCCGTTCTATCAGAAACTGGCGACTCCAATGAACTCAGTCATCGACGGCAAGCCGTTTCGCGCTGCCATATCCGGCATCGCTGAACAAGTAGGCCTGAACGTATGGCTAGATCGCAGTGTCGACCCCACTGCCGTTATCAGCGTCGGCTCTTCTGGATCGACCGTGTACGGGGCTCTCAGCCAAATTGCAGCATCACGAGACTGCGTACTGATGCCAATCAGCAACGTTTTACTCGTTGGCCGCCCCGAGCGCATTGCAAAGCTAACAGCTGCGATTTTGATGCCCCGGCCAATGTCAGCCAGCGTGTCTACCGCAGTGATCGATGTCACATGGGATGATCTGACCACTCCAACAACGGCTTTGAATCGATCAACCGGAAAGTCATTTGATTCATCTCGAACGCTGCCTCATGACCTGTGGCCAAAAACAGAGTGGAGGCAGATCGAACAGAATGTCGCCGTCGCGCTCATTTTAGGTCAATTCAACCTCCAGTTTGACCAATCTTTATTTCCGAAACGACTTGTCACCAGCTCACTGCAACCCACGCGACCTTTGAAACGCCGATACTCAAGTGAACTCGCCAAAGTCGTGCGGCCCACCATCAGCAAAAATGATCCGACCGCCCGCATTCGAGTCTCAGGAAACTGGCTCGAAACCACGGCAACATTCAGTGCCCATGCAGCGGCAAACGAAGCGATTTTCGCAGCCTTGAAACCCACACTACCGGATCCCGATAAGGACACGTTTACTTTAAAGCAAATGCGAACCACGGCGGGGAATGCGTTGCAGCAACTGTGTGGTGTCGCCGGTAGACGGTGCGAGATTGCTCCGGACGCAAGAAAGGCATGTGAACGAACCGTAACGGTTGAAGGCAAAGATGCGACCCTGCGAGAGCTTATCGAATTGGTCGCAAACCAAGCTGGCGTCAAAGCAACGTGGCGGGATGATGTCATTTTCATCTCGCCTTAACAACAGAATACAGCTGGTACGAGCATGCCCACGCCCGCCGCAAAAGCATCCGACAACCGCCGGTTGTAGCCGATGGCAAATCAAGTCTGGCTTCGACAGCTGGTGGATATGAGTGCCATTTGAATGAAACCTTAATAGAAATGAATCCCTGACGAACCGCTCTCCACCTGCTAAGCTGCGGCTATGAAAACACCACCATCTCGCCGCCAACGGTCAATCACAACCAACCTATCTCTCGCTCTTGCACTGTTAATATGCATAGGCTGTGATTCCGCCAATGAGCCCGCCAAGAGTCCATCCACAGACGACGCATCTAGTCAGGCAGAATCCTCAGGTCAGGAGCCCAGTTCAGAGCAAGAGGACTTTTCGCCTCGAGCTGACAACGCTGGCACTCAAGATAAAGCATCTGGGAGTGACACCAATACCAAGGAAGAATCAGCGTCATCAGTGAATCCACCGACTGCTGCCAAGTCACCTGCGATGAGTGCAGAAGCTTTTCTTATGGCGGCTGGCGAAGGAAGAACAGAAGACGTGAAGCGGGCGTTAGATAGCGGGATGAGTATTGAAGCAGCCGAACCCGGTCGAGCACATACAGCACTTCACCACGCTGCTTACAACGGGCACACCGCAACAGTGCTGTTCCTGATCAAACAAGGAGCAACACTCGATTGCCGCGATCATGAGGGAAAGACGCCACTCATTCACGCTTGCACGGGCCCCTTTCCCGAAACCGTACAGGCGTTGATCAAAGCCGGCGCTGACGTCAATGCCAAAGGAACCGCCGAGGGATTCACACCACTTATGATGGCTGCGGGGCTGGACCAATTGAAAAGTGTACAGATCCTATTGGAAAATGGGGCAAACAAGGAGGCAGTCGACGAGGATAATGACAAAGCGATTGATCACGCTCGCCGAGCCGGCTTGACCGAAATCGTTCAAGTTTTGCAGTAAGCAGGCGCTACTTCGTTGAAGCTCATTTCCTCACGTCTCTCCCCTACTTCATCTGGCTTATGACGCGGAGGGGCTTAGGGGTTCACGGTTGTCCGAACGGTTTGAGCGATACCAGCCTGCATTCTCTGACTTTTAGCCTGAATGGTGAAGTCAAAGGTTTGAGGCTGATTACTTTCCAAGACAATTTGGAATTCGGCACTGCTCCCTGATGGCATTGACCCGACCGGCGTAAGAGTGACGACATCACCATTGACAGTGAACGTGTTGGCTTCAGGATTTGTGATTGGGTTCGCGCTCACGAGTCGGACACCGGCAGGCAATCGGAACTGCATGGCTATCTGCCCATCCCGCTCGCTTGAATCATTGATGATCGTAAGGCGATACCGGATTGGCTGTGCAACTCTCGCCGGATTCGTCATCGAAACAAGTCGTATCTGAAGTTTCTCTGTACGCTGAGGCACCGGCGTTGCAGTAACGGGGGGCGTGGCAGGTATTCCAGAATTGACTCCACCCTGCAACGGCAGCGCCGGGGCTACTGTCGTTGGGGCATTCGGAGCGACCGGCGTTGACAACACTGGAGGTAATTCGTTGCGTGGTGCGGTGAGCGGTGGTGGGACGACATTGACCACCTCATACAGAAAATCAGTGTTCGCACTCGTTTGCTCATCGCAGGTGACCTGCAGTGTGATTCTGGCCGCATTGGCTGGACTGACGACTTTGAACAAGCCTTCCAGAGTCGCTGTCTTTTCCGCCTCCAAGCGTGGAATTGACCACGAGATCACATTCTGTGCTACTCGGCTCTGGTCCGATCCTTCCGTTGCTTGCTCCAGTTGCACAACCTTCGAAAAGGCCATCACAACTTTCACGTTGGTTGCGACGCCGAGTCCAATATTACTGATGACGGCTCGAACCAGCGTCTGCTGCCCCACTGCGATCCGATTGCGTCCTGCCAGTTCGGCTTTCAATCGAGGATTCCGCGGCACAGGATTGATAACCGTAACACATCCTTGCTGTGTATCCCGTTGCCCGCCGTCTGCAAATGCATCCACGGTAATGCAACGCTGACCGGCTTTGACTGTGGCGAATTCCACCTGAGCCTCCCATGTCTCACCAGGCTGCAAGCCCCCGTTCCTCGCTGTTCTCAGTGGGCTGATTCCGCTCTCGTGGACCAGACCATCGTCTCCTTCAACAGTGAGGTAAACATTCTGAAGAACACGTGTCCCGGTGTTCGTTACATCAATATCAAATGCGACTTTGTCCCCAGAAACCAATCGTGTCCCGGCTGATTGAGCAGGCGTGACTTTGATTGACAGTGACGGCCTGAACACATCAACTCGCACGCGATCTTCGGCAACCATCCCGCCCCCACGAGCCTTGAACACCAAATCCACGGGTGACTTTGCTGACAGATTAACAACCAAATCCAGCTGAGATTTTGGGGGAACAGTTCCAATTTCCCAAACCACTGCGTTCGGCAACACCTGTGCCTGCAAATTCGCACCCAAAACGTTGGCACCCTGTGGAATGGGCAAACTCAGGCTGACCCCGGTCAGAGGCTGATCCCCAGGGTTAGATACATTCGCAACAACCTGAAACGGAGTATCAAATCCAGCCACCGCTGGTCCACCTGCTCGCAAAGCCAATTCAGGAGCGCTCCAAGTCACAAAAGCCTGACCACGACCAAGCGTAATGGTTGGAATGTTATCCAATTCTCCCCCCGGCCGTATCACCTGAACATCAATCGCTGCACTACCGCTTGTGCCAGAATTTGGCTGCAGCTGTACCGAGGCATTGCCGGATTCGTCAACATTGGCTTCAACAACCGAAGCTCCGTTGGTTCCAGCAAAGGTAGCCAAATCAGGTTGTAAAATTTCGTACCGCACTTTCCAGCCGCGAGCGGGCAATCCACCCTCAGATCGGGTGACACGGGTTGTCAACTCAACGGGTGTTCCTGCTTGTACGACCTGCGGCGTTGGAAACTGCCATCGTGCATCAACCCAATAAATCGTGGTTGTCGCTTTGCGTTGGTCCCAGCATTCACTCTCTGGTGCGAGCACGGTAACACGGCTTGTCCCTTCGGAAGGACTGCTGATTGTGATCCACGTTTGCCCCTTCTCTAACTGCACATCGTCACGAGGATTCATATTTCCTCGAGTGATTAAGGTTCGCTTGCTGCTCGTGACACCCACTGCATACGCGGGATCTATTTTCTGAAGCCGGTCCATTGACCCAACCAAACGCCCAACAATTCCTGGCTAATCATCACCATCCTGCAGAAAGGTTCCGACACTTTCGGGCGTCAACATCCACTCCAGTTTCTCATTCATCTGCAAATAGCCATCAGGTCCACAGATACCAGAGAGCAAAACGACTTCACCGCCCACCGGCGCAACCACTTTGGTTGGAGTCAGCAGGATACATCCACGCTTGCCCTTGTGTGCAAGTTGTAAACAGTCCCTGGTCTTGCATTGGTCGCCCAGCAACACTGCCGGCGGGCCAGCTTTGAATGAACCGCTACACGACGAACTTGGAACACAAGGCTCATTCCCTTTTTGATGAGATAACCCGTTCGAATCAGTACAGGCAGGTGGATCAACTGGCTCAGTCCATGCTGGAACGGGATCTTTGCACCCATGTTCTTTGCACTTCAAGCCCAGACCATGCACGTGTTCATGAAGGTGGTCCTTCAGCCCATGAACCTTGTCACCCAGCGTCCGGAATGGCCGCAAACAGACGCAGTTATCTGCATTGCAAAAAGGCACTGCAAATGTGGTGGTCGTAGGCTTGGGCGCAAACAGGCAAGCCCCAGTCGGATCGATTGCAGGCAACCGAACTTGACTACAGCAACCGCTGCAAATGAAAGCCACCAATGCCCATGCCAAAACAGTGCACCGCCTCATGATGGCGGAACAAACTCTGGCAGACATGGTGGTTTGGAAGTTTCGATTCATTGGTCTGTCGCGAAATTCGTCGGGCTCGGCTGGTAAACACGAACGGTTCGGAAAGGAATGCGTTTTGGACAGACTTTGTCCACGGAACCCTACCACGCGGCTTGGGGCGATGTTGCCAAAACGCAACACGTTTCGTTGCTCTTAAGCAACACTGGTATGAGCAATGCGCTGGTCATACCCATTACGCGGGCGAATGGAGTCTCTTTGAGGCAAAAAGCTGAAGAACAACAGGAAACAGCGGTGCCGCTTCACAGCCCATCTGAAACCACCAACCCCGCGTGAGCCTCATAACCGCGTTAACACCATCGAGCCAGTCAGTACTCACATCAGAAAACTCGGATCATCTGAACTTAACTGCCCAAATCACGCGTTCTACCAACCTCCAAGCGTGGTAACGAGCCCGCGAGTTCCACTGTTTGCGTGCTACACGGGCCAAAACCCAGGCAATGATTCAGCGAGGAATCGATCTCGATCTACAACAAACATGATTTCGGCTCTGATTAGCTGCTCTGCCTTTGGAAAAATGCGATCCCATCGAAGAACCCCAATCGGCTGAACGGTCTACTGCCCCATAAAACGACGTGTTCTTTGAAAATCTTATTCGCGAGTCCGAGCGGCTAGTAAGAATATCATGGCAGCTGTCTTTTCCCGGTTTTATTGCCCCGCAGACGTGGATGAAGAGAGCGTGTGATTGACAGCAGCGTGCCTCGAGGTCATCCTATCAATGTAAGAAACCCGTACATGAATGAATGTTGTGACAACAAAAATTTCCCCATCCATTATTAACCGCGTCTCTGGTATTGTTGGCCAGCACTGACGCGGGGGAGCGATTTCCAGCCGGCCGCGAGGGCCGGTGGGAACGAGTGAATAATCCAGAGTGACACTTCACCCCCATCCCCTGCAAGGGTTTGGGGGTTTTTTCGTATCCTTCTCTAACGTCTGCCAAGACACCTATGCGGACCGATTGAAGAAAGTTCAAAATACTGATGAATTCGAAACCGATCCAGATTTACGACACAACCTTACGAGACGGATCGCAGGGTGAGGGCGTCAGTTTCTCTTTGCAGGACAAATTGAACATCGCCAGACGTTTAGCGGAGTCAGGGATCGATTTCATTGAAGGGGGATACCCACTTTCAAATGAAAAGGACGTCGCTTTCTTTGAGCAGATTCGTCAATTTGATCTGGGGCACAGTCAAATCTGCGCGTTTGGCATGACGCGGCGTAAATCAACAAAAGCTGAAGATGATCCGGGAATGCAAGCGTTGGTACGTGCACAAACCCCCTGCATCACTTTGGTTGGGAAAACTTGGGATTACCACGCAACCGAAGTCCTTCGGGTCACCCTTGACGAAAACCTCGACATGATTGGCGAGAGTGGTGAGTTTTTGGCACGCCATGCTCAACTCATTTATGACGCCGAGCACTTTTTCGATGGTTACCACGCAAATCCCGACTACGCCATCAAGACGCTCATCTCAGCCGCGTCTGCTGGTGCAAAATGGCTAGTCCTCTGTGATACGAATGGCGGCACCCTGCCAGAACGAATTGCCGAAACCACTCAAAAGGTTGTTTCTGCGCTTGCAGGTTATGACACCGCCATTGGGATTCACACTCACAACGATGGCGAACTTGCTGTTGCCAACTCACTTGCTGCTGTGGACGCCGGTGCATTGCAGGTTCAAGGCACGATCAATGGCATTGGAGAAAGATGCGGGAACGCAGACTTGATTTCAGTCGTTTCAAACCTTGCTCTAAAAAAAGAAGGCTACAGCGTCCTTGGTGGCAAACCATTGACCCATTTGACTGAACTGAGTCGCTACGTATATGAGACGGCTAACCTGCAGTGGAAGAATGGCCAAGCATTTGTCGGCCAAAGCGCCTTTGCACACAAGGGTGGGATGCATGTCCACGCCATCAACAAGGCATCCAAGACCTACGAACACATCGACCCCGCGTTGGTTGGTAACGAGCGAAGGATTCTGGTCAGTGAATTGTCCGGTCGCAGCAACATTGTTGCGATTGCAACCAAACACAACATCGAAGGCAACCGTGACTTGATGGATAAAATCCTGAAAGAGGTTGTTCGGCTCGAAAACCATGGGTATCAGTTTGAAAACGCCGGAGCCTCCTTCGACTTGCTTGTAAAACGAGTCGCAGGTACGTACACCTCACATTTTTCACCGATCAAGTACCGTGTGGTGGCAGGGGACCGCAACAGTGACCAAAAGCAGGTATTTGCGGAAGCCATTATCAAGCTGAAAGTCCGCGACACCCTCTGGTTTGATGCTGCCGAGGGGCACGGCCCTGTGAACGCACTGGATGCGGCGCTGCGAAAAGCACTGATGGATGCCTATCCTTCTCTCAGTGACATGCACCTGATCGATTACAAAGTCAGAGTGGTCGACTCTGGTGCAGGCACCGCCGCGTCGATACGCGTCAACATCGAGAGTGGAGACGCAACTGAGACTTGGGGCACCATAGGTGTCAGCGAGAATATCATCGAAGCAAGCTGGCAAGCACTTGTCGATTCAGTTGAATACAAACTCCATAAAGATGAATTGCCGCTGGGCGGAAACTGAATACACATGGGTTTGTGGCACATGCATGCCCGCCCAAAATTCCTCAACAGAACCTAAATCTCAACAAGACAACCGATGAACGAGATTCCAGACCGGTTTGATCACGCCAATGCTGCAAGTCGTATCCTGCAGGCATGGAGTGATGCAAAATGCGCACATGCCGAAGTCAATCCTGACAGAAAACCATTTACCGTGGTGATTCCACCACCCAACGTTACAGGTGCGCTGCACCTCGGTCACGGCCTGAACAATACGCTGCAGGACATTGTGGTACGCACACGTCGGATGCAGGGTTATGAAGCTCTGTGGATGCCGGGTACCGATCATGCCGGAATAGCGACACAGGCTGTGGTTGAGCGGCGTCTGAAAGAACAGGAAAACCTTTCACGCCATGACTTGGGCCGAGAAGGATTGGTCAGTCGCATCTGGGACTGGAAAGCACAATATGAAACACGAATCCTTGGCCAGCTAAAACGCATGGGATGCAGTTGCGACTGGGATCGCCTGCGATTCACCTTGGATGATGTTTGTGCCACAGCTGTCCGGGCTACCTTTTATGATTTATTCAGCAAACGAATGATCTACCGCGGCAAGCGGTTGGTGAACTGGGACACATTCCTGCAAACTGCAGTCAGCAATGACGAGGTTGAGAACGTGACCAAAAAAGGTCACTTCTGGCACTTCAGCTATCCGGTAATCAATCCCAAGAACGGTGAACCGTCGCAGGTAGAAATCGCAACCACACGCCCCGAAACGATGCTGGGTGACACTGCTGTAGCTGTGCACCCAGATCCAGCCAAAGCTTTCGACAGGGTTGCGCAGGAACTCCAATTGAAACTTGCCGAAGCAACCGACAAGGAAAAGGTTGAAATCGCAAGCCAAATCGAGGCTCTGGATACTCGACGCACTGAGATGCTGCCTCAACTGGAGCAACCCAGAGACATGACCCTTGATGGCCGCAAACTCATGTTGCCCTTAATGGATCGCGAGATTCCCCTGATCGCCGACATCTGGGCCAAACCGGAACTGGGTAGCGGTTGCGTCAAGATCACGCCCGCTCATGATCCCAATGACTATGAAGTCGGACTGAGGGCTGGACTTCCGATGATCAACATCCTGAATCCTGATGGCACGATCAACGCCGAAGGGGGCAATTACCAAGGGCTGACCATCCCACAGGCCCGCAAGAAAGTCGTTGCCGACCTCGATGCCTCGGGGAGACTTGGGGAAGTCGAAGATCGAGAAATTGAGTTACCTCACAGCGATCGAAGCAAAACGCCCATCGAACCCTACCTCGCCGATCAGTGGTTCGTCGCGATGGGAGAACTCGCGCAATCCGCCATGGATGCTGTTGAAGACAATCGAGTGAAAATCTTCCCTGAACGATACCGCAAAGGGTATCTGGACTGGCTCGGAGAAAAACGTGACTGGCCAGTAAGCCGTCAATTGTGGTGGGGACACCGCATTCCCATCTGGTCGATCAACGGCCTGAACGAAACCAGTGCCGACGATGCCGTGGCGCGTCTCTCAATGATGCCTGCACATGCAGCTGGTGATTTGCAGGCCCATATCGACAACCGTGACGATGGAACCAGAAGCATTTACGTGTGCATTCGTCAGGAAGATACAGTCGTTGAAGAAGAAATTGAGGCCATGGGGTTTGTCCGCGATCCGGATGTGTTGGACACGTGGTTCTCGTCAGCATTGTGGCCACACAGCACCTTAGGCTGGCCCGAGAAAACTGCCGAACTGGATTACTTCTACCCCACCAGCACGCTTATCACATCGCGCGACATTATCACGCTTTGGGTTGCACGCATGGTGTTGATGGGCTTGAACAACATCGGTGACATTCCATTCAACGAAGTCTTCATCCACCCTAAGATCCTAGATGGTCTTGGAGAGACGATGAGCAAAAGCAAAGGGAATGGTGTCGACCCAATCGACGTGATCGACAAGTTTGGTCCAGATGCGTTGCGTTTCGGACTTGCCCGACTGGCAACGGATACGCAAGACGTTCGCATGCCGGTTCAATATGAGTGTCCGCACTGCGAAAAGCTGATCGACCAGACCAAGAAGAATCGCTCCTTACCAAAGTTGGCATGCCCTGGCTGCAACGAGGCCTTCTCAACGCAATGGGCGGAGTCCGATGAAGACAAGGCGCTGCCAAAAGCTGCCGTGGTTAGCGAACGCTTTGAGACAGCTAGAAATTTCGTCAACAAACTTTGGAATGCAGCCCGGTTTGTTCTGATGAACATGGAGGACTATTCGCCGCAAACCGTCACCATCGAAGACCTGCCACTGGAAGATCGCTGGCTTTTGAGTCGCCTGTCAACTGTCACTCAACAGGTGAGCGACGGCATTGATCGTTACAAGTTCGCCGAGCGCACGAGAATTCTTTACAACTTCGCATGGGATGAATTCTGCAGTTTCTATGTCGAAATTGCAAAACCACGACTTGCAGATCCAGACAAACGTGCGTTGACCCAAGCAGTCATGGCACATGGACTCGATACTCTGCTGAAGCTGCTTCACCCGGTCATGCCGTTTGTGACCGAGGCTATCTGGGATTGCGTCAATCAAGCCGCACCCAAACGTGGCGTACCGAATCCGGTTGACTCTCCTAAATTTGTCATGACATCCGAGTGGCCCACTGCCGTTCCCGAGCATCACGACGAATCAATTGAACGTCAATTTGCAGAATTCCAGGAAGTAGTGGGGGCCATTCGAAAGATCCGTGCCAGCCAAAATATTGCACCGCGTGAAATTGTCCCAGTCGCCATACGCTGCAGCGATTCGTCACTCACTTTATTGCAACCCATGGTGAGCTATTTTGCGGGGCTGGCTGGCGCAGATGTAGTAGCAATTGGCCCCACAGCAACTGCCTTTGAAACAGACGCCCCGCTCGCGTTGACGTCCATTGATGTCGATGTTCATGTTGATCTTGAAAAATTCATCGATGTTGATGCGGAACTCGCACGATTGGACAAACTCAAGTCACAGCTAGAAAAGCAGATCACGGGGAAACAGCAAAAACTTGGCAACGAGAACTTCGTCGCCCGAGCCCCAGCTGATGTCGTTGAAAAAGAACGCGTCTCGTTGTCAGATCTTGAGAAGCAAAGGGAATCCGTCGAGGGAGACATCGATAGACTTCGCAAAAAGTCATCACAGTGACTCCACTGTGCTTGAAAACGGCTCTGCTAAGCCAGTTACCCATTCAGGACCAATACTTTTCCCGGCGAAAAGTGAATTCCCAGCAGATTGCCGGATCCAAACGTCGAACATCGATTTCCGAACGTCGGAAAAAACAAGCGCAACTCTATCACTCGCGAATTCGGGTAAAGTAAACGCGGTAAATCAAAACAGCATGACAGCTCATTGTCGTCTACGCCTAGGTAAAATGCTTGTTTGATGCGTGGCGATTAAACCCAAAGAAACAGAACCTTCCATTTCGTACGGAGCAATGAACCGATGATGCAATTGGGCTTTGTCAGCGCGATCCTGCCAGACTTATCACTCGAAGAGGTTTTTGCGACCGCCGCAGAAATCGGGTATGAATGCGTGGAAGTGATGTGCTGGCCTCAGGGAAAAGCAACGCGTCGATATGCCGGGATCACCCACATCGATGTCGCTGAGTTAAATGACGCGGCGGTCATTGATTCCATCCATAAACTCTCGCAAAAATACGGGGTAGGGATAAGCGGGCTTGGTTATTACCCAAACGCGTTATCGTGTGACACCGCAGAGGCAGAACAGGCAGTTGAGCATATCAAAGCGGTCATCACGGCGGCTTCAAAGATGAACTTGACGCGGATGAACACATTCATTGGTCGCGACTGGACCAAGAGCGTCGATGATAATTGGCCACGATTTCTAAGCACTTGGAAACCGATCATCCAGCATGCGGAAGAACATGGCATCAAAGTGGGGATCGAGAACTGCCCCATGCTATTCACCGCAGACGAATGGCCTGGCGGCAAGAATCTTGCAGGCAGCCCTGCGATCTGGCGAAGAATGTTCAATGACATCCCAAGCGATTACTTTGGTCTCAACTACGATCCATCGCACCTCGTATTTCAGCAGATGGACTACCTGAAACCCATGCGAGAGTTTGCAGACAAACTGTTTCACATTCATGCAAAAGATGTAAGAGTTGACCATCAACAGTTAGATGATGTCGGAATCCTTGCTTACCCCAACCAATTCCACTCCCCCAAACTCCCGGGCATGGGTGATGTTGATTGGGGTAAATTCTTTTCGACCTTAACAGACACGGGCTATCGTGGCCCGGTTTGTGTTGAGGTTGAAGATCGTGCTTACGAGGGAAGCGTCAACGACTGTAAATTGGCATTGGTGCAAAGCCACGATTTCCTTCGCAACTATCTTCCCGGGACAACGTTACTGTAGTTGAGCGGGATACCCGCGGTTCCTAAGACACACTAAAACGTCATAAGCGCCCACCGCAGAGGTTACGGCAGCAGGTGCGTTGTGGCGAAAGCTCAAGAGCCAGAATCAAAATTCGCTAGCCGAAAACACGGCTTGAACTGCCTTGGAAGTCCGGTTCCGAAAGGAACGCCCAGTGGCAGCAGATCAAAACGACGAGACCGAGATCTGCCTTTGCAATTTGCTATCTTCGTTGTCTGACACGCTCATCAAGGCTGCAGGAAAGGTCATTCCTGGATCACTTCGATCGCTGCAATGGAGCCGGGATTCTCTGAATCCAAGTGCTTCACGTCAATTTTAAGGGTGGTCTCCACTGGCACACCTTTGAATTCTTTCACCATGACCCGATTGTTGCTCAGTCCCTCGATGGGCTCAAAACGGATTGCCTCAGCGACGACCTCTCCTTGAAATGAAAGATCAAAAGGTCCTGAAGCGACCGACTTGACCTCCTCTTGCTGAAGTGAGCCGAGGTAAATTTTCACTGTGTAGCTTGCCGCTCCGTCTTTTTTGTCACGCAGTGGTATGTCAAGGCTTTTCAGCCCAATTGTACCTGAGGTGTAAATCCAAGGTGTCTGCGTCGCACCGAGATCGATTGCCTCGGCATTTCGACTGTACCACTTCCCCCCTGATTCCAACTGGTGCTTCAGATTGAATACAAATTCAAGCCGACCACGAGAACTTGGACGTGGATATCCGAACCACTCGCGCCCTGAATCATCTTTCCTATCCCCGGGGGCCCCCAAGTTGATCCCCATCCGCTTCACAGGTGTCGCAGCACCAACAGCGCTGAAAATTCCCCATGACTTGTTCTCAGTCTTTGGCTCCATCACCACCGTCGAAGCAATTGAAAACTGACAAACGCACCCCGCGCTCGCTTCGGGAATCATCACCAAACCATTGCCTGGTATGGCGTTGATCCAGCAACCTAACCGCTGCCCCGCAAAATGCCTTGTCCCACTGTCGTTGTAAAGGTCGTAATAACCGATGAATCCCGACCTAAAAAACATCATATTTGGGGTGGCTGTGATCACCCCACAGTGATGCCCTGGACGGCTAAAACGCCACTGCGTTTCCTCGCCAGTCAGCGGATGAGCACTGGTTTTTGGCTCACCTGTGTGCAGATTAAATGCCCAAGGTTCCGCATACACCTCGTCACCGATGACCGCGGGGCGATTCATGTAATTCGCATTTTTTGCCCAAAGCTGCTTACCATCGCTGGAGTCAAGCACCACTATTTTTCGCTGATCAAACTGACCAGACAAAAACTGCCTCCAATAATGCCCGTTTGCGTTCGCTCCGCAAAGTACAACATGACCATTGGCATACATGAGCGTGAGACTTCCGCCCCCAGCGCTGACATTCGTCGTATCGGTGACGTCCACGGCCTTGGCCCAGACTTTCTCTCCTGTCTTACGATCAATCGCTACAGCCAGACGAAGATCAAGCTTTTTCATTTCAGCTTCGGCTTTGAGGGCAGCGTCCCCCGTCAAGTTTTTGAACTCGTCCTTGTCCTGCAGATAAAGTTGCTGCCTTTCCTCTGGGCTGATGGAAGAATCGATGAAGTACACGCGTTCGGGTCCGACAGCAATGGTCGTGTGAAGGATGTTATCACCACGATAGGTCCAAACCCGCTTTCCAGTTTCAGTATCCACGGCGAACACAGCATCAGTCTGGCTCTTTACTTTCAAACCTCTTCGACGAAGACGCGCTTCCAACTCCTCTCGGATGGTACTGGTACCAAACAACTGTCCGTTATCATAAGCAAGATAAGCCCAAGCCCTCTCAATTCCATCACTGGACTCCGGCGTCGTGTACTCGGCAAACACTTCGCCTGAAGTCGCATCAATCGCGACGCATGTTTCACCCACCGCCGCATAGAGGTGATCATCACTTGCGGCAAGATTATGGGTTTCCCGGTTATTAAATACACCGGTGCGGATCGCTCCAGGATTTTTGTACTCCCAAAGAAAGGTCCCATTGTAAGCATCGTAAGCCATGATCTTGTCCGTTCCCTGAATGAACATCCGCCCGTTCGTTGACAACGGCGCACCAGCTGCCTCATGGCGATTCAACATCGAACTAGGTCCCGGATCTCCGTACCAAAGAACGCCCAAACCATCACGAATGCGATGATCTGCTGAGAAGGAAGTGTTGGCAACATTTCCGTACTGATGCGACCACGACCCGGCTCCTGGTAATTTCCCGCGACGCAACATGTACCAAGGTGCATCACTCGTCATTTCACCCTCATCCTGATGAAATAATTCGGTCAACCACTGTGACACAGTATTTTCAATTTCTCCTCCGGACTCCGAATGGGGGCAACCCAATATCGCCACGCCACCACAAGGCTTTAGAAACCTTGACACATCTTCGGGAGCACATCCGATCTTACCGTTTTGAAACACAGTATCGGAAACAATCAGATTTGCGAAGTAATTACTAAACGGGATATCTTTAAGCGGAGCGTTGACGATTGTCACACTTGTCCCATGGATTCCCGATGCTTCAAGCAAGGCTCTTGATTTTGCTGCTTTGGTTGGATCGGGCTCGACGCCTATGACGTTCAAGTCACTCTGCACTGCCAACTCATAAGCCAATCGCCCGTCTTCGCTCCCAAGCACCAGGCAAAACCCTGTTGCATGTCCGCTGCGTTTCAGGATTTCCGCCGCGGCTTGGCTAAATCGTTCTTGATCCTTCAGCGCCCCGTCTGGTTTGCCAAACGCTTCGGGCCACTCACGCACTGGTGCACTGGCAACATCTGCAGCCAAATTCAGCTCTGTCACGAACCCGTAGATGTGACCTTCGTCAGTGCTGACCGTCATAACACCGTCATCGACGGCCAGTCCGCGAACATTACCGACCACTTTTTGTGTCCACAAAAGCTTGCCAGACTTTCGATCCAAAGCAATCAACTCGTTCACCCCGCCCGCAACAACAACATTTTGCGTTGCAATCAACACGTCATCAAAGATGGTGGGAAATTCCCACAGAACACCAATCTGTGCAAACTCCAGCATCTTCTGTTTTGCTTCCGCTAGCTTGGCAGGATCGCTTCTCGCTGAACGAGCTTTCAGAAACCATTTTTGCTTTTCCTGACTCGCCTTGGAGTGTTTCGCACGATCCACACAGATCAACTTCTCGCCAGTCAGAATAAATGCCTGATCATCTGCCAAGGCCATCTGCCTTCCGTTGATGTACGCCTCTCCGACATCACCATTTCGTTGATCCATCGCAAGAAAATGGTGGGGGCCGCCGGCGTAAACCTGCCCATCCCCCAGCAATGCTTTGGTTCCACCAACAACACCACCGGCATCAGTGCGCCATGAGTACTTTTCCTGAAAGACGATACTGCCATCTTGCTTGGAAATCGCAACCGGCAATGAGCGTCCTGAAGGAACAAATAGATTGTCCTTGTTACTGAGCAGGTAACCTTGTGGGGTCAGATCGTTGCGGCCTGCATTTTGCTCACTGATCGTATCATTCCGCCAAATTATCTTGCCGGATTTTGCGTTCACCGCACACAGATAAATCATTTCATGTGGAAAAACACCAGCGCCAAAATAAGCCGTCTCCCCATCGATCAAAACGCCTGTCCTGACAGGCCAACGCGAAATCATCTCACCGCGTGACAAAAGACGATCATCTTTGCCGCCAACACGCATGATCCAAACGGGTTGGCCAGTCACAGCATCGAGACAATAAACTTTCCCATCATCGGATCCAAAATAGACATTGCCATGGGCCAGTGTCGGTGCGAGGCGAATCGGTCCCTCGGTATAATACGACCAAAGAACCTCACCTGTTGTGCTCTTAACACAGTACAAACGATGGTCCACCGTACTACCGAAATACGCGCGTCCATCAGAAATCACGGTCTGCATCGCAGCATCGAAATCGACACGGTGTCGCATCTCGTGACCCTCGATCGGAGCGTTTCGAGGCCCCTCCCATGCCATCCGAGGCTTCGCAGGTGCTGTGTGCTGCCAAACCAACTTCAACGGGAACTGCAGTTCGGTTGGTGAGTAACCCGCCCGATCATTACCGTTCAAATAAGTCGACCAGTCTGCAAACACCGCCACAACCGAGACCTGAAGGAATACGATTGCGAATACGAAACGTGATAAAGACATGCCTTTAACTCCAGTTGGGTTTGTATTCCAAGTCCCTGCTTGGTTGACGCTGGCTCTCTGGTGGACAGGGGTTCCACGTACTGGACAACCACGCGGTGATGCGGAGGGACTGCGTATTCAAAGTTCTTCAGAAACACATCAAGCACGCAGTGGCATCAATGCCTGACAATATAACGCTCCAAGCCAAGGCCGAGGGGACAACCAACGATCCCAGAAAAAGTTTATTTGCAAGTCTGGGAAATTACAGTCGGCTCGGGCTGCCGCCCCTCGCCACGGCCGATGCGTCTATCTGGCTCCGTAAACGGGAACTTCTTGGCCGACACCCAATGGACTCACCGATCATGAAATCGGTGATTGATTGCTGCAATGCGAGATTCGACGAACTTTGAAAAATTGGGGCGAGTGCACACGGCCAAGCAATGTCAGCGTGGAAACGCGGCAGGTCGCCAAATACCGGCCAAGGCTGAGCACGAGCAAGAATCTGCCCGAACTGCTTGCAGAGCAGCCTGAGTAACTGCATTTCGGCCTAACGCACCAACCGAGCTTGGAATTTGCACGGGAAATTTGAAAACTGTATTCAGGATACAGCAGCAGCTTCTTGGATACCAAACGCAAAAAGTGTTTCCCGCAACTGATCCAGTTCGGCAGGTTCCAGGGGGGTCATGGGCAATCTTAGGTCCCCACTATCACGTCCAACCAATTGCATTGCAGTCTTGACAGGAATTGGATTGGTGGCGAGTCCTAGCATTTTGCTGCACAGTGCAAATAGCCGGTGATGCCACTCTCTGGCCTTGGCGAAGTCTCCCGCAGATGCGGCATTCACCAATTCGATCATCGGTGCTGGCGCAACATTTCCGACCACAGACACAACGCCCTCGGCACCCACACTCATCATGGGAAGCGTAAGCGAATCATCTCCACTGAGGACAGTTAAATCAGTCGTTCCAACGATGGCGGAGCACTGATCAAGCTTTCCGGTGGCTTCCTTCACCATCTTGATCCCGGCTATTTCGCTCAGACGTTGTATCGTTCCAACCTCAATCTCTTTTCCCGTGCGGCCAGGGATATTGTAGACACAGACTGGAATATCCACTTCTTCGGCAACCGCCTTGAAGTGCTGATAAAACCCTTCTTGAGTTGGTTTGTTGTAGTAGGGAGCGACTTGCAACGTCGCATCAGCGCCTTCCGAGGCGGCGCGACGAGTCAATCGAAGTGCTTCTGCCGTGCTATTGCTACCAGTGCCCGCCATGACTTTTGCTCGACCAGCGACACATTGAATCACTTCAGTGATCACCCGATCATGCTCATCATGGGTCAGGGTTGGCGACTCACCTGTTGTTCCAACAGGAACGATGCAAGTAGTGCCGGCAGCCAATTGAAACTCGACCTGGTCACGGAGTCTCTTGCAGTCAACTTCGCCATCAGCAAAAGGTGTGATGATGGCGACCGACAATCCGGCGAAATCGGATCCCTTTCTCTCGGACATTTCAGTTCTCGGTGGGGTTATGAGTATGCGAAACGCGAGTTTAGCAAGCATTGCCAGCATTCAAAAGGACCGGAAAAGAGCTCGGACACGCGTCTCCCCCTGGTTTGCGTATCTTACCATGCCAAAGAATCTCTCAATCTGGAGCTTTGAAGTTTGTCAGATTTGAGTCCAAGCATGAGAAACCAGCCCCTATTCATCTCCCAACAGTCTCCCAGCTTTGGTACATCGTGGGAATCGAGAGCTGCCACTAGAAAAAGCAGACCTTCTGGTTCCCCGACTCCCGCAAGCTTGATGCCGACCCGCCTGACGCGATACGTGCTGATCGAGATCCTGAAAATATTCACGGTCTCGCTGATTGCGCTAACCCTACTGATCCTTCTGATTGGTGTGGGTCGCGAACTTCTGCGGCAAGGTCTTGGCCCCTTGGCAATCCTTCAACTCCTGCCCTTTGTCTTACCGATCGCTCTTCAATTTGCGTTTCCAGCAACCGCTTTGTTTTCGGTTTGTTGTGTATACGGGCGAATGGCTGCTGACGGTGAGGTTGCGACCGTCAAAGCATCCGGAATCTCCCCTCTCAAAATTTTGCAACCCGCATTCGTCTTTGCGGCTTTGCTAAGCCCAGTTGCAGTCTACGTCTCAGACCTTGCCGTCTCGTGGGGTCGCCCCGGTATTCAGAGTGTGGTGTTGATGTCGATTGAAGACGTCACCTACCGGTACTTGAAAAATCAGCGGTACTACAAATCGGGGCGTGATCCAAGTCGCGGGTTCTCGATTCACGTAGAGAACGTCGTTGGCCGTAGAATGATTCGGCCCACGGTTAGTATTCAAGGTGGTGGGAATGACCCGATCAAGCTATCGGCCCGCGAGGGTGAACTGCGCTGGGACCAGGCAACCGAGCAACTCGTTCTGTACGTGGTGGATACACAAATTGAAGCGGGAAGCAACTTTCGCGGAATCATTCCCGATGAGGGTGAATTCCCCATCCCACTGGGCAACGCGCTCAAAGCCAAAAAGTTGAGCGAACAAAGCCCAAGCGAAGTCCCGTTGAATCTGCTCGGAAAGGAGAGCGTTGCACAGGACAATCGAAACCACATTGCGGTGGGTGAAGTCGCAGCTCACACCGGGTTCAGCATCATGACGTGTCGGCTTGACCAAATTGCTGATGGAAAGGGTAAACAACTCGAGGAGCAACTGCGTAGCAAACGAAAGCGGCTGATTCGCTTACAAACCGAACCGTGGCGACGATGGGCCTGGGGATTCAGTTGCTTGTTTTTCGTTTTTGTGGGCGCGCCCCTGGCTATGATTGCAAAGACCAGCGATTACTGGTCCACCTTTGGCCTGTGTTTCCTTCCAACCCTGCTGGCATACTACCCGTTGTTCATTTTTGGCCTCGAACAGGCCAAGGATGGCAATCTGCCTCCTTACGGAGTTTGGATGGGTAATGCGGTCATGGTGATGATTGGAACGATCCTGATCGCCCGCGTACGTAGATACTAGTGTCTTGTCCGTAATTTATATCCTGCAGCTTCCTAAACTGATTTTTTTCACTGGCACTCTCAGATGTGACCAACATATTGAATTTTGACGGTTAGCACTCGAAATCGGAACCA
>JAAHTH010000100.1_pt1 | contig 76580 bp, 90 predicted proteins | sample 6116091 | NCBI WGS metagenome assembly JAAHTH01 (sample SAMN13939990, study PRJNA603662) | sponge metagenome | isolation source: marine sponge | host: Mycale hentscheli | place: New Zealand | collected 2006 | reverse complement strand
GAGCCACTGGTGTTCAAGGACCAACTGGAGCCACTGGTGTTCAAGGACCGACTGGAGCCACTGGTGTACAAGGACCAACTGGAGCAACAGGAGCAACAGGAGCAACAGGTGATAAAGGTAATGTAGGTGCAACTGGTGTACAAGGACCAACAGGTATAGGAAATACTGGAGCCACTGGTGTTCAGGGGCCACAAGGACCGGCTGGGACTGGAGGAGGACCGTTCCTAGATCAAATAATGGCTCATAATGTTTATATCGAAGCTCCCGAGCGATCCGATTCCGCTTATTTTGGTGGAACTGATGCGAGAGCTAATAATATTGGAACATGGTCAAATTCTCAATGGGTTTTAGGTAATATTGCTTCTGGATCAAGTATGTCAGCCACACAAATAGCTAGGCATGGTGTTAAAATAATACGTGGTGGTGATGTAGAGGCAAGAGATAAAGTTGTAGTATGTTGGAGTATGGCTGCCGATCAAGGTAAAGAAGGCACAAGACTTGCAGGTCGTGTTGTTCTTAATATGTATAGATGTTATACTGGTAATTCAGAAGATCCACCGATCGTTACTGCAGTATCAGGTACTACTTCATTTGATATATCCGGAGAAACTGAAGCTGCATGTGGATCGTTTACAGTCGAACCGGTAAAATGGGATTCATGTTATTATGCTGTCATATCATTCCAATTTACCACTGTAACTAATATTAATCAAGCTTGGTTTAATTATGGTATAGGAACAATTACTGATACTTTAGAAGTACCGGCATGATGAAGATAATTAGATTTATAATAGCTCTTTTTAAATACATTATTTGGGGCGACCAAGTAGATTCTGATAAATATAATACCAGGATAGAAATATGTAATGGATGCTCCGATAAATGCGGTAACAAATGTTGTATTTGCGGATGTTATTTAAAAAAGAAAGCAAAATGGTCAACTGAAAGTTGCCCTAAAAATAAATGGTAATTATGTGTGGCTGTAACAAAAGAATTAAAAAGGATAAACCAGTTTCTAGAACTAAACAGGTACTAAGAAAAATGTGGCAAAAAAGCCAAACAACAGAAAAACCTGTGCAAGTTAAAGAAATAAATAAATCATAATTAATTATGTTAATGGAGAAACCATCCTGTATACAAGAGTTAAAAGATTTAACCTCAAGGTTAGCTGATAGAGATGTTTCTATTAAGATAAGCTTTAAACAGGTTAAGTCCATAGTGAATTGTAAAAAGATGAATTCTGAAGAAAAGATTAAAAAAATAAAGGAACTTTGCAATGGCAAGTAATGGTCAAAATGGATGGAATGAATATTCTAAATTAGTTATAGCTGAATTAGAAAGACTTAATGAGGGGATAATTTCCTTAAATACTGAGATACAAGATCTCAAGAGAGAAATTGCAGAAATGAAAGTCAAAGAGGATTTTGCAAAAGAACTTTGGAGATGGAAGAAAGAAGTTGATGAAGTTGCTTCACCTTCACAAATAGACCAAACAGTAAAAGATGTTGCTGAACTTAAAACATTTAAGACACAGGCTATAACAGTATGGATTGTAGTACAAACATTATTTGGTATGGCCTTAGCTTTGTTAAAGTTTTGGAAATAAGTAAATTTAAAGTTTTATGAAAAAAGATTTGAATTAGCTTTCAGATCTTTTTTAGTTTTGTTATATTTAAATAAATAATAAAATAACAAATATGGAAAACGATTGGTACAATTCAGATCCTGAAGATGGATTTAATCCACAAGATCATGACATTGAAATGGATGAAATCGCCAAAATGTATGCTATGGCAGATATGGAAGAAGAACAGAAAACATGGGCAAAGAAACAAGCTGAAAAGTTTTATAGTGACTTTGATAAATTAAGTATTGAAGAAGCTGTTCTTGCCGTGAAGTCTTTAGTAAAAACAAAGAGTGTTACTATTTCAGAAGCAAATACATTATTGGATAATATGATTCAGGTTTTTCAAGATGATGAAGAATATGAAAAGTGTCATATATGTTTACAAATAAAGAACGGTATCAATGCTTGAATTTAATGCAAATAATATGGAAGAGCTTGAAGAAGAAGCTCGTTTAAAGGCCACGGAAGTTTCTATGGCAGTTGTGGAAGGAATATGTAATGGGTTAGACGAAGGTGCTGATGTTATTGCTTTAGGTATACTTAGTAGTCTTGATATGGACATTACAGTAAAAAGAGAAAATTACCTAGAAGCACTAAAGCTTAATCTTCATAGGGTTGAAAATGCTGAAGAGTTTGAATTATGCCAAAGAGCAGTTCAGTGGATCAAACGGCTTGAGATAGAACAAGAATAAGTGCGATAAACACACCTTATTAGTTTCACCTATTATTTTATTATTACTTTAAACAAACTCTTTTATAATCAATATAAAAATAAATAAGTTATGAGTTTTAGAGATACTGTACAGGATTGGATAGATTCAGGTTTTACACCAAAGGTTAAAAATCCTACCTTAAGTAAAAGGTTAGTTTTGAAAAATCTTAATCAAATTTTAACTTTATTAAAAGAAGATTCACCTTACATTGCAAAAGAAAGAATTAAGTTTCTTATATCCGATATTGAAAATGATAAACTAAAGCCAGGTAATCTTTAGTAAATTGTTAATAACTTTTTTCATTTTTAGAGAAAAAAGTCTCCCAAAAATTTTTATTTCCCAATTATTTTTATTATATTTATAATATAATTATAAAACGGAAAACAATATGGATAACACATTCTACAAACAAATCGGAGAGTACAAAAAGTCTAAAGACCCAGTATTAGGTAATCTAAGATTGGTCGTTCACCTTGCTAAAAAATATCAAGGTATGGGACTATCATTAGAGGATCTAATCCACGAAGGTACAATCGGATTATGTCAGGCAAGGGATAAATGGAACCCTGCAAAATCAAACGGTGCAAAATTCTCCACTCATGCTTCATGGTGGATCAAGGCAACAATTCGCCAAGCTCTTAACAACAAAAGCCGTACCATCCGAGTACCGGCTCATAAGACTCATCTTACCGAAGAGGCACCTAAAGTATCTGTATTGGATGCTACTTACCAAGGTTCATATCAACCTCATATCGAATCTGCTCATGATGAATCTCATATGAATCATACTATTGCAGGTTTACTTACTAAACTAAAACCTAAGCAACAAGAAATCATTAAAATGAAATTCGGTATTGGCTGCCATGAAATGAAAACTTCTGAAATTGCCAAAGAACTTAGTCTGACTGTCCAGGCAGTAAACGGAAATATTCGTAATGCTCTAAAACTGATGAAAGGATGATACCAAGAATAAAACTATATGCTGAAACTTTATACCCTTTACTTAAATGGTATGATGAAAATCCTGATGATAAAGATACTAAGTATGCTATATCCAGAATAATTAGATTTTCTTCTGATAATCCTAGGCAACATGGAATACCTTATATGTATTCTTTAGGTGCCTTAAATGAAGCAAATAAAATGGAAATACCTGATGCTGAAGAAAGACTACAGTGGGTAAGGTGGAAAGAACAAAATCATAAAAGTGGATTAAGAGATATAGGTAGGCAAAATGGTATCTTTCACCAAGAACATATTGTACCAGTATCTCAAATAGCAAAAAAGCTTTATGGCTTAGAAAAAATTACAGTTAAGAATATTCATGATGTCTTGGTTAATAATCTTAAGATTGCTTGGATACTTAAAACTGAACAAAAAACATTGGATGCCGTATGTAGGAGCGGTGTAAGAACTCCTGAATTATTAACCTCCTTAGATATTTACATTAAAGGATTTAACTATTAAGATATGCCAGAATTAGCTGAACTTAGACTAACCGCCGACTATATTAATAAATCGGCAAACGGATTAAAATTTGTAAACATTAAAAAGAACCCGGTTCATAAAGGTAAAGATATTGAAGTACCTTTTAAGTTCTTTAGGATCTCGGCAGAGAGTAGAGGAAAGGAACTTATGCTTACGCTTTCCGATAATGATTCTAGTGAAAAGCGGCATCTTCTAATGACCATGGGAATGAGCGGTCATTTTGCTCATACAAATACAGGAAATGAGAAAAACCATTCTCATCTTATGTTTGCTGAAAAGGATGGTACTACATTATCATTTGTAGATGTCCGTAGATTCGGTAAGTGGAAATGGGTAGATGATTGGTCACCTAACAGAGGACCAGATCCTACAACTGAATATGATGCCTTTACTGATAATATTATTCATAACTTAGATAAAGCTGCATTCAATCACCCTATACACACAGTACTGATGAACCAGTCTTACTTTAATGGTATAGGAAATTATCTTAGAGCAGAGATACTTTATCGCCTTCCACATATTAATCCTTTTGCATCTGCTAGAGATATTCTTAAAAGAGAACCTGATATTTTTGTATTATGTAGAGATATTCCTTTACAGGCATATGCTTTAGGTGGAGGTCAATTGAAAGATTGGGAAAGCCCATTCAGCACAGACCCAGAACCTCTTAGAAAATTCATGAGATGCTACGGTAATTCTTCTATGTCAAAGCGAAAGGATAAAAATGGAAGAATGTTTTGGTATGATTCCAAATGGGATGATGATGCTTTATGGGATCATTATAGCGGTCTCCCAAATCCTTCCGCTTACATGTAAACAAATGTATAGATTAGCTATATAAAAATAAATCAAATATTTTATGGCTAACATTGATAATAAATGTAAAGATCTCGAGGTAAGAGATTACTTTTCAGAAAACGGTTATGATCATTCTAAAAATTCATTAGAAGATCTTTATTCACTCCAAGCAAAAACACAATCTATGTATTTTGAGAAACAAGGTAAAAAACCTTTTTCTGAATTTACTATAGGTGATGTTGTAGATTTTCTTATGGTAACCAATCATGCAATTATTGATGAATTACATGAAATGATGGATGCTGTAGGTGGTATTGAAGATGGTGAAGGTAATGCTGCATGGAAACCTTGGAAATCTGCAAACCCAGAAATTAGAAAACAAAAGTTATCAGATTTAACCCCAGGTGATTTAAAAGAATTAAAAATGGAATGGATTGATGTTATGCACTTTGTATTTAATGCAGGTTTGGCCATAGGTGTAACACCTCAAGAGTTCTATAATTACTATCTCTCCAAAAATGAAGAGAATTGGAACAGACAAGAAAACAATTATTAACTTTTACTTATAAAAAATAAATATGCTTTTAGATATTACACAAGAAGATCGTCAATTATGGGTATCTTATTTTAACCTTGATGGAAAAACTAGATTTAAGACTTATGATCTTAAACCAGAGGATATGTTTAATTGGGAAGTGTGTGATGAAGGCGATCCTAATGCAGATTCAAAAATAAAAAATTGGGACGGTCGGTCAGTTAAGAAGGCAAGGTCAAGATTTTTAAATAAGTATAGAATTATTGAATATATGGATAATCTATCTAAGTCTGATAGAGAACTTATCTTTGGTTATCATTTTCCTAGAACATATTTTGTAGATATTGAAGTTGAGGTAACTGATTCATTTCCCGAGCCAAGTAAAGCACCTAACCCAGTTACTACTATTTGTATTGTTACTCCAGAAAAACAATGTATTGTTTTGGCAACTAAAGATTTAGATAACCAAACACAAACAAAAATACAAAAACAAATAGATGAACATTTTAAAAATATAGATGATGATTTTTCATTTACATTCAAATGTTTTAAAACTGAATATGATATGATGTCAACTTTTATGATGTCTTTCGTTCAAAAATTTCCAATGATGACAGGTTGGAACTATGTAAAGTTTGATTGGCAATATATTATTAACCGATGTAAAAAATTAGGAATTGATATTGGGTCTGCTTCTCCACTAGGAAGAACTTTCGGTAGAGATGAATTTCCATGCCATGTAGGTGTAATGGATTATTTAGATATTTATGCTAAATGGGATAGAACTGTTGATATTAAAGAAGACTTTAAACTTGATACAGTAGGTGAAGCCGTTGTAGGTATTAAGAAAGTTAAATACGAAGGTACTATTCAAGATATGTATGAAAAGGATTATCCTAAGTATGTATTCTATAATGTAATTGATACTGCATTAGTTTATCTTATTCATGAAAAAATTAAAACAATGGATATTGCTTTAACCATTGCTCATATGAGTCAGATTAGTATTTTTAAAGCAGCATCACCAGTTGCAATTACTGAAGCACTATTGGCAAGAGAATTTTTAACAAGGAATCTTGTAATGGCAAAAGATCCTAAAGCACCACCTGCAAAAAGAGAACAATTTGAGGGAGCATTTGTAAAGGAACCTATAACAGGTATGCATAACGCTGTTGCTGCATTTGACTTTGCTTCTCTGTATCCTTCTATTATGAGACAGATGAATGTTTCACCAGAAAGCTTTAAGAAAAAAGTATCACCTGAAAGGAGAGCCGAAGAAAAAGGCGATAATAATATTGTATCAGTAACTGGAGCAGTATATGATACTGAAAGATCAATCTTAAAGGATGTTCTTACTAGGTTATATTCACAAAGAAAAGAATATAAGAAAGAATCTTTCCGTTTACAGCAAAAAGCATATGATTTGGAACAAGAACTTAAAAAGTCTTAAATAAATAATTAACATTAAACAAAACAAACTATGCATCTGCCGATGCATATTTAGTCAAAAAGAAAATTTTAATCATGAGTAAACTCTTCACAGAACGCGTCGAATATAAACCCTTTGAATATCCAGAATATTATTTAGATGGTTGGCTACCACAAGCACAAGCTTTTTGGTTACATACAGAAATATCAATGCAAGGTGATGTAAAGGATTGGAATGAAAATCTTAAACCTCATGAAAAAAACTTAGTTGGAAATATTCTTTTAGGATTTGCTCAAACTGAATGTGCAGTATCTGATTATTGGACTGGGATGGTAACTAAGTGGTTTCCTAAACATGAAATTAGACAAATGGCAATGATGTTTGGTTCACAAGAAACAATTCATGCAGTTGCATATTCTTATCTTAATGAAACTTTAGGACTTGAGGATTTTGCTGCATTTTTACATGAGCCTTCAATGGCAGATAAATTTGAATTCTTAATGTCTACTAATGCAGAATATACTGATAAAGATTTATTAGAAAATTCAGAAGCAAGGAAGGAAGTTGCTAGAAGTCTTGCAATATTCTCTGCATTTGCTGAAGGTGTAAGCTTATATAGTTCTTTTGCTGTTCTTTATTCTTTTCAAATGAGAAACCTTTTAAAAGGAATTGGTCAGCAAATGAAATGGTCTGTAAGAGATGAGTCATTACATTCTAAAATGGGTTGTCGATTATTTAATCACATGTGTGAGGAAGATAAAAATCTAAGAGCTGATGTTAGTGAATCTGTTTATGAAGCTGCAAAACTTATTGTAAACATGGAGCATAATTATATAGATAAGATTTTTGAACAAGGAGATATTGAAAACTTAAAGGCATATGACCTTAAGAATTTTATTTACAGAAGAACAAACGAAAAATTACAAGAATTAGGATTAGAGCCAATATTTGAATATGACGAAAAATCAGCAGATGAATTAGATTGGTTTTATCATTTAACTGGTGGTCATACTCATACTGACTTCTTTGCAATCAGACCAACTGATTATGCTAAAGCCGGTGAAGGTGATGATTGGGACGATATTTGGTAATAATTAAAAAAGACAAAAATGACAGCAGATCAAATAGAAAAAGAATTAGGTTGGGAACGTGGTGTTGATTATCCAGAATGGGGTCATACTGATGTTTACTTAAATACAATATCTCGAGGATATTGTTTACCAGGAGAAACTCCGAAGGATGCGTATTGGCGAGTAGCAACAACGGTTGCAAATAGGCTTAAGAAACCGGAAATGGCTGATAAGTTTATGAAGTACATTTGGAAAGGGTGGTTAAATCTAGCATCACCTGTATTAAGTAATACTGGAACTGAAAGAGGTTTACCTATTAGTTGTTTTGGAATTGATGTAGCTGATTCTATTAATGACATAGGGCAAAAGAACCTTGAATTAATGTTATTGGCTAAACACGGAGGTGGTGTAGGAATATGCCATAATCAGATTAGACCTGCTGGTGCATCCATAACCGACAATGGTACAAGTGATGGTGTAGTACCTTTTATTAAAATTAATGATTCTACTATTCTTGCTACTAATCAAGGTGCAGTAAGGAGAGGAGCTGCTAGTACAAACTTAAGTATTGATCATGGAGATTTTTGGGAATGGTTAGAAATCAGAGAACCTAAGGGGGATATTAATAGACAATGTTTGAATACTAACCAATGTGTTATTATTTCTGATAAGTTTATGAGAAATGTTTTAGAAGGTGATCCTGAATCTAGAAAAAGATATGCGGCGGTACAAAGAAAAAGAAGACAGACTGGGCAACCTTATATAATGTATAGAGGAAATGTAAATAAACAAAACCCTGATGCATATAAGAGAAATGGTTTAAAAGTTTTTATGACTAATATCTGTTCTGAAATCGTTTTACATACAGATGAAAATCACTCTTTTGTATGTTGCTTAAGCTCTCTTAATCTTTCCAAATATGATGAATGGAAAAACACTAATCTTATTTATGATGCTACTTGGTTTCTTGATGGTGTACTTGAAGAATTTATCCAAAAGGCAAAATATAGAAAAGGTTTTGAAAACTCAGTAAGAACTGCAGAAAAAGGTAGGGCAATCGGTTTAGGGGTTTTAGGATGGCATACTTATTTACAACAGAGAGGTATTGCATTTGAAGGGTTAGAAGCACAATATGAAACACGTAATATATTCTCTCAAATTAAAATAGAAAGTGAAAAGGCAAGCCGAGATCTTGCTGAAGAATACGGAGAACCTTTATGGTGTAGAGATACTGGTTTTAGAAATACTCACCTAAGGGCAGTTGCACCTACAGTTTCTAATTCAAAATTGGCAGGTGGAATATCTGCCGGAATTGAACCTGTACCTGCAAATATTTGGACTGACCAATCTGCAAAAGGGACATTCATTAGAAAGAACCAACAGTTAAAAGGTTACCTTGATAAAATTGGGCATGATAATAAAAAGGTATGGGATAAAATTATGGCCGATGGTGGATCTGTACAAGGTTTAAAATTCTTGGATGATTGGTGTTTCTTAAAAGGCATCTTAATGAAATGTAAAGATGTTCCACAATACCAAGAAGGTGTTCCATTTAAAGATGTATTTAAAACCTTTAAAGAAATTAATCAATTAGAATTAGTAAAACAGGCAGGTGTTAGACAACAATATGTAGACCAGGCAGTATCATTAAACTTAGCATTTCCTAAAGAAGCTACACCTAAGTGGATTAACCAAGTTCATTTAGAGGCATGGAAGCAAGGAATTAAAACTCTTTATTACATGAGAACTGAATCTGTACTGAGAGGCGACATTGCACAAAAAGCAATGGAAGACTGTATTAGTTGTGATGGATAAAATTAAACTATGAAAGACTATACATATATACTTGGACCTTGTAGCATTGAAAATGAGGATAACTTCTTAACTGTGGCAAAAACTTTAGATGCTTGGATGGGAGATAAAAATTGGTACTTAAAAGGTTCTTTTGATAAAGCAAACAGAACTTCTATACATTCTGATAGAGGTCCTGGTTTAAAAGAAGGGATGGAAATTATGAGAACGGTTAAACACCACTATCCTCATATTAAAATTATAACTGATATTCATGAATCTTCTCAGGCATTACCACTATCTGAAGTAGTGGATGTTATTCAGATACCTGCCTTCTTATGTCGCCAAACTGATCTTTTAGTTGAATGTGCAAAAAACTTTAATGTTATTAATATTAAGAAAGGGCAATGGTTATCTGCTGAAGCAATGAAGCATGCAGTTGCTAAGATTAAAGAAGTGGATCCAACGTGTGAAGTATGGGTAACTGAAAGAGGATCTAATTTTGGGTATGACAGATTAATTGTAGATTTTAGGGGAGTTGATGTAATGAAAGAATTTGCAGATAAAGTTATTTTAGATTGCACCCACTCAACACAAATGGCTGGTGAAGGTATAACCGGAGGTAGTCGTAAATTGGCAAAACAGTATGCACAAGCTGCAAAGATTTTTGAGTATGATGGCTCATTTATTGAAACTCACCCAGATCCGGATAATGCAATATCTGACTCAGGTAGCCAAGTAGAATTAGATTGGTTAGTGGCTCAAATAAATAATATATGAAAACCAAAACTTCTGCAGGATTAGCGATCATATATGATAATAAGATTTTATTGGCTCATACTACTAATCGAGGTTGGTTTGGGTCTTATGGAATTCCTAAGGGTGGTATTGAAGAAGGCGAATCTAATTTAGATGCTGCTATCAGGGAAACACAAGAAGAGGTAGGAATTAAAGTTCCTAGAAAACTTATAGATACTACCGAACATACCTTTACTTTAACCACAAGAAAATATAAGTATACAAAAATTGTATATTATTATATAGTTAAGATAGATGATCTTTCACAGATAGGATTAAAGGATTTAAGAATCTCTAAAAAACAACTTCAAGTTGAGGAAGTTGACTGGGCAGGTTTTATTGATTATAAAGAAGCAATGAAAAGAGTAATGAAATCACAGCAAGTAGTGATTAATAATTTAGTTGGAAAAGGTTTACTAGAAAAGAGAGATAACATTTTAAAATTTAAAGATTTTGGATTATAATAAATTACTTGGCAGAGATCCTATTTCTACTGATCTTAATTCAATTAAAGATTATATAAAAGGAAAAAGAGTATTAGTTACCGGTGGTGCCGGTTCAATTGGCAGTGAAATTGTAAGACAACTTGTAAAATTTGGTGCATCTACTGTTACTGTTTATGATAATGCAGAAGCTTCAATGTTTCACTTAGAGCAAGAAATTAGTAGGTCGTTTCCTAACTCTCATATTAAATATGTAATAGGTGATGTAAGAGATAAGTATAGATTAGAAGAAGTTTTTGATTCTTTTAAACCAAATATTGTTTTTCATGCAGCTGCATATAAACATGTACCTATGATGGAATCTAATCCAATAGAAGCAATTAAAACTAATGTATTAGGAACTATGAATGTTTCTAATACAGCTTACATGAATGAGGTTGAAAAATTTGTAATGGTTTCTACTGATAAAGCAGTTAATCCTACTAACATAATGGGGGCTACAAAAAGAATTGCAGAATTATATACACAATTCTTAGAAACAAAATCTGCCACAAATTTTATAGTTACAAGATTTGGTAATGTACTAGGATCTGAAGGCTCAGTAATTCCAACATTTATAAAACAAATTGAAAGAGGAGGGCCTGTAAGTGTTACTCACAGAGAGGTAATTAGATACTTTATGACTATACCTGAAGCATGCCAATTAGTATTACAAGCAAGTGTACTAGGTAAAGGTGGAGAAGTATTTTTGTTTGATATGGGAGAGCCTGTTAGTATTACTGATTTAGCCAAAACTTTAATTAAGCATTTTAATAGTGATGCTAAAATTAAATACATAGGACTAAGACCAGGTGAAAAATTATATGAAGAGCTATTATGTAATGGTGAAAATATGATACCTACTGATGATCATAATATTATGAAGTTAAATCATGAAGATTATGATTTTAAAACTTTAATACCTAAAATAGAAAAATTATCAAAAATAAGATCTAATGATTTTTATAAAATACTTCTATTGATGAAAAGTATTGTTCCAGAATTTAAAAGAGAAAGTAATGATTAACATTTACGGTAAAGGTGGCCATGCAAGAGTAGTTAATTCTGTTTTAGGCGGAAGTCAAGTAAGCTTTTATAATGATGAAGATTTTAATTTACAACAAGGACCATGGGTCATAGCAATAGGTAATAATAAATCAAGAAAAAGAATAGCTGAAGAAGTATTAGGAGAAATAGAATATGTAACGGTTATATCTGATTCTGCGATTATATCCAATTATGATATTGGTGAAGGTAGCCAAATATTACAAGGAGCTGTAGTTCAAATAGATACTAAAATAGGCAAACATTGTATTATTAATACCGCTGCTTCTGTAGATCATGATTGTATTTTAGCAGACTTTTCATTCGTAGGACCTAATGCAACTTTATGTGGAGGTGTTGAAATAGGGGAGTGTACCTTTATTGGTGCAGGAACGGTAATCTTGCCTGGGATAAAAATTGGAAAAAATTGCATGATAGGTGCAGGGTCAGTGGTAACAAAAGATATACCTGATGATTCAACTGCATACGGAAATCCTGCTAAAATTAAATAATATGAAAAAGATTTACTTATCACCGCCTCATATGTCAGGCAAAGAATTGGAATATATTAAAGAAGTATTTGATCAAAATTGGATTGCACCAATAGGACCTCATTTAAATAAATTCGAGGATATTGTGAAGGAATATACTGGTGCAAAACATGCAGTAGCAGTTACTTCAGGTACTGCCGGTATTCATTTAGCATTAAAAGCATTAGGTGTAAGTGAAGGTGATTTTGTTTTATGTTCTTCTCTTACATTCATAGGAACAGTAAATCCTATTATTTATTGTGGAGCAGAACCTATATTTATAGACTCAGAAGAAGGGACATGGAATATGGATCCTATTTTATTAGAAACCGCAATACTTAATTCAACTGCTATAGGTAAAAAACCTAAAGCAATTATCCCGGTACATATTTTTGGTGTACCTTGTAATATGAAAGCAATTAAAAAATTATCAGATGAATATGACATACCTATTATTGAAGACGCCGCAGAGAGTCTTGGTTCTACAACAAATAATAAACATACTGGAACCTTTGGCAATATTGGCATTTATTCTTTTAATGGAAATAAATTATTATCTACCTCAGGTGGTGGAGTAATAATAACCAATGATAAACAGAAGGCTGATAAGATGAGATTTTTATCAACACAAGCAAAAGACCCAATGCCTTTTTACCATCATACTGAAATAGGTTATAACTATAGAATGAGTAATGTTCTTGCTGCAATCGGCATAGGGCAAATGGAAGTTATTGAAGATAGAATTAAAAGAACTAGAAAAATAAATGAAACTTATAGGAAAGAATTAAGTGATTACTTTTATTCATTCCAAAGTGAAAGTGAAAGTGATAGATCAAATTGCTGGTTAACTTGTGCTGTATTAAAAGCTGAAGATAAACCAGAAGATCTTATTAAACATTTGGAAAAAGATAATATTGAAGCTAGAAGAATTTGGAAGCCTATGCACCAACAACCGGTCTTAACTCAGTATCGGAAATATATAAATGGAAATAGTGCTTTATTATTCTTACAAGGTATATGCTTACCTTCAGGATCTGATTTAACAGATAAAGATTTAAAAAGGATAATAAAGTCTATAAAAACATTTTTTGATAAATGAGAGCGATATCCTTTGATGATTTTAACTTATTAGAATCTTATATAGGTTCTAAAAACTTTGAAATTTTACTAGAAAAAAATCTATCTAGTGAAATTGATAAAAAGATTAAGTTCGGTATTGTAATGCCTACTCATAAAATATCTGATGGTGGTGCCCAAACAGGTAGGCAGAAATTTATGAATACTCCTTCTTTACTTAGAGATTCTTTAGGATCCATAAAGAATCAGAAATATGACAATTATGTAGTTTATTTAGTTGGTGATAAATATGATGGTGATGAAGAAATAAAAACTGTCATGAATGAAGTAATTCCAAAGGGCAAAATTAAATACCATAACCTATCTACACCAGGTGAAAGAGATAAAGGATTTACTAAACAACAATTTAGATATACTGCAGGTTGTGGTGCAATGAATAAAGGTCTTCAGATGGCAAAGAACGACGGTTGTGATTATATTGTAAGAATTGATCATGATGATAAGTGGTCACCAGATCATTTAGAACTTTTAGCAAAGGCATATACTCAGTATCCTGAATTGGCTTATGTGTTTACAAGAAGTCGCAAAAAGGTAGATGCAACAAATAGTTCAAAAAAGTTTATGTATCAACCAAGAGAAGAAAGACATACCACAACAATAGAACCTAACAATTTAGGTTATACCCATGGGGACGTTAGCCATTCTGCAGTTTCATGGAGACCGAGTATGTGTGGTGATTTAAGATATAGAGATGCTTCACAACAGGCAAACACTGCACCTAAAATACCTTTATCTAAAACAAATGCAGCTGATGTTGATATGTTTAATAGGATGATGAAAGCAATTAAAGATAAAGGTCATAAGTACATGTACATACCTAGATTAACTAGTTTCTATCGAAACAGAAAAGGTAAATTCTAATGAATATATAAAAAAACAATAAAAATTAACTATTATGGAAAAATTTGAAGAAATCAAAGCTCTAATCGAATCAGTAAGCGAAGACGTGGATAAATTTTACGCGAAAGGAAATAAAGCTGCGGCCGTAAGAATTAGAAAATCAATGCAGGAAGTTAAAAATCTTGCACAAGAATTAAGACTACACGTACAGGAAACTAAAAACAATATGTAATCTTACATAAACTCATTTAAAAGGACTATCTTTAATTAGGTAGTCCTTTTTTAGTTTTTATTGTCCTATTTACTTGAAACCTTTTTAAAAACCTCTATATAATAATAAATCAAACAGATTAAATGGAGAGGTGCTTAATATTAGATTTTGATGATACATTAGTTTCTACAATAGATACTCATGCAGATTCTTGGAGGCGTGCGCTGGAGAGAGTCCTAAAAAGAGAAATACCATTAGAGACCATAATGGCAGATATTAATTATGGTATGGATGTTCTTTTAAAGAAATATCAATTAACTAAAGTTGAATCAAATTTAGCACAAAATTATAAAAGAGAAATTTTTTCAAAGAATCTTTATAAAACTAAAGTTAATCAATTACTTTTATGGATTATTGAAAATTCTAAATTTGAAAAGGTTATCATTGCATCTAATTCATCTAGAGAAAATGTAAATAGAATTATGTCTTATCATAATATAAGCAGTGATTTGTTTGATATGATTGTAACAAGAGATGATGTGGAAAATAAAAAACCACACTCAGATATGGCAGATTTAATTTTTGAAACTTTCAATGATTATGAACCTAAAGATTTTCTTATGGTTGGTGATTCAGAGGTAGATTCAACATTCGCACTTAAAAATAAAATGAAATGCATACTGGTAAAGTTTTAGTAGGAAACAGTGGAGATAGAGTATATCTCCAAAATGATAAAGTAATTAAAGAAGCAGGTGTCTATCCTATAAAGTTTAAACAGCAAATGGATTGGTTAGCAAACTGTACTCATCCTAATTTTATAAAAATTAAACCTATCTCAGATACTTCATTTGAAATGAAAAAGTACCCTACTTGGTATGATAAAATCTGTGAACAACCTTTAATTAAATCAATTGATCAATTAGACGATCTTATTCATATTGTAAATGATTTTGATGGTTATGGTACTGATGTAGATACAAGATCTTATTTAGATAAATTAGAAGGAAGAACCGGGTATACTTACGAAGGTAATTTAGATGCTTCTTCAGGTTGGGGTTTTGTTCATGGTGATTTAACAGTAAGTAATATTTTATATGATAATGATTTTATCTTTATTGACCCAAGAGGTACTGAAGAACAGAATTATTATGACTATGGAAAACTGATGCAATCCTTTGTAATGAAATATGAGGCCCATATATACAATGAAAGGAATTCTAAATACCTTAAGTTCTGTAGAGAAGCAGAAAACATAATGTATGAATGGTATGATGAATATCAATTAAAATTCTTTTTAGCAGTTCACTTATTAGGAGCAGTACCTTTCTTTGAATTAAATGAAAGATATGAATTGGCTGGGATGTTCCTTAAAAAGGGTCATGAATTATTTGACGAATTAGAAATTAAATATAGCAAATGAGCAGAGTAAGAAAAGCAATTATCTTAGCAGCCGGGAGGTCTACTAGGTATGGATCAAATAAACTTATAGATCCAATTTTAGGAAAATCAACAATTCAGTACTGTGTAGAATTCTGTATTGAAAATGGGATAGAAGATGCATATGTTACTATAAGCAAATCTGACTTCTTTTTTAAAGGAAGAAATACTAAATTATCTCATCCTATTATTGAAAGTTTATCTAAGTATAAAGAAAAGATAAACATTTATTATGAATTTCAAAAGGATGATGAATATGGACCAGGTGCTGCAATTAAAGCATGGGAAGGTAAATTTTATGAACCTTTCTTATGTCTCTTTGGTGATAATTATTATCAAGGTAATATTGGTTTAGAATACCATGATCCAAGCAATACTGTAGTTACTTATAAGGATTATGGAACTAGAGCAAGGAATTTACAACTTGCTACCATCCTAGAAGATGTGGTTATTGAAAAGCCTCATGGTGTAGTAAACGGAAGATACTTCTGTGGATACATGATATTTGCAAAAGAAGCATTTGATAACTTAAGCAGTATTAAATTATCAAATAGAAATGAATATGAAATTACTCATCTTATAAACTCGATGGATAATTTAAAATTTGAAGAATTAAATATATGTTGGTATGATCTAACATATGAACAAGATAAACAGGTAATAGAAGACATTATTCAAAATTGTTAATATGAAAGAAAATGTAAAAAAGATTGGCTTTTTTAAATTAGGTAAAGCCATTAAGTTTAATGAAAACAGTTGGAGTGCAATTGGTGGAGATTGTGAACCTAAACAATTAATTTGTTCAATTGCAAATAGAAATCCTAATATTGAATATTGGCTATTAAGCCCTAATGATTTAGGAAAGTTTAGAGCAAAACAAAAACCAAAAGTAAATTCTTTATTTGGTCCTCCGCAAACGGATGAACCTACTGTGCCTAATAATATTAAGGAATTTCACTCTACTATGAAAGAGAGAAAGTCTACTGATGAAACTGTTGAAATTATTCAAGGTTTAGATTTGGATTACATTTTCTTTTATACTGGACCAACTAGTACTGTTAATATTCCAGAATATATTAACAAGAAAGATGGTACTGGTCAAGTTAAATCATTAGACTTCTTTAAGTACTATGCAGCCCCAATTATTAAAGCAATGAATGAACTGGAAAAGAAAGTTCCTATTGTTGGATTACTTGTAGATAACCGATATATTCTTGCATGTAAAGATTGGGGAATTAATAATAGACCTACTTATTATTTAGCACAAAATACATTTACTAAAGAAGAAGAATATTTTTGCAATCCTCCACTCCGAGATACTGCAAAGATAACATCAACCTATGAATATTCTGGTATTGAAACGGTATTTCTTTTAGATAAGAAAAGGTATAACACTGATGAATTGTTTGAAATGAAAAAGACAAATTCATTTATGATGCTACAAAATCAAGGTAAAGGATCGGGTGGAATGGACCGATGGGATCCAGTAAAAGAGTATATTGTTGATCAAGATATTGAAACTGATATTTACGGAAAATGGGATGATGAGATTAAAGAAAAATATCCTAAATGGTTTAAAGGTGAAACGAGAATTGAAACAATGACGGATGAACTCCTTGCTACTAAATATACATTCTGTGTTCCTATTAAAGAAGGTATGGTGACTTCTAAATATGCAGAAATGCTACACTATGGTATTATACCTTTCTTACACCCATCTTACGATACTGACTTTAATGTGTTCCCTGAAGGTCACTTCATTAGATGTAAATCACCAGAAGATTTAAAAAAGAAAATTGAATTCTTAAATGCAAACCCAGAGCATTATAAGAAATTATTCTATAATCTCCAAGAAAAGTATCTTAAAGATTCTTATTATACAGGAGAGCATGTAGATAACAAAATCTGGGAAGCCTATGAACGAGTAACTAAAAAAGAGACAATAAATGTATAATTCAGAAACTAAAATCCTAGTCACCGGTGGAGCTGGGTTCGTTGGAACAAATTTTATCAACGATTTATTAAATAGAGGTCATAATCCTAAATGTATTGCTGTTATTGATAATATGGCACACGGTACATATATACCTAAGGTTCATGATCAGATTGAAAACTTTCATAAAGTAGATATTAGAAATCAGTATGTTGAAAATATTATTCAGGAATTTGCACCTGATTATGTTTATCATTTCGCAGGTCTTGTTTCTATTTATGACTGTAATGAAGATCCTTATGAAGCAGTAGATAATAATATTCTAGGAAGTATTAATATAATGAATGGGTGTGTAAAGGCTAATGTCAAAAGAATTATCTTTAGTGAAACTTCTGCTGTATATGAAAATTGTGAAATGGGAGAAAACGGTTACAATGAAACACAGTCGGATCCTACAACAATTTATTCTACTACTAAAGCATGTCTTGCATTGTTGGCAGAATCTTATCATAGAACAAAAGGTTTAAATTATACCGCACTTAGATATTTTAATGTAGCAGGCCCTTTACAAGATTATGAAAGAACAGTACCTCCTGTTTTTGCAGGGTTTATATTAAGAATTAAAGGTGGTCATAATCCTATTGTGTTTGGTGACTATAATAAAGCCAGAGATTATATTAATGTTGCAGATGTTAATGCATTCCATATTCTGTGTATGGAAAATGAAGATACTGCAAACCAAACCTTTAATATAGGTACTGGTAAAATGACAAACTTAATGGATCTTAAAAATCTAATTGCAGACGAAATGGGCGTAAGCGGCATACCGTTTGACCATTATGATGCAATTGCCGGTGAGGCATTAAATTCTTATGGTGATATTTCAAAAGCAAAATCAATGGGATGGGAACCTAAAAAAGATATAACAGATACTATAAAAGAAACTATTACATATTTAGAAAATGAAATAGTAGAAGGTAATATTGATCCTTTAACTTTTATGGAAGATTTAGAAATTGAAAAAGTAAAAATATAATCAATGGGTAAACTAGGAAATTATAAAGTAAGTGGAGAATTCATTGATGATAATCCAATGTATGAATTTGAATCTGATTATTGGGGTAATTGCTGTAATTCAATAGATGAAGAAATAAAACAATTTTTTTATGCAAAGTTAATGGGCATTCCTAAATATTCACCATATTCTTTTTCTGTAAAAGGAAAGAAAATATTAGATATTGGTGGTGGTCCTGTTTCATTATTGCTTAAATGCCATGATCATGGTGGGTCTAAAGTTGTAGATCCTATTAAGTATCCGAAATGGACATTAGATCGCTATGAATCTAATAATATTAAATATGATCAAAAACCAGGAGAAGCAGTTAATGAAAACGGATATGATGAAGTTTGGATTTATAATTGTTTACAGCATGTAATAGATCCTGAAAAAATAATTAATAATGCTAAGAAGGCTGCACCTGTAATTAGAATATTTGAATGGATTGATATACCTGCACACAAAGGCCATCCACATGAGCTTAAAGAATATAAACTCAATAAGTGGCTGGAAGGCAAAGGGACTGTAGGTACTATTCACTATGATGAATATTCTTCAGTGTTTAATGGTAACTTACCTATAGTAAAGAATAAGAATGAAGGTGGTGGCTCATGCTATTACGGTGTTTTTAACTATAACAAAAAATAAATTATGAATAAAGAATTAAAATGGGGTACTATAATTCCACTAATCGGTGGTAGTGCTATAGGATGTAAAAAATCTGCAGGTAATGAGCCGGCGTTTCATTTAAGTTATGATGCATTTGCTGCAAACGAAAGTCATATTGAAAAATATTGGCCAGATGTACCAATGTACAGATTAGATCACGAAGATTTAGATATACCTAAACAAACTTTTAATGAAGTTGATTATGTAAATTCAGTTTGCCCTTGCGCAGGTTTATCACAATTAAATTCTGCAAAAGGTACTGCTGCATCTCGAGGATCTGGTGCTACCCAAAATCAATGGATGTATAATTCCTCAGAGTATATTTTAGAACATGTTAAGCCTAAAGTTCTTTGGGGAGAAAATGCACCAGGCCTTTTTACTAAAATGGGAGAAGGTGTTGTTGATAGGTTAAAAGAAATAGGCCAGAAATACGGATATAGTTTTTCTCTTATTAAAACAAATACTGAACTTCATGGAATTCCTCAGAGAAGAATGAGAACCTTTTACTTCTTTTGGAATACCCCAACAGTTCCAATGTTAAACTGGAAATTTAGAGAAAAGAAAAAGCTTATTGATTATTTAGCAGAAATTCCTGAAGATGCTACTCAACAAGATATGTTTATGGTAGAAGGAAAGGTTACTGATCACTTTAAGCCTTATGAATATGTTTTAGAAAAAGAAGGTTTAACTCATGCTGAATTTGCTGCAAAATTTAAAAAAGGAACCATTGCACAGTACTTAGAAAATAACGATCTGATTGATGACTGTATTAAATGGTTAGAAAAACATTATCCTAAAAGAGGCTTTTCAAATAAAAAATCTACAAAGACTTTTATTGATATGTTAGAACACCAACAATATAAAACAAGCCAAGGATTAGGTTATTGGGATGCATCTCCGCATTTCTTCCATGATTCTTTTTCTGCTCTTATCGGTAGAAATATGTTTAATGGTGTTCACCCAATTGAAAACCGTTATTTAAATGTAAGAGAGATGATGCACTTAATGGGATTACCTCTAGATTTTGAAATTGAATCTTCTCGCCAAGTTAATCACATTGCACAAAATGTACCAGTTACCACTGCAATGGATATGGCTAATGAAGTTAAAAAATTCTGTGAAGGTAATGCTAAGATGACAAATTACACTTTCTTAAAACAAGATAACACAAATCAAAAAGTTATAGCATCTGAAGAATTAGGTGCTAAACCAAAAAAGAAGTATAAAGTAAAAAGTATAATTTAATTATGAAAGATAAAGCTTTAGCCATAGGCGTATCCAGTCTAGAGTTTACAAATATCTTATGTAGTTATTATCCTAAAGGGATAAAGGAAAGGTTTGATATTTACCTATTTGTGGATGATACTAAAATAGATTTAGATAAACTTGCTGGTATTTTTGAAGAGCACGATTTAGATATATTTAAAAATGCTCAAATTATTATTCTTAATGATCTTTATGATTACTATATTAACAAACATGGCTATGAAGGTAAGTCAAAAGAATTTTTATTAAGTCACGGATGTCTATTTAAAATCTTAATGCCTATATACTTAAAAGAAAAATTTGGAGTAAAGCGAACATTAGTATCTGATGATGATGTATTTATTTTAAATGACTTAAGTTACATGTGGGATGAGTACGAAGAGTTTGGTATTAAAAAAGAAAATCTATTTTACATTAGAAATAAAGATAAGTATGATGTAATGGGTGCGTTTAATGAAATCTTTGAAACTGATTTTACATTAGAGCAAATGAATGCCCTTTCTATTAATGCCGGTAATATCATATACGGTGAGGATCCTAAATTAGAATATTACTTTGAAAGATTTATGAAGCACCCATTCATCCATCACCAATATTTTAATTTTACAGGATATACAAGTTGGACGGTAGAACAGAGATTCCATCATTTTAATATTCATAGGTATTTAGCCGAAGGTAGAAAGGTTAAATTTACTGATAGTAAAGACTTAAGGCTAATGCAAAATAGAGATAAGATGATGAAGGCCGGTACTCCACCAGACAAATATCTTAAGGTAGTCGTTCCATCAATCATTCATTATGCAATAGGTGTAAAAAAGCCTTTATGGTTAAATGATTTTTTACCAGGGTTAGAATGGAGATATGGTTTTAAGTATGAAGCTAAATATGAACTTAAGGATATTCTTTATGATAAAAATTGGACTCCACCTTCATTTAAAAGCATACAGAAAAATGGATTTATTTTAAAGAAAGAATTAAAAACTAAGTCTGTATTCTAGCTTAAACTAAGTAACAATAATCAATATAATAATAAACAAATAAATTTTTAAATGGAAACAACTATTAACAAAATTGACGGTTATGAATTAAGTTCATTCGTTCGCAAATTACTTCCAATTGACAAATTCATCTTTATGAAAATCGCAAAAGAGGGTACGGTATCTTCTGTGTATTTTCCTGAGAGAGATGCCGTAAAATTGGTTAACACACCAACCTCTGATATTTTTGATGCTGATATTAAAGAACCAGTAAAGGTTAGTTTTTATAACGGTACTAAAGTTATTGACGCATTAAGCCATTTTAATGGTGATGTAAAAGGTAGAATTAAGTATACCGAATATGATGGTGAATTAATGGCAAGTGATTTTATTTTAGAAAATGAAGATCTTCAGATTAATTTGGCATGTACAGATCCATCATTATCATTTATGGAAATGAGCAAAGAAGAAACAGATAGAGCATTTGGTGTTGATTCTAAAATGTTTGATTTTGATTTACTTACTACTCACGTAGATAAAATGAAATCATTATTTAACCTTGATAAAGATGAGGATATTTTTACTCTTTATATTGGTGAAAAAGGAATTAATATTAAAGGTACTTCTTATGATGCTACACTTTGTCACTCTTATGATTCAAATGTTGAAAAAGGTGCAAAGGTAGTAATTTATAAGAAATACATTAACCTTTTGGATAAAGAAAATTACAAGGTAAGTGTATGTGAAAATAAAGTGGTTTTTAAATCATTAGATACAAACACTCACCTTACTGTGGCTGTTGCCATTACTGACGAGGATTAATAATACCTCCAATATAATAAAGGGCATCATAATCGGTGCCCTTTAAACCTTTTTAATCATACCGTATAAAAAATAAAAATGACTGAGGAATTACAGAACATAAAAGAAGAAGCATCAAAGTATTATAATTATGAACAAGCTGTTAAGTTAATGCTTAACTCCATATACGGTGCATTCGGTAATCCTTATTTTTATTTCTTTAATGTTGATATAGCAGAAACAATTACTCTTCAAGGTAAAGATGCAATTTTATATACTGAGCAATTAGTTAACAAATATTTTAAAGAATTTTGGCATAAGGACTTACCTGCTCATGCTGCGATGGGTATTACCGTAACTGGTAAAATTGAAAAACCTGTAGGTATTTATATTGATACGGATTCGGTGTATGTTAAATTTGATGAAGTAATTCAAAAATCAGAAGGTTGGGGAGGTGATGAAAAGGAATTTATACTTAAGCTTTATAAAGTAAGACTTAATGATTATATTGAAAAAATTCTTCAAAAATATGCTGATGATAATAATGCAGAAAATTTCTTATCATTTGAATTAGAAAGTATTGCTAAAAACGCAATATGGTTAGCCAAGAAAAAGTATATGCAAAATATTGTTTGGAAGGATCCAGATATTCACTATGATGATCTTTCCAAAATTAGTTCAAAAGGTTTTGAAATTATTCAGTCATCTACACCAATTTTTGCTAGAGAAAAACTTAAAGAACTTTTAACATATATCTTTTCTGTAAATGAATTGGATATGGGTAAGTTTGCTGCTTTGCTTAAAGATATTAAAAGGCAGTTTAGATTAGCCAATGTAGATCAAATAAGTTTTTCACGAAAGGTAAATAACTATCAAAAATATATTGTAAGTGATTATGATACATTTGAAATTGCATCTAAGTGCCCAATTGGTGTAAGATCTGCAGGATATCATAATTATCTATTAAATAATTCAGGTCTTAAAGGTAAATACCAACCTTTAGGAAACGGTGAAAAATGTAAAATGTATTTTTCTGAAGATAAATCCTGTGATGTATTTGCATATGCACCAGGTGACTATCCATATGAATTTGCACCTAAAATAGATTATGATAGACAATTTGAAAAAACAATCCTAGATCCAATAAATAGGGTTGTTACTGCTATGGGCTTTAAATCATTTAATAGAAATTTGATTTATACAACAAGCCTATTTTAAAAAAAAATTAAGAAATGAAAAATCAAAAATTTAGAATCCATGTATTAGGTTTACCACATACAATTACAAATGAAGATTTCGTTGCATGCGCATATACACAAAAGGCTCTTAAGTTTTGTAAAATGATGGCAGGGAGAGGCCATATTATTTATCATTATGGCCATGAGGACTCAAATACAATGGCAAATGAAGATGTAACTGTGATTACTAATAAAGTGTGGACTGAGGTTTATGGTACTCATGATTATAAAAGTAAATGGTTTAAATATGATATGAATGATAAGGCGTATCAAACCTTTTACAGAAACGCTATTAGTGAAATAGAGAAAAGGAAGCAACCTAATGATATTATTTTACCTTTTTGGGGTGCAGGTGTAAAGCCTATTTGCGATGCCCATAGTGATTTATTAATTATTGAACCTGGTATAGGTTATGCAGGTGGTCATTGGGCTCCTTATAAAATATTTGAATCATATGCAATATATCATGCATACTGTGGATTGAAAAATGTTGGATCATGTGCACAAGGTAATTATGACATAGTTATTCCTAATTATTTTGATTTGGATCAATTTGAATATAAAGAAGATAAAGAAGATTATTTTCTTTTCTTAGGTAGAGTTTATACGGGTAAAGGTATACATATAGCAGAACAAGTATGTAAAGCCGCTGGCGTTAAATTAAAGGTTGCCGGTCAACTTGACCCTTCATATGAAGATTATGAATGGCCAGATCATATAGAATTTGTAGGTTATGCAGGAGTTGAAGAAAGAAAAGAATTAATGAAAAACGCAAAAGGGTCATTTCTTGCATCTCAATATTTAGAACCGTTTGGTGGAGTTCAGGTTGAAAATTTATTAGCAGGGACTCCTACTATCTCCTCTGATTGGGGTGCTTTTACTGAAAATAATATCGAAGGAGTAACCGGTTACAGATGTAGGACCTTTGAAGATTATGTAAGAGCTGTTAAAAATATACAAGATGGTAAAATAAAATCTGAAGATTGTAGAAAGCATGGTGAGAGATTTTCATTAGAAGCCATAGCCCCAATGTATGAGGACTTTTTTAGAAAGGTTACCGATGTATCTTCAGGCAGAGGGTGGTATGAAATTTGGGATGAATCATTATACACGGAAGATTATATAAAAGAATTTAACGGATGATAAAGGTTTTATATTTTGGTGATTGCACAAATGGTGCCATGGGTATAATTCATCGTGACATTAAATCGATTATTGATAAAAAGTATTCTGATATTTACTTTGAATTAATAGATTGGTCTGTTCCTGATAATTATACAAAATTATTTAATCAAAAAGAATGGAAGAATTGGGATCTTATAATTATAGATCCTTATCTAGCCTCAATATTAGATAGAGGTTGGCTTTTTAAGGATTTGCCTATAGAAGAACAGATAGAACTTAAAGATAAATTTATTCCAGTGTATCACCATGAAGTAGATGTACCAGCGGATCATTTTAACCATGGGTGGTATGAAGGGTGGTTTACAACGCCTGTTTGTAGTATTAATCCTTATATTGTTAATCAAATAAAACAAAGAGGTGTAGAAAGTACATTATTGCCAATAGGTGTTAATTTAAAAAGATTTTCTCCATTTAAGCAAATTAATAAAATAGAAAGATTAGGTTTTGTTGGTAATAGTCCAAAGGATGATTGGAAAGCTATAAAAAGGCCTGTAATGTTTCATGAAATATGCAAAAAGGCTAATCTTACACCAGTTACATTAAGCGGTAGAAAAAACGGTAAGGATATGTATCATGATGTTGATGCTATTATATGTACATCTACAGCAGAAGGGTTACCTACATATTTTGCAGAAGCAGTTGCATGCAAAATTCCTTTTATATCAACGGATGTAGGTATAGTAAGATATCATAAAACTGTTAAAAAGTTTAAAACAGTGGAAGAGGCCGTTGAAATTATTAATGAATTAAATAAATCATCTAAAAGTCTTAATGAATATTCTGCACAAGTACATAATGAAATGTTTCCTGATAGGAGCTGGGAAAATATTTTAGAAAAATATTGGGTACCTTATTTTAAAAAAATGTATAGCAAATGAAAACAAGAGAAGAAGTAATACTACTAAATAGTTAAAACAAATCATATATTTTCTATATAATAATAAAATAAAAACAAATATGGCAAAAGAATTCTCATTCGCAGATTTAAACAAAGAAATGTCAAAACACTCTACATACGGAGAGACATTAGATAAATCTACAATTTCAGAAATAGATCATTATATACCAACCGGTAATTGGCATCTTAACGCATGTTTAACTGGTTCTCTTTTTGGCGGTTATCCTAATAATAGGGCAGTTGCCTTAGCAGGGCCTTCAGGTACTGGTAAAACTTATCTAATTTTAAATGCAATAAAACAGGCACAGTTACAAGGTTATAGTATCGTGTTTTATGATTCTGAAAATGCAGTAGATAAAACATTAGTAGAAAAATTTGGAATTGATCCAACAAAGTTTAGATATGAGCCATGTAATACTGTTCAGGAATTCAGAACTTCGGTAACTGCAATTACTGATGTATTAATCGAACAAAAGAAAAAAGGAATTGCTTTACCTAAAATTATGGTAGTGTTAGATTCTGCAGGTAACTTGGCAACTCAAAAAGAAATTGATGATGCTAAAACAGGTAGCAGTAAGGCAGATATGACAAGAGCCAAACTTCTTAAATCTACCTTCCGAATCATTATGACCCAATTCGGAATTTGTAAAATACCTTTCTTATTTACAAATCATACTTACCAAACACAAGATTTGTTTTCAAGGCAAGTAGGGGGTGGTGGTACTGGTCCTGAATATGCTGCTTCTATTATCTTATTTTTAGGTAAAGCAAAATTAAAAGAAGGGATAGAACAAACCGGAATCATTGTAACTGCAAAACCTAATAAAAATAGATTTGCAAAACCTACTAACATTAAATTTCATATTTCTTTTAATAAAGGTATGAATCCTTATATTGGATTAGAAGAATATATTAGTTGGGATACATGTGGAGTTGAAAGAGGGAGATTTATAAATGCAAATGCTTATAATAAATTAACTGATCCAGGTAAAGCTGAATGTAGAGAACATACCTATGAAAAGGATGGTAAAGAAGTTACTATTTATTTTCAACCAGCAGCAACCGCCAGAAAGATTTGTGTAAAGCACCTTAATGATACAGTTGAACTTAATCAATTATTTACTCCTGAAGTTTTAACTGAAGATGTACTTAAGGCATTGGAGCCTATAGTAGCCGCTAAATTTAAATACGGCGAAGAAATAGATGTTGAAGATTTAACCGAAATGTTAGAAGCCGATGTTGAAGAAAAGTCTTAATACTGCAAAACTTAAAGTAAAGCACGTATTAGGAAATCATACAACATTACCAAACTATCCAGATGCTGAGGATATCATATATGAACTAATACGCGATTATTGTGGTAAAGTAGCAAAGGAGATTAAATTCACTAATGTTTCTTTACAGAAGAAGTATAGTCTTTCCAATGAAAAGGTTAATTCTATACTTATGCAACTTAGAAATGATAAAATTATTGAAGTATCATTATCTAATTCTGCATATACTACATATGAGGTTGTCGTAAATCCTTATGAATAAACTAAATATAGTTTTTGCTATATAAAAATAAACAAAGATGAATTCCAGTACAGATCACGAAAAAATATTTTTTAATTACTTTCTTAAGAAACCGCATTATCTAAAAAGTACTGGCCCAGGTTTCTTTTCTAATAATGATTTAGATCATATAGCAAAATTATCAAAAAAGTTTTATGTTGATTTTGGTGAAAGTCCTTCAAGAGAACAAATGAAGGCTCTCATTAAAGATGATCCAAATGAAATACCTGATGATATTGTATCTAGCATATATGATATTAATATTAATGAATATGATCAGGATTGGTTAAAGAGAACCGGTGAATCCTGGGTTAAGTGGAAACATTTTGATAAACAGTTAGTAAGAACTATTGAATACGTTAAGACGCAAGATGTATCACCTGAAAATGTCGAAGATGTTGTAACTCGTGCAATCGGTATGATCTCTACTGACGGTTCTTTAAATTTTGATACTGATGTAGGTTTAGACTTCTTTAACCCTGAGGATCATATCCAAAGAACTTCTAAAAAAATTGAAACAGGATGGACATTTGTTGATAATGTTTCAGGTGGTGGTTATGATACTAAATCTCTTATCGTTTATGCAGGTGAACAGAACATCGGTAAATCTATTTGGTTGGCAAATGATGCTGCTAATTTTGTTAGGATGGGTCATAATGTAGTTTTCATATCGGCAGAAATGTCCGCACAAAAAGTAATAAAAAGAATAGGATCTAATCTACTAAGTATTCCGATGCCACAGTATGATGAAAAAACTGGTAATAGAGATTATATGAAAAGACGTTTAGAAAAAATATCTCGAGGGTTATTACCACCAGGTAAACTTTTTGTAAAAGAAATGCCAACTTCTCAAGGTACGGTTTTAGATATAGAAGCTTACCTAAAGGATTTAGAAGAAGCGCAAGATCATAAAGTAAATGTATTAGTTGTTGATTATATTAACATTCTTGCAAATTATAGAAATCCTAATACAGAAAATACTTATATGAAAATTAAACAAATTGCTGAGGATCTTCGTGCCTTAGCAGTTAAGAGAGATATGTTGGTTATTTCTGCAACTCAAATTAATAGAGGTGCATGGGATGCCACTGAAGTAAGAATGGAAAACATTGCAGAATCTGCAGGTCTTGCGCATACAGCAGATGTTATGTATGCTCTTATTCAAGATTCTATGATGCATGCAAATCGTGAGTATTGGTTAAAGGTACTTAAAATTAGAGATGGTCAAGGTAAAGGTACCAGGTGTAGGTTCAATATTGATTACGAGCACATGAGGTTAACTGAAACTGATGATATAAATTAAAATAAAAATATGTGGGGCAGAAAAAAGAAACCAAAATTAGATGAGAATGGAAAACCAATTCCAGTAAAGCTAGCAGATAAAGATAAAATCTTTAATAATTCATACGGTGATCAGGACATAACAGAAAACAAAGTAAATTTTACTGTTGCTGCAACTTATGGTGATAGTATGGATCCTGATGATAGGATGCATTATGAATTACTTATTAAAAAAATTGATAAGATTATTAAAGGTAGTGAATATGAACATTTAAATGAAGCAACACCAGAAGGAGTTATTAAGAAATTAAATAAAGTCCAGATTAATAGAGTGTATTCATTTGTAATAGAAAGCTTAGGTGATGGCTATACAAGAGTTGATTTATTTAGTGTTATATCAGATTACTTTGATGTATTTCCAAATAAATTTTATAATTCACTTTCTAATAAATTTAAGGATGAGCTTATTAAAGAATTAGATGATAAGTATAATATCCTAGAGAAAAGAAAAATCAGAAAATTATTTTAACATGGCAAGAGTTTGGATGGTTAGTGATTCACACTTAGGGTGTAGATCAAATTCTGTTTTATGGCTTAACATTATTGAAGATTACTTTTTTAACTTTTTTATACCTTTAGTTAAAAAAGAATATAAAGAAGGTGATGTTCTTTATCATTTAGGTGATGTATTTGATAATAGACAAAGTGTTAACTTAGCAGCACAAGATTTAGCAATCAGAGTATTTGAAGAATTAGGAAAGATATTTCCAGATGTACATATCATTGTAGGTAATCATGATATAATGAGAAAGAACTCAAATGAAATTGCATCTGTTGATTGTTTAAAATATATTCCTAATGTTACGGTACATAAAGAACCTAAGATTTTACAATACGGCAATACTAAATGTTTACTAATGCCTTGGAGGCGAGATCATAAACATGAAAAGGAAACTCTGGATTCAATAAAGGAAAAAATTGATTATATGTTTTGTCATACTGAAACTAGAGGAGTTCAGACTAGCCCGAGTACAAAACATTTACATGAAGGTGGTAATGAAGTAGGTATCTTTAAAAGATTTAAAAGAGTATACTCTGGTCATATTCACTATAGGCAAGATAAACAGAATTTTGTTTTAGTAGGTAATCCTTATCAAATGACTAGATCTGATAGAGGTAATCAAAAAGGTATATACTTATTAGATTTAGAAACTGGAAAGCACCAATTCTTTATGAATAAAAGGAGTCCAGAATTTATAAGGTATTATATTAATGATATCTTAGAGATGCGTATGGAGGATATAAAGAAAGAAATTAAGGATAATTTTATAGATGTTTTTATACCGTCAAATGTATTAGGAAAGTATAATATTAATATGTTTATGGATTATCTTGACGGTGTTGCCAGAAAATTAGAGCCAAGAATTTATGATGAGGAAAATCCTTACGATAGAGAGGACGGTGAAATGTCTGATTTTAACGGGGAGCTTAACCTAATGAATATTGCTGCTGAATATATTAATTCTTTAGAATATGAAGAAGACTTAAAGGACAGATTAAAGACATCTGTACAAGAACTATATAAAAGAACATTATCACCTAACTATGAAGATTAAAAAGGTAGAATTTAAAAACTTTGCAAGTTACGGAAACCGAACACAGGTAATAGAATTTGATAAAGATAAAAGTGATCTTTACTTAGTTCTTGGTGGAAACGGCGCAGGTAAGAGTACACTTGCTAAAGTAATTACATATTTATGTTATGGTAAAGTTGAAGGATCTACATTAAAAGATTTACCTAACAGGGTAAACGGTGCTCTTTGGGGAAAGATACATTTAGAATCAAAAAATAATACCGTTGAAATAGAAAGAGGAATTAATCCTGGCATTTTTAATGTAAAAATAAATGGATCTGAATATGATGTTGCAGGTAAGGTAAACCTTCAGGATTTTTTAGAAACTGAAATTTATGAAATACCATATCATGTATTTAAGAATGTAATTATTTTATCCGTAAATGATTTTAAATCTTTTATAACAATGTCTCCGTATGATAAGAAAAGAATTATTGATAAGATATTTGGTTTTTCTATTATTAATGAAATGGCTGAAGCCGTTAAAGAAAAGAGGAGATCAATCATTGAGGAAATCAGAACATATGAAGATGAAATCCGCACTCTTAATGAATCTATAGAATCGGTTATTGAAAAAATTCAACAATTTGAAAAGGTAAGTAAATCTAAAGATGCTGAAAAGATTAAATTACTTAAAGAGAAATTGGTAGAATTAAATGAAAATAGAAAAAAGTTAAAAGACTTAACAGCAGCAACAAAAATAAATCTTGAAAAATTAGACGAGGATTCTAGGAAAAAGAATAATCAAAGATCTTCACTAAATAATAAAATCAATACAGTTAAGAAGGAGCTTAAGCTTTATGAAAATAATGCATGCCCTACATGTACAGCTCCTCTTAATTCTGATTTTCATTTAGATATAAAAAAGGAAAAGGAATTAAAATTAGATTCTTTGTTTATTCAGTGGAATCAAATAAAGGCAGATGCTGAAAAGGCTGAAGCTGATTTAACAGACCTAAGACAAAAAGGTAGAAAGATTCATGTTAAGGTTGGTCAATTAGAAACTCAAATGGAGGCCATTAAAGATAAGTTAATTGAAATGGCAGATAAGGATGAGTCAGAATCATCAACTCACCTTAAGCAATTAGTAAAGGACTTTAAAGTTCGCAAGGATGATAAAACTACAGGTAAACTTAAAAGCGAAGGCGAGGATTATTATTTAACTATTCTAGAAAATATAATGGGAGAAAATGGTATTAAGAATTTAGCAGTAAGATCTATACTACCTTCTTTTAATAATCATATTCTTTTGATGGGAAGAGAAATGGGTATACCTTTTGGTATTAGATTTAATGAAAAGTTTTATTGCTCTCTCCATCATCTAGGCACTGAAATAAGCCCGAAGACATTGAGCACAGGTGAAAAGAAGAAAGTAGATTTTGTAATTATTATGGCATTAATGAAAATGATTAAAGTTAGGTTCCCATCTCTAAATATTTTATTTTTGGATGAAATCTTCTCTTCTATTGACTCTGATGGTGTCCACCATATAATTAATATACTTCATAATACTATTCAAGATATAGGCCTTAATACCTTTGTTATCAACCATACAGTTTTACCGAGCGAATACTTCGATAAAAAAATTGAAATAACTAAAGATGGCGGCTTTAGTGAATTTAACATTGAATCTATTGGATAAATAGAATATAAATAAAGACTAATGAATGTCAGCTTATAACCAAGAATTTAATAAAGATAATACTATTCTACGATACCTGGTAGTAGGTATGCTTGCTGAGTTAAGCAAAAAGGTTTACTATTATAACCAAGTAGATGAAGATACTCTTAAAAAAATTGAAGTACCTTTCTTTTATTCAATATCAGGTAACGAAAGATTTCTTTTAGATAATTTTATGTTTGATGCCGAAAAGGCAGGAAAGGCAATAGGTGATTATGAAGTAGTACCTAGAGGTATTATTCAAATGAATTCAATGTCAATTAATTCAGACGAGCAAACAAATAAATTTACAAGAGCTGAATTTGTTAGAGAATGGGATGGTGTACTAAAGACGTTTTCTTTAATGACAAATTTTTTACCTGTCACTATAGGTTTTGGTGTAACTATTATATGTTCAAATAATTTAGAAATGTTAAAGGTAACTGAAGCTATAATGAGTAAGCTTTACAAAGGTACATTATTTAATGTTGATTTAGGAATGTTTAGAGTTAATGCATCTATGTCAGTACCAGAAGATTTTTCACAAGATAGATTATTTGAATGGGGATTAAATGACAAGAAAGAATTTCAGGTTACCTTTGATATGGAATTAAGATCATTTATGCCAGTGTTTGAAAGCGGTATTCTTTTACCGGAGATAGACTATATAACACAAGAAGCTATTAGACTAAATCCTGATGCCATTGGTGTAGGTCAATTAAGATGTGATGATAATGGTAATATGGGAATTTATTTTGGTGGAGTATTCCAAACCTTTAAATTTACCGATACTAATTTAAAGGTTGCTCCTTTTGAAAGCTTATTAAGTAACCAAGGATATAATACTACTACAAATAAAGAAGTAGGCGGTCCTTATGATGAAAGAGAGATAGATACCTCATTACCACCAACAGAAACAGATGCCAGTAAGGTTTATCGAAATGCTAATGGTGATGAAGGATAATTAACTCTAAGATCTTAGAATATATAAAACAAATCAAATTCTATAATATGGAAAAAGTTATTAAAGAAGGTCAAACACAGGTTTACATGGATGGTGCAATTGAGCGCCAAGCTGGTGTAAATACTGATGCCCCTTATCTTAATACCCCTAATCAACAATTAATTGACATTGTTGGTGTTTTGTTTAACCAGAGTGGAAAAACAAAACTTGACGGTAAGAATGGTAAGGTTGTTGAAAGTGGTCCAATGACAGACTCACAAGTGCTAGCAATTCTTGTAGGTATGGGTATACCTCAACAATTAGGTATGAGCGCAATTAATACCTTCAAAGGAAATCAAATCACAGAAAATAATAATAAACAAAAAAATCATAACAAAATGAAATTTACAATTGCTGAACTGCACGAAAATGTTATGAAGAGCATTACGGCCTTAAAAGAGATGGATTCGGATAAATCGAGAGTTTCTTATACTGCTAAGAATGCCCTTAACATTTTAGAAGAATCTCTAAAGGCATTTCCTATGAGATTTAAAAACGAAGAAACTGAAGTAATCAGTGAAGAAATAGAAAACAGTGTTAACCCTATGCTTAAGTTTAACATTGCTAAAAATCTTCATAGAGATTTATCTTCTTCTGATTGGTTAAACCCAATTAAAGAATTAAGATCTTATATTGAAGGATCTTACCAAGACTCTAAATGGTCTTTCAGAATATCTGAAGCTATTACAAGAACACAGTCACAAAGAGGTAAAATGTATGAAGGTTTAGTAAATGATTTAGAAACATTATTAACAGAATCTTCTGATAATATTAAATCTAAATTTTCTGCTATTGCTGCTAAGAACCCATGGTCATTAGATTGTAAAGCAATTTTAAATGAGATGAAAGCTGAAGATAATAAAGCTACTGCAAATGGAGGTGGAACTATTTCTACTATTCTTTCACCAGTTTTAGAATCAGAAAACGGATTAACATTCCACTTACATGGAAAGAATTATAACTTTGATGGAAAAACAATTACTGAAGCTGAAGTTAAAGATTCTAGATTCTTTGATGTATTGGAAGGTTTAGGAATGTTTAAAAACATGAACGGTACATTAGTTACATTTGGAGAAGGAAATAATAAAACGTTAGAATACAACTTAACTGAAGGTACTATTAAATTAGGAGAGACTGATTTATCAAATGCAAGTATAATTGAATTAAAAGAATCTTTAATGGCTCTTAACTTCTTTGGTTATAGAAATCAATGGAAAATTGATAATGTATGTAGATTCTTTGAATCTGCTGATCTTCTTGCTGAAATGGATAATTTTACAAACATTACTTCAACTGAATTTACAAATTTGTTTTTAACTATGATTGGTGTACAGGAAGGAATCTATGTAAATAAAGTTAATTCTGCAATGCATTTAAATGAAATGGTATTTGTACCTTCTGCAACCGAAGCTGTTAAATTAGTAAAAGAATTTATTAATTATGATGCTAGTCCAATTCTTTCAGAAAGATTAATTGCTGAAAATGATGAAGCTGCTAAAGTTGAAAAAGAAAGATCTGATATCTCTGATAAAATATCATTCTTAGAAGAAAAGAAAGCTAAAGTTAAAGAAGCTATTAATAAGCTTGGTGAAACTGAAGAACTTACTGAAGCTATGAATTTATTAGAAGAGGAAATTTCTAAGTTTGAAAAATCTTTACAAGAAACATATGACAAGGTTGTATTAGGTGGTAATAAAGGCGATAAGTCTAAAACACACGACGGTGAAGATTATGAAGATGAAGATGAAAAGAAGGAAGAAGCAGTAACAGAAAAAAAAAGTCGTAACGATTATTTAAATGACGGCTTTGTTGAAGCTGAAATTAATAAGAACGGAAATGGTCTTAGAAAAGGTCAAGAAGTTATGGTAAGTGCTGAAGACTATACTTCATTAGGTGATGATGATTCATTAGAATGTATTGATCCTAAATCTGGAAAAACTACAATCTGCCCTAAAGGCCAACTTAACGTTAAGATTTAAGAACCCTCCCAATATTATAAAAGCCGGTAGTAATAATAAACTATCGGCTTTTTTTGTATATAATAATAAATAAAACATTTATGAAATGGCAAGAAAAAGAAATTACTTAAATAATAGAGATCTCCTGGAACAGATTATCATATCTAAAGAACAGGATGAACTTACACCAAAGGCATTAGAATTTTTAATGTTATTGGCAGATAAATGTTCTAGAAAATTATCATATGCAAATCCTGATGATAGACAAGATTGTATAGCATCTGCTTATATGGATTTATTTAAATATTGGAGAAATTTTAACCCTGAGAAAAGTACTAATGCATTTGCCTATTTTACTGAAATAGCAAAAAGAGGATTTGCCAAAGGTTGGAATAAACTCCATCCTAGAAAATATGCCGGTACTGTTTCAATTAACGGTAGTGCTGATAGTGACGGTATTTATACAATATAATATTACATGGGGATTAAAAAAGTAAAACCTACTTCTAAGTCTGGATTTAAGCAAGGGTATTACAATCCTATTAATCCACAAAAGTACATTGGGGAACATCCAATCATATATAGAAGTAGTTGGGAAAGGAAGTTTTGTCATTGGTGTGATCATAATGAAGAAGTAATAAAATGGGCATCTGAACCTTTTTCTGTAAAATACTTTAATATGTTAGATAAAAAGTTTCATAATTATTACCCAGATTTTTATATGAAAATGGATAAAGATGGTATTATGGAAGAATATGTAGTTGAAATAAAACCAAAGTCTCAATTACAAAAACCTAAAGCACCAAAAAGAAAAACAGCAAAGGCATTAAAAAACTTTCAGCATGGATACGAAACTTATGTTAGAAACCTTTGTAAAACTGAAGCATTAAATAAAATGGCAAAGTTAAGAAACTTTAAAGTAATGCTTTTAACTGAAGATTCAAAATTATTCTAATGGCAATAGAAGGATCATTTCAAAAAAACTTAGATGTTTACCTTACTGAAAATAAAGGTAGAGGTGGGGCATCTAAAGCATCTGATAAAGATTTAAATAAAATAGGAAGTAGTGGAAAAGGAACATTAGAAAATGGTAAAATGTATTCTTTTCAATATTTTACACCTGATGAAACTTTTTATGATACTTATCCTATTGTTTTAGGTTTAGGCAAAAGTATAGATAATCACCAATTAGGTTTAAATTTACATTACATTCCTTATGAAGCTAGAATTCCATTTCTTAATGATGTAGTTAAATCATTTCAGGGTACTATACAATCTGCAATAAAGAAGGCCCCAGGTAAACCTAAATCACAAACCGTACTAAGTCAATTTACATATGAAAACTTAAAGTCTTCATTAGGCAGAAAGTATAATATAACCTATGCTATTAGACAGTATAGAATGGATAGAATTAAAAAACCAAGAATGTTAGGATATGAAGATTGGTATATAGGTGCCGTTAACAATCAAAATCATTTCTTTGGAGGAAATATAAATGAGGCACAAGCATTATATTACAAGAATATATAAACAATAAAAGATAAAACAATATGGCAGGTTTTACTGATAGAAGAGGACCATTAAGTACAGGTAACCCGGTTAGAAAAATTTTAAAGGATCTTTCTAATTTAGGCATGGCATACGATGATATGATTATTCGTAATTCTCGTGCAGTTGGTTTTACTGAAAACCAAATGGGTTATACCTTTAATCCAATGGGCTCAGATGCAGATGACATGTATAGTGCATTTGCTGCTCTTTCATTAACTGATACTACAATGAAAAAGAATATCTCTATTTTTGATAGGGATTATGAAAGAAAGAGAGATGAGCTTAGACAATATGCAGTACAAGATGAAATAGAAGATATCTTAGATGTTATAACAGATGAAGCAATTGTATTTGATGAATCTAATTATATGGCATATTCTCATTTTAACGGTCATATTGCTGCCTCGATAGAAGATGAAATAGGTGATGTATATAATAACATTTATAATTACTTTGGGTTTAATGATTCAGTACAGCCTTGGAATTATTTTAGAAAATGGTTAGTAGATGGATTCCTTGCCTTTGAGATAGTATATAATGATAAACAGACAGAGATTATAGGCTTTAAAGAATTGGACCCTATTTCCCTAATGCCAGGTATTGATACTGATACTGGTAAGAAGCAATGGGTTCAGTATAAAGGACAAGGTGCAAAGGAAAGAAAATTATGGGATTCTCAAATTATTTACCTTTCTTATTCTCAAGTTAATTCTCCAATGAGAATATCCTATGTTGAAAGATTAATAAGATCTTTTAACCTTTTAAGAATTATGGAAACAACTAGAATTATCTGGGCTGTTTCTAATGCTTCATTCAAAACACAATTTATTATACCTGTTGGTGGTAAATCTAAAACTAGAGCAAAGCAATCACTTGCACAGTTAATGAATTCATATAGAGAGGTGGTTGATTTTAATCAAGAAAGTGGTGAAATTGTAACTAACGGAAAACCAATGATGCCGTTTAATAAGGAATATTGGTTACCTTCTAAAGATGGAGAATCACCAGAGATTAGTACAATCGGTGGAGATGGTCCTGACTTAGGAGATACTGAATCTCTTAAGTATTTTGCTGATAGATTAAAAATGGCTTCAAAAATCCCTTTCTCAAGATTTGATAAAGAAGGTGGTAATACATATGATATGGATGCTAGCGGTATGTTGAGGGATGAAATTAAATTTTCTAAATTTGTTGATCGCTTAAGATCTATATTCCAGGAAATACTGGTAAAACCAATGTATCTTCAAATGTGTCTTAATCATCCTGAATTAAAAAATGATGTATCATTTAAATCTGGTTTAGGGCTTGATTTTGTTAAAGATAATGTTTTTGAGGAGATGAAAGAAATGGAGTTACAAACAAAAAGAGTTGATTTTATTGGTAACCTAAAAACTCAATTAAGTACTATGACAGCAGAAATGGAGGAAATTCCATACTTCGATTTAGGATTCTTGGTTAAGAGATATGGTGGGTTTACGAGAGATGACCTTAAGGCAAATGCAAGAGCCAAAGAAAGAGCTGATTTAGAGAAAGAGAATTACTCTGAAGAGGATATTGAAAAGATCCTTTTAGGTGCAGATAAGGCCGATTTTAAACCAGAGAAGAAAGAAGGTGCTGCCGATGAAGATCCATTGGCAGGCTTGGAATAAAAACTCCACAAAGATTGTAATATATAAATCAAATAACTAGTAGAAAATGTCAGGAAAAAAATTATTGATTCTTGAGAGAGCAAAATCAAATTTAGATATATCCACCGGAGAAGACGGCTCTGTTGTATTGGAAGGTGTATTTACTGAATTTGGTGTTCGTAACAAGAATAACAGAATATATGAGGAAAAAGAAGTAATGCCTCATATTAATGAATTGCAAGAAAAGGTTCAAACTAATAAACTATTAGGTGAACTTGATCACCCTAAAGATTTTGATGTTAGCTTGGCTAATGTATCACATGTTGTAGAATCATTAGATTATGACAAAGATAAAAAACAGGTGATTGGTAAGATTAGATTATTAAATACGTCTAAAGGTAAAGAGGCACAAGCCCTTATCAAAGATGGTATCCCTTTACATATTTCAAGTAGAGCTGCTGGAACGGTAGATGAAAATGGAAAGGTTAAGATTAAAAAGTTTTTTACTTATGACTTGGTTGCAGATCCTGGCTTTGAGAATGCTGAGTTATCAAGAGTAAATGAATCTTTTGGTTTTAGTAATGATGATACATTATTAATATATGAAATGGAAGAAACTGAAAATAACGATAATAAAAAAGATCTAACGATGGAAAATAATAATTTTGTAACTGTTGAAGATTTTCAAAAGTATACTGAATATGTATCTGGAGTTCTAAGTAATGTTAAAGAATCTACTAATTCTAATAATGATGAGGTAATGGAAAAACTTATTAAGTACACTGAGCATATTGCAGAGAAGGTAAATCAGGTTACTGATTATGCTGAATACTTATCAGAGAATCTTGATAAAAATATTTCATACTCTGACTATTTAGCAGAGAATGTAAATTCAATTAAAGACTATGCTTCTTATTTAGCTGAAGAGCTTGATGGAAGTATTCAATATGCTGAACATGTAGCTGAAATGGCTGACAAAGGAATACAGTATTCTAATTATGTTGCTGAAAACTTAGAAAAGAGTATTGATTATTCTGAATATGTAGCTGAAAAGGTTGATCAAAATATTGCTTATTCTGAATATCTTGGTGAAGGATTAGATAAGAGTATTAAATATTCTGAGTATATTGCTGAAAATGTAAACACTCCTAATGCTGAATCAATCAATGAAGGTACAGTTAATGAATACGGTAAAATGGAAGGTGCTATGCCAACAATGGAAGAAGTACAGAAATGTGCTAATGAAGGTATGACATACGAACAAGTTTGTGAAAAGTATCCAGATGCAGATAAAGGAAAATTAAAAGAAATGTACGAATCATGTGGTAAAGCTCATGAATCAGAAAACTATAAAGATTCAATTGAAGAAAAATTAAATAAACTTATTTCAGCTGCTGAAACTAAAAATGTATCTGAAATGCACTTTATGAATTTCTTAGGTGAATCTAAAAAGAATGAATTTAATTCTTTATCTGAAGAGAAGCAAGCTATGATTGTAGAATCTATGAATGCTAAACCTATTATGTCAACTATACAGGCTGAAAATGTTTGGGAATCTAATTTTATTGAAAAGAAAAGAGGATTAGATGTTGTTACTGATATGCCAGAAAAATTCAAAGAAAAATGGAATAACCTTTCTGAGGCAAGACAACAACAAATTATTTCGGAATCTAGGTTCCACCCTGTAGGTAATCAATATGGAATTAATAATTTCTGGGCAACAAGAGACTTAAGAAGTTCTCAAATGGTTACGGAAACAATTAATGAAAGTAAAACTGCTGCCGAGTCTGCAAACACTAAAGAGCCATTAGTAAATGAGTCTTTTAGAAATGACTTAGTAGAAAAAATGAAATTCAGATTAAATAGATAATCATTTAATCTAAAGATATTAATCGAATGGTCAAGAAGAAAAGGACCGAGGCGATTAAAAACCGGAATTGAAAAATTCCAAAATGCGAAAAAAATACAAAATAAAATGTACGCAAATCAATTAATCAACGAGGCTGAGGTTCAAAAAACCTGGGGCCCTATCATTGAGGAGGCTACTGGTATTACTGAAAAGTCTAAGTTATCTTGGATGTCTAAGTACTGTCATTACCATAACCTTAATGAAAGTGTATATAATACTGTACACTTAAATCCTAACATGAATGTTCAAGGTATGAATGCTCCGACTTTTCCGGCTGCACCAACTACTATGAATGCATTCCAAGGACAAGATACTGGATCTGGTGACAGACCTTTTTCTTTGCTTCCACTTGCTATGCAAGTTGCTGCTCAGACTGTAGGTTTAGACTTAGTTCCTGTAGTACCAATGCAAGGCCCAATGGGAGTTCTTACTTACCTAGACTTTGTATACGGTGGAGGTAGAGTAACAGATGCTGGTAATAAAGTTACTGATTCTGCTCCTCTATTAATTAAGGCACCTTTAACAATGGTATCTGGTGTTGCTGATTTAGCTGTAGATGATGTAATCTATGCTTCTTCTGCTGCATTAACGGCTGGTGTTGCTCCTTACGAATTAACTTTCGTTGGAAAATCTAGAATTGACGGATATTCAATCTTCCGTGTAAGAGGTAACGGTAATGCTACTGATGCATTAGCTGCTGGATCTTATGCACAAGGTGAAGAAGGATATGAGGCAATCTATGAAGCTGTCGCTGGTACTGTAGATTTCTACGATGCTGCTGCTTCAACTGCTGGTGATGCTTTAGGTAACTGGGACGGTTCTGCTGAATACGTTAAAGCTTTAGAAGACCATATTCCTGGTTTCTCTGGTAATGCGTTTGAGTCTAACAACCCAATCGGTACTGCACCAACATTTGCTGATGAAAACATCAACGGTGTTGATCCTTACCAAAGAGGTGTTGGAGAATCTACTCCAGATAACATCATGGGACTAAGCTTATTCAATAAGTCTGTTGCTGCTAAAACTTACCAAGTTGCTGCTGCCGTGACTAGAGAACAAGTTCAGGATCTAAAACAATTCGGAATCGACGCAGTTGCTCAAGTAGAAGCTGTATTGGTAAATGAATTAACTCAATCTATTAACAAATACATCTTAGATAGAATCTTCAGAAATGGAGCTACTAACGCACAGAATGTATCTCTTGTTGATGGACTAAACCTTTCTGCTGCATTCGCAACAGGTGCAGGTGCTGCGGTTAACATTAACTTAGGAGCTAATAACAGTTCTAATACTAATGTTACTTTATCAACGCCTTTAACTGTTGTAGGAACAGGTGGAGAAACTCAAGGATCATTACAACGTAGATTGTATACTAAGATTCTTGCTGCTTCTAACTTGATTGCAACAAGAGGAAGAAGAGGACCTGCTACTTTCGCAGTATGTTCTGGAGAAATTGCTACGGCACTTCAGGATATCGCAGGTTTCGTACCTTACCCACTATCAAATACAATCAACCAAGCTGGTGGATCTTTATATCCAATCGGTGCTTTGGCTGGTGTAACTATTTATGTTGATCCAAACATGGCTTGGACTGACTACAGAGTTGCAGTAGGTAGAAAAGGTGATGGTAACTCTCCTGGTTTAGTATTCATGCCTTACTTAATGGCTGAATCTGTTGAAACAATCGCAGAAGGAACTATGGCTCCTAAAATCGCGGTTAAATCTAGATTCGCTTTAGTAGACGCTGGATTCCACCCAGAAACTATGTACTACACATTAGGATTCAACTTTGGTACTGGTGTATCAATTATCTAATCCTATTTAGGTATATGACTTTAAGAAAGGTTCGCCGAAAGGCGGACCTTTTTTGTCTTATATAAGTTGAATATATAAAAAAATTAAATCTAACTATGAAAAGAGTAAAATCATATAATGAGTTTATAGCTGAATCTAGTAATAAAAATGTAGATGAAGGTATTACAGATATTAAAGGTATTGCGTCTAATCCTATAAAATGGAAAAAGATTAAAAATAATGCTAAGAAGTATCAACAGACTAAAGTTCAAGTAGCTTTAAATAATGTTGATTATGAAAAGAAGAAACAAGCATCTAAAGGAGAATTAGATAAAAAGACTAATGATACTCTAAAGGCTGCTAATGCTGCAAAGAACCAAGCGTTAAAGGATAAGGCTGGAGCAATAAGTCAAAGAATGAAAGATCTTGCTACAACAGACCCTCTTAAAAAGGTTGTAACTATTGCAACAACAAAAGCTAACTTAGCCGCAGCAGAAACTGCACTTAAGGCAGCAGACGGCGAAGAATCAAAACAACTTAAAATTAAAATTAAAAAATTAGCAGGTAAGGCCGCTGATGCTCAAAAAGATCTTAAAGATTATGAATCTGAAGGTGGTGAGAAAAAGGAAGTTGAATTACCAGGTGAAAAGGAAGCTGCTGCTAAAGCTGAAAAAGAAAAGTTAGATAAAGAAAAAGCCGAAAAGGAAAAGAAAGCTGTTGAGGCTGAGGTTGAAAAGGCTAAAGCTGCATATGATAAAGTAAAAGATGGTGAAGATGAAAAGGCCAAACTACAAGCAGAAATTAAATTTAAACAGGCTCAACAGAAAAAAGCTAAGTTAGATGGTAATGATGAATTGTTTCAGGGGTTAGGCGATGACATCGGTGAAATAATGAAAAAGATAAATGCACTTGATCCAGCAGGTAATACTGAAACAGAGACCGAAACTGAAACTGAAACAGGTAAAGATGATCCAGGTGCAAAATTAGAAGCTGATATTAAAGCCTTTAATGATAACATAGAAGCTGAAAGAACTACAATGAATAAAGCTACTAAAGATTTAGAACAAGCTAAACGAGATCTAAAAACTGGTAGAGGTTCTGAAGAACAGGTTCAAAAATTACAAAAGGCAATTGAAGATAGTAAAGAAGATATTGCTGAACTTAAGAAAAAGGAAGCTGATGCTAAAAAGAAATTGGCTGCACTATCTAAACCTACAGGAGAATCATTTCAACCGCTTGAAGAATCTGTTTCTGAAAAGTTTAGAAGGTTAATGACTAATGTTTAAAAAATAATTATCAATATGAAATGTGATTGTAAAGTATGTAACTGTGGAACATCATGTAGCTGTGAATGTTGTAACTGTTAAATGACACTATGTATAAAGTTCGTAAAATAAACTTTGGATGGTATAAAAGGAGGCATGGAATTCTATTAGAGAATCTGCCTCCTTTGAAGCAAAAACTTTTATTAGAAAATAATCATATGAAATGGTTAGATTCTGATACACAGGCGTTTGAGGTTATATTTAAGGTTGAGGATATGAATGAACATGAAAAAAATCCTAACCGTATACTTTGGAATCCTTTTAGGGAAACGTTTACAAATATTAAAGAGTTAGAAAAAGACTCGGATATTGTAGATTGGAATTGCGCTGTATGTAAAGTTGATATAAAATCAAGAATGGATTCTAAGAAAGTTGAAAACTTTGTTTGTAAAAAATGCTCAGATGCTCATAACTCACGGAATAAAAGAGTTGATAAAAGAATAATAGATTCATCTGTTAGATTTTTAAAACACTGTAAATCATTATTAAAAGGTGAACAGAGGGAGTTTATGACTTATGTACGCCGATCATCTAAAGGCTAGCCCTTCCTCTATTGTAATTTTTTTAAAAGTATTTAATTTACTAGTAGGGCATGCATTAAAAATTTGTATTCCTTTTCCTTCAATTTCTGCCGCTATTGCTTCAAATGCTGGAATAAATTGATTTTTATAAATATTAGCACTGGTTGCATTAACCGGATACCCATCATGAAAATGACTAACTTTTCCATTATTTCCCATATCATATCCTAGTAATACGATTCTCTTAGCACCTAAATGTATTGCTAAATTAATTGCGGCACATCCACTATTATTACCATGTGCTATAGTATCTTTTGCCCATTCTATACCAAACTTTTTACCTCTCTTTAGTGAAGTAATATCTTCTTTTCCATTTGCTCTAATTGTATATTTTAAACCTTTGAAAGAATCTATATTTTCTCTAAACCAAGTATATACCCTACCATCTGTCCAATATAGAGCATCTGCATTAGGGTAGAACTGTATTGCTTTATTAATTGCTATAGTCTTTTTATTCTTAAGCCTATTCCATTCAAATTTAGCCAAAGATGGACCACCACCTATAAGATATACAGTTTCACCTTTCCAAAGAGGATCTACTTTTCCATACTTTCCAAAATTGCGATGGAGATCTTGTGCCGTAGGTTTTCTCTCCATTCGTACTGGTTTAGAAACTTTTTTAGCCACATGAATAGTTTTTTTAGCACCTCTCTTTTCTACCCTGCTTTTAATAGTTTCAGTAGGAACTGTTACTTTAACAACTTTTCTTATTACTCGACTCCTCCTCATAGGTAATTTTTTTTATTTATTTCATTGAAACTATATTCTATTTTTACATATAAAAATAAATCTAACTCATATATGAAGAATATCCAAAACGTCTTATTGACAGAGAAGTATAGACCACAATCCTTAGATGATTTAATTACACCACAGAGAGTTGGTGAAAAATTAAGTAAAGGTGTTTATCAACATTTATTATTACACGGTAGCCCAGGTACTGGTAAAACTTCTGCTGCTAAGGCATTAGTAAAACACTTTAAGCATCCATACCTTTATATTAATGCGTCAACAGATACTTCGGTAGATGTTGTAAGAAATAGAATTACTGATTTTTGTGCCAACCGTTCTATAATGGATGAACCAGGAAAAATGAAGGTAATTATACTTGATGAGATTGATGGTGTATCTGATCAATTCTTTAAAGCATTAAGAGCTACAATGGATCAATTTGCCGTAAACGCAAGATTTATTGCAACATGTAATTATATTAATAAAGTACCAGATCCAATTCAGTCAAGATTTGAAATGATTGATTTTGATTTTTCTAAAGAAGAAGAAACTGAAATAATGAAAAGTTACATTATGAGGATTTTTCAAATATGTAAAGAAGAAGGGATAGGTATTGATAAACATGCGGCGGTAGAATTAGTGAAAAGGAAATTTCCTGATTTAAGAAATATGTTAAATCAATTACAAGGATTTAAATCACAAGGTGTAGAAACTATAACTGTAGAAAACATTAAACAATTCAGCTCAGTATATAAAGATATTTATGATCTCGTAATTGATGGAGAGGATCCAGTAAAAAATTATCAGTATATGTTATCTAATTATGCAAATAGAACTGATGATGTTTTATCTTCTTTAGGTGCAGAATTTATAGATTTTATAAAACAGGATAGGCAATCATATGTTCAATTTATTCCACAAATAATTGTAACGGTTGCAAAATATCAATCACAAAGACAACAAGTAATAGATCCTGCAGTATCAATGCTTGCTTGTATTTATGAACTGCAAACAATAGTTAATGGTGCATGAGAACACAATTTTTAGAAAAGCTAATAAAGAAGTTTCCTAATCACATGGAATTAGGTGGTGCAGTTGCAAGATATTATGACTTAAGACAATCAAAGTTAAGTAAAGAAGAATGTGAAGAAATTGTCTTAAACTCTTCTTTCAGATTCAATTAATACTTGTTATAATTAAATTAAATAACACACAATATGAAAAAAACCGGTAGACATACATTTGTTATAGATGGTAATTATTTTCTATTTAGAACATTATACGTAATTCCTAGTAGATCAAAAAAGGCAGGCTTATTAGGAACAGAAGAAGACGTACAGGCATTTGTCAAAAAATTGGCAACTGACTTTGCATATCAAATCAGATTATTTGAAGGCCTTATTGATAAGGTTGTTTGGACAGTAGATTCAAGATCATGGAGAAAGGACTTTTACCCTGAGGCAGAATATAAAGGTAATCGCAAACAAAACGATGCTCTTAACTGGGAAAACTTTTCTAAGGCAACCGCCGACTTTATCTCTATCCTATCTAAACAAGGTGTTATCATTTCAAAAATTGATGGTGCTGAAGGTGACGATTTAATGTATGCATGGAATACGGAATGCCTCGCAAATGACAAATCAGTTATTATGTTTACTGGTGATAGAGACTTAGTTCAATTAGTAGATAAGAGTACAAATAATAATACTCATACAATCCTATTTTCACCAGCCCATAAAAAACTATATACCTACCAAGGTTTTTCTGAATGGATGGATTCTCAAACTGAAGAAGAACAATCTGATGATATATTTGATGTACTAAAAACTTCTGTATCACCAGAGAATCAGGCTAAAAAATTACTTAAAGCATTAGTCGCAAAGAAAAAGGTTTCTATTATAGAAGTTGACCCTGAAGACTTCCGTTTCCGTAAGGTACTTACCGGAGATGCTGGTGATAATGTACCACCTGCCTATTATTATAAAAAAGGTAATAGGAGATACGGTATTAGTGAAAACAAGGCAACTGCTATCATTGCTGAGTTCAAAGAAAAACATGGTCACTTATCCCATATGTATCTTTATAATGATGAGTATATTACTGACCTTGCAAATATGACTGTAAGAGTTATGAATGCAAAACATATGAGCAGAGAACAGATTATTTCTAATCTTAAATCTAATGTCAATCTTATGGTTCTTGCTGCTGAATCTATACCAGAAGGTATTTTAGATGAAATGTTTAAATCAGTAGAATCTAAAATGAATTTAAAAGGTTTACAGTTGAAAACAATTTCCACTATGAAATCCATTTTGGAAAATACAGAATATGCAAAAGAAACTGATAGTTCATTTAAAGCTTCATTTTTTAAAGATGATGATAATGAATCAGATGACATGTCCTTTATAAAAGGCGGTAAAAAACAAGATAAGATTTTTTAAACTTTTTCTTTTTCTTTCATATAAATATAAAATAACTCAATGAAATTATTTGATTATATAAAAGTTCTTTTCGGTAAGGATGAACAATGGGATAAGGTATCTAATTATGATAAATCTAAAAATTCATTTATGACAAATAGATTTATGAGTATTAAATTTCCTATACAAGCAAATCTTTTTAATTCACTTAAAATAGATCCTGCTGGCCAAGCAGAAGCGTGGCGATTAGTTTCATCTAAATTTAATAGAGTACCAGGATTTATTTACACCAAGGTAAAAAAATCTGCTAAGCAAAAGGCAAAGGAATGGAATCCTAATCCTAAGGCATTAGAACTTTATATGAAATTTAATGAAATTGGAGAAAGAGAATATAAAGAAGCTCTAAAACATAACCCATCACTAGTCCAATCATCGATAGATATACTAGAAAAACAAATGGGTAATGATGTTAATTGATAATACTTTTGAATTAGGGATACCTAATCACATTTCTTTTACTTTATTTAAATATGATTACTTTGACAGTATAATTATTAGTAGGGTAAAAAAGGAATGTAAAAATTTAAATACTGTAGGTGATGGGTCAGAGTATACAGTAAAAGTATCTTCCTTTCTTACCGCGATAAAAACGAGTAAGCGATTACGAGCTGAAATAGAAAAGGCTGAAAATACTAGTTTTTTACCAAACCCTTCAATTAAACCTAATTCAATTTACTTCATACTTTCAATTTTGCGTAGATTAAAAAACTTAGAGTTTTTAACATTCAGTGTAAACGACGACAAAAAATACAGTAGGCTAATAAAAAACGAATCTGGCATGCCTATTCTTAGTTTTCATTTTAGTATCCTAGAAGGTATTTTTGACTTAACAAAATTATTAGATAGAAAAGAATTAGACTTATTTAATAAAACCTTAATTGATTTTAAAATTTTAGAAAACAAATATTTAAATAGAAAGCCTTATTTTTATATGAAGGCTACAGCAATTTTAGATATTCTAGCATCTATGGAAATTGATGGAAAATTAGATTCTTTTAAAATAGTAGATTACATTGATCCTAAATTAGAAGAAGATGATCCCACCCTTATTGTAAAAACTGATTATACACCTTATTGATGGGAATATATAAACAAATAATGTTTGTATATGAAAAGAATTATCAATTGGCTAGGTGGTCTTTTAAAAGATGAAAAAGGTACACCTTCATCAAAAAGGTTTATTGGCATTTTAGCAGGTGTAACATTATGCACTGCTTTGATGATTAATCTTTACACAGATATGCCAGTAGAGCCTACTCTTGTTAACGCGGTAGCAGCAATATGTATTGGTGGTTTAGGTCTTGCTTCGGCTGATAAGATTTTTGGAAAGAAAAAATCTATTAGTGGAGATCAACAAATAAATTCTTAATCAATGGCAGTTAACGGAAGAACAACGGATGCTAACGGGGATGCTATATTAATAAGCCTCCAAGAACCTTATAAAGATGTAGTAGAGGTATTAGGATATACCGATGAAACTAAAGGTGAAAATACTAGTGTCTATTTTAATAAACAATTTAGATGGGGAACTGATGGTGTAACTTATTCTGATTATATTGACCTTACTAATGTAAATTTAGAAGCTTTATTATTGGATCCAAGTAAACCTTTTTGGATTCAATATAGATATGAACAAGTAGGTGATGGTACATTAGAATTTGAATCAATAGCATTAGAATTAGTAACTGATGGTGGTGTGATTTGTAGAATACCTCAAATTGAATGCGGAGCTGAAGGGTGTATCGGTTTACCTAATCTTATAGTTGATTGTTGTGGTGCTGCATGGAATCCATACGATTTATCTAGGGCATCATCAATGTATAATCAGCTTTCTGCTATTACTTCTAATATGTTTGGTTTTTGTGTAGACTATTTTAAAACAAAGGCAGACCAAAGAAGTCGAGATGTTATTCTTAAAGAATATTCTTTATTTGATGTTATAAAGGAAGCCGAAGTAAAAATACTTATTCCTGACAATGAATTGCCTACAAGGGAGATTCAGTTTAATCCTATGATGATGGATTTTCCTGTTCAGTTTGAAGTTCATATTGTAAAATCTGCATTTGAAGCAGTATTTGGTTTAGGTTCTAAACCAGAGATGAGAGACTATTTATATTTTAAAGATTATATGAATAGAATGTATGAAGTAGATGCAATAGCTGAAGCTGATGATTTTCTTTATGCAGGTTCTTATTGGAGAGTAAGTTTAGTTCCTTATCAACAAAGAACAGCTGTTGGGTATGAAAATACAAATGACGGAATAAAGGCTGAGGCTGATACACAGGCTTTGGTTTCTGATGTTGAAACTAAGTTTAGAGTAGAGAGAGAAAATGAGTATAGAGATGTCCGTAAAAATAATCAGTATAATACTATAGGAAGTTTATGTAATGATTATGTTAGAAGATCGTTAGATAAAAGATTAATAATTAAAGAAGAGAATGTTTATAATCAGTGGACTATTATTTCTAAATATCATTATAAATTAAGTTCTATTAAAAATGGTAATGAATCTATAAAATATCAATATGAAGGTGGTTGGAACAAAGAAGACGATAGAGCATTTACATTTTGGGTAAGACCTCAATATGATAATCCTATAGGAAAAAATGTACTTATCTTATCAATTGTCGATAAGGGAGGAAAGGTTCAATTTAATACTGGGGCCTTACCTACATTTGGTAATGCTATATCAGTAGGGGATTGGATAACAATCAGAGGCACGCAATCATACAATGGAATAGCAAAAGTTATTGAAGTAATAGGTGACTCTATTGTTATAGATGAAAAATATGTAGATAATGTTCTTTCTACCGGTTCACCTAGTCTTAATAAGGAAGTGAGTAATAATTTTATGATTTATGAAAATGATTTATTACCACCTACACAATTTGTATCTTTTACATATACTCCTAATTGGTTTATTATGAAAATAAATGATATTTATTATAAATGGAAAATTACACAATCATTTATAAAAAATGAATGGTATGCATTTGTAATTAACTTAAATGCAACCGCAAGACAATTAAGTTTATTTGTTTATAACACACCAGAAACATCAGGGAGTATTAATCCTGAATTAACAGCTAAGCTAGATTTAATATTTAATGAAACAAAATCCTATACACCTGTTGATGTAATAGATGATAATATGTGGAAGTTATTAGGTTGCCAAACAGATTTGACTAATATAAGAATTTGGGAAAAGCCTATAGAGGAAGAATTACAATCTCTTATCCTTAGTCAATATGTTGTAAAGGATACTCATTTAACTTTATTATTGGATAATGCATCTCCACAATTAATGTTACAGGATGTAACGGATGCCAGATAACTTGGAATATATATTACAAATAACTTATTAATGGAAGATAACTCAAAGGAAAAGTTTAGAGATAGTATTGGAGATTTGCTTAGTGAATTGCCAGATGAAGTTCCAGGTTTAGAAAATTCTCCTGAATTATCAAGAGTAAGAAATGAAAGTACACAAGCAGTTGCCTTAACGAAAGCAAAGAGTAAAGCAAAAAAGGTAATGAGCAGTTTACTTAAATTTTACTTAAGTGAAGAAATTATTGCAGAGCATGAGTATATTCAAGCAAAGTCGAATTTAGATGAATATGCATTAGGTATGTTAATAAGACAAATGGAAAATAGTGAAGTTGCAATTTCCCAGCTAATGGATATTATTAATGAAGGTGATGTATCACCAAGAATGTTTGAAGTACTTAGTGATTTACAAAGAACTCTTTTAGATATTATTAAAAGCCAAACAATGTATATGGTAGCAATTGAAGAAAATGCCAAAAAGACTTCACGAGATATTGATGTATATCATGGCAACTCAGAAAGTAATAATAAAAAACAAAGTGGTGTTAAATCAAGAGGTACAAAAGATCTAATGAGAGCATTACAAGAAACAATTAACGAAGAAGATATACAAGATGTCGATAGCGATGAAAATGAAGAATAGTTATATTCTTACACAGGAAATAGAACAAGGTGAACGAAGAACCGATAGTGGATTAATTATTCCTGAAGAAAAATATAACAGGGTTGCTTTAGTAATAGAAGCAGCCAATAACCTTGAAGTAAAGAAAGGTGATAAAATAGTAAAAACAATAGGCAAGGGTACTGAATACACATTTGACGGAAATAAGTTTGAAATCCTTCATATAAATCATGTTCTTGCTGTAATAGAAGAAGATGCCACAGAAACCACAAGCGCCTAGTGCAGGATTTGATTTTAATATTGGTAAAGCTCAGCAGGCTTTTTCATGGTCTAGTGAGAGTGTAGAACAATTAATGTTTGCAATAGAAGAAGGGTATAAGCCAGCATCTACACCATTCTATGAAGGTAATCCTAATTTAAGAAAAGGAAATATTGTTTTTAATTATACCTCAAATGAAATAAAGGAAATTAAAAAGTGTGCAAAAGATATTGTATACTTTGCTAATACTTATTGTACTGTAATGACCGACCACGGTTTACAAACAATTAATTTAAGACCTTATCAGGAAGATATGTTAAGGCAATTTCAAGCAGAAAGATTTAATGTATGTTTAGCAAGTAGGCAAGTAGGTAAAACTATTTGCTCATCTATTTTTATCGCTTGGTATTCATTATTTAATTTTGATAAGAATTCTTTAATACTTTCAAACAAAGGAGCAACTACAAGAGAGATCATTGATAAAGGTAAAACTATATTAGAACATTTACCTTTCTTTTTAAAACCAGGAACTCTTAAATGGGATGTATTTAATTCTAAGTTTGACAATGGCTGTAGAATAATTGGTCAAACAACTACAAAGAAAGCAGCAATCGGTTTTACTATTCATTTATTATTTATGGATGAGTTTGCTCATATACCTGCAAATTTTGTTGATACCTTTTATGAAAACGTGTATCCTACAGTATCTGCATCTACAAACTCAAAAGTAATTATAACAAGTACACCTAATGGCTTTAATAAATTCTATGACATATATACTGCTGCTGATAAAGGGCTAAGTGAATATACACCTTTTAGAGTTGACTGGTGGGATGTACCTGGGAGAGACGATGCTTGGATGAAACAAGAAGTTGCTAACTTAGGTAGTGATGAAGCATTTAATAGGCAATATGGAAATCAGTTTATAGCAGGCTCATCATTATTACTAGGGCCGGATAGTCTTAAAAAATTAAAAGGTAATGAAATAGAATTTGTACATCGTGAGATTGTAGAATTTGAAGATGAGCAAGTAGGATACTCTGGTTTACTGTGGGATCCTGAATTTAACTTAGATGACTGTGAAGAAGATGAAAATTATTGGTGCTTTTCTGTTGATATAGCAGAAGGTACAGGTGGTGACTATTCTATTATTAATATCTTTAAGATAGAACTTATGGATGAAGCCGATTGGAAAAAGGTAACTTCACCAGGTAGCTTTATTGATTTTTATAGAATTAGACAAGTTGGTAGATTTAGAAGTAATGAACATACTATTGAAGAATTTGCAAAATCTCTTTATATTTTAGCATATGATGTTTTTTACTCAGAGAATGTAAAATTAATTATAGAATGGAATTTATTTGGTGGTGAGTTAATTAAAAGAATGGAAACCGTTTTCCCACAGAGAAATGATTTTGATGAAGAATCTGTTGTTAAATTTAAACACCGTATAGATGCAAGGACTAAACAATTTGGGTTAAAAGTTAAAAAAGATAATAAGCCTATATTTTGTCAAAACTTTAAAAAATATATTACACAAAATAAAATTGTAATAAAAGATAAGCAAACTGTTTATGAAGCAGCTACATTTGGTAAATTACCTAATGGTACTTACGCTGGGCAATTAGGTCATGATGATTTAATAATGACATGCATAAATAGTTCTGAATTCTTTTTTACATTAGACTTTTCCGATTTTGCTGAAGAGATTCACGATGTTGCCGAACAGCACATACAGGATAAAATTGATGCTATCTTAGAACAAGATGCTAAGGGAGGACAATTGAATTTCGATATCTATGACTTGGTATAAAAAGTTATAGGTTAGTGGATATATAAAAAAAGCAAATAAAAAAAATAATATAAGATGGCACTAGATCCGAAAATCGCTTCGATTAAAGCAGCAGGAACTTACAGATTTGAATTTGACAAATCTCAAGTAGTTAGTATTCCTGCTAATCAGACAAGGTTAATTGTCGGTTTCTCTAAAACAGGTCCTTTCAATACCCCGGTATTTGTACCTGACACCGCATTCTTTAAACAAGTATATGGTGATATTGACAGAAACTTAGAAAGAAAGGATTCATTTTTCCACAGAAGCTGTTTAGCAGCATTGGAAAGAGGACCAATTCTTGCACTTAACTTATTAAACTTAACGGCTGCCGATAAGGTAGACTATATTAAATTTGGCACAGCAGCAACTCCTGAAGTTCAGGATAACGAAGGTGCCTTAGGTGAATATGAAAAATTTTATAACAGAGATAAATTCTTTTATCCTGATTCAGATGCATTCCTAGATAACGTAGGAGCTAACAAATTAGATTTTAGTTCTACGACCACTAATGACTTATTAGATATGGTAAATTTAGGACAAAATCCTTTATCGGTTATTGTAAGAAAGGCATCAGCTGCTAATTCAACAGGATTCAACGTAACAGTTGAAGAATGGTATGGAGCTGCTAATGTACCAGGTTTCTTAAACAAAGACAGTTTAGTATCTGACTTCTTAGTAGATATATTTGTAATTAATGGAAACTTTGGTGGTGACTTTGGAACTGCTACTCCTTATGAAAGATTTGCAGCAGATCCAATATTCCAACAATATTTTGATAAAGTACAAGGTTTAAAGAGAAGAATATTCCAAGCTGATGCTAGTGATACTAAAATTGCTGAATTCTTTAATGAATCAGAGGTTGATGTAATTGCAACTTATACTGCATCACTTATTCCTAACTTTACAGATTTATTAGGAAATAACCTTTTCGTAGAAAAAGTTGTAAATGCTGATACTGCTTCTACTGGTTTATTTGTCGCTGTGAATGAAGATCTTTTTGACGGTGATACATTAATTGATGGTGTTGCTGGTGGTATTGATTTAATAGGACATAACCTTGAATATACACAAGCTACTGCAATCCAAGATGATGTTAGATTCTTATCGTATGGTGGATCTATCGTATCTGACTTAAGTTATACAGGTACAGGAAACTTACCAAATTCAGTAACACAAGGCACTGAGTTAATTAGTGTAGTCGATACAACTGCTGGGGATGTTCAAATACAAGTACAAGGTGCTGTAGGAGATTCATTATTTGATGCATTTACTGCATTCACTCCAAATAGCCCAACCGCAGTAGGTACTTATATCTTAACGCAGACTGGAACTGCATTCGTTCCTGTTACATCTGTTCAGATTGTAGGTAATACTGTAACAATATTATTATCAGGTGCTGGTGGAATTACCTCTGCTGATTTTCTGGTATCAGGAGCTGCAACATATCAATATCTTAATGAAACTGATTTAGGTTTTGTAACTGATAGAGTTCCGGCTAATGATAATGCAAGTTCAGATATTATAGGTGGTTATGGTTCAGCACTATATAGCCAATTTTCAAACGGTACTCTTACTGATGGTGATGAAGCTGTATTTGTAGATTCATTCGGTAATGAAGTTAGTTCGTTCTTGGTATTTAATGCAATTAATTATGGATTCATTCATACACAGAATCCAACAACATTATTAACTACAATTCCTATTTCGGATTCTGCTTACTTTTTACCATCTGTTGCGGTAACGCCTTATGAAGAAGATGCATTTAATAATATTACACCACATAGTGAATTTAATTTAGGACTTGGTTCAATATTTTTAAATTCTGATGGTGATGCATATGCTACAGGTATATTTGGAATCCAAACGTTGAAAGGTGCTAATAATGTTTCTATTGATATTTTAGCAGATACATTAACTGAACCTGCACTTAAACCTAACCAAGTATTAATTGCATCTGATAATCCTGATGCAGCTGATGTTAAAGTTGGAAATTATTTAGTACATTTTGAAGGTGATGTTAATACACCACATTCAAGGTTAACAAGAATAAATGTTGTACAAGGAGGATTAACAAATGCTGAATACAGTACTATCCCTGCAGGAAAAACTGCACTGTTGGTAACTTGTCAAAGTGAAATTTCAACAACAACCGCTAGTGGTGTTGTTAAAGTAGAATTATATTATCCTATTGATGCATGGGTTGATTACCTAAACGTATTTACTTTAGATGGTTTCAAATTAGATAACACAAGACATGTACCTAATGGAACTAATGAAAGACAGAATTCTATATTAAATGGTACTTTAAATGGAACAAATTTATTTAAGGCATTAACTGATAGAGATGTAATTAACTTTAGATATATTGTAGATACATTCGGAAACGGTATTGAAAGCGGATCTAAATCAATCTATACAATATTGGCTTCTACTAGAAAGAATGCATTTGCAATTCTAAATGCCCCATCTGCTAAGGACTTTAAGGATAATACTGATCCATCATTTAAAGATCTAACTGGAAGTTTATCATCTAGATTTATTTCTACTGGTGGTGATCTTGCTAAGAATCCAACAGTAAGATATTCATTACCGTCTCAAACTGAAGGTGCAAGTTGGGGAGCATTCTATTACCCATTCATTACTGTAAGGGATTTAGGTAGAAATATAAATGTTGTACCAGCTGCATATGTCTCAAATAACTTTATTGCAAAATATGAAAACGCTTTACCGTGGTCATTAGTTGCAGGGGTTCGTAGAGGTGTCGTAGGTGGAACAGGAGTTGTAGGATTAGAAATCAATCTTGGAAAAGAAGACAGAGAATACTTAGAACCATTTGGATTGAATCCAATTGTATTCCAAAGTGGAACTGGGCCAACAATCTTTGCAAATAAAACTGCACAGCAGACTACAAAATCTGCTTTAAGTTCTATTAACTGTAGAGAGGTTGTAATTTATATCCAAGATGGAATAGAAGCAATTCTGAAAAACTATCTGTTTGAATTTAATACAGCTCAAACTAGATTGGAAATTAAAACACTTGCTGATAACTTCTTAGCAACGGTTCAAAATGATGATGGTGTTTATGATTACAAAAATGTAATGGATGAAACTAATAACACACCAGAAGTTATTGATCAAAATGTTGGTATCTTAGATACATACATTGAACCAGTAAGAGGAATGGAAATTCTCGTACAGAGAACTACAATTCTTAAAACAGGAGCTATTAGTTCAGGAAACTTCCAATAAGAAGAAACTAAAAGAGAATATATAAAAAAAATAAAATAATATGCCACTACCACATTATACCCAATCAAGGGCCAGTAGCCAAAGGTACGAACCAGTTCAGCCTAACCTTTTTGAGGTGACAGTATTTTCACCACTAGGGGATGATACGGGTTTAATCTTAGAGCAAGTTAAAACTATTGGAGGTTTAAATAACTTAAACCCTGCTGTAGATGCAATCGGACAGAAATACAAATTTGCTGACCGTTCATTTGCAAGTATGCCAGGTCAAACATTTATGGATCTGACTGTTAACTTTAGTCTTAACTTAAATGAAGCTAACGAAAATTACATTTACAATACATTCCGTAATTGGTACAAATTAATCTATGATCCATTGACTGGTGAAATGGGATTAAAGAAAGACTATGTAGGAAGTATGATTATTGTACAGTACAACAGAGCAGGTGATATCTTTAGAAAGATTACTTGTAAAGATGTATTCCCTACAGGTCAACCTGATTTTGTAGATGAATTAAGTTATGAAACTCCAGACGCAGTTGATTTAACAATGACTTATCGTTGTGATCACTGGGTTGAAGAAAACGTAGGAGCATAATATACTCTTAATATTTTTATAGAAAACTGGCTCTAGGGCCAGTTTTTTTATCTTCACTCCAATATATATTATAAATTATATAATCTAAAACATATGACTATCTTTAAAGTAGAAAACACAGTAGATGGAAAAGTTTATGTAGGTTATTCAGTTAATGATAATCCTAATAACTTAGGGGCAGGTAAATATATCAAAAGAGCAGTTAAAGATTTTGGTACAAGATCTTTTGAAAAAACTAATCTTGAAGAATTTGAATCTGATGAATCATTAAGCCATATAATGGAAAGGCTAGAGTATTGGATTAAAAAACATAAAGCCGATAATCCTAAATATGGATATAACGAAAGCGTACAGGAATTAATTCCACAGAAAAAGAGACTTACAAAAAAATTACAAGTACTCTTAACACCAGAAGACGAAGATAATTTAAATACTATTATTATTCAAAAGTCAATGGAAAATAAAACGAAACCGTTGCCAGTATCCAGGTATGTAAGACAATTAATAGTTGAGCATATTGTAAAGGAAACAGCACCTGAAAAACAATTAATAAAAACTAAATAATTATGAGTAGTCACGAAGACAACATTAAGAAAGAATTTGAGGCAGCTGAAGGTATAGTAGATACTGCAGCTGAAGTAAAAACAAATGATGAAGGTAAAATTACTGAATTAGGTAAAGTAGATACTACAAGAGGATCTGGTATAACTTCAGTAGATGATCCTGAAATCCAAAGAATACAATCACTAACAGGATATGTTAAATTAGATTTAGCAAACTTTCCATCAGGTGGTCAATTTTATAGAGAAGATTTTGAAATTCATATTAGAGCCGCAAGAGTTGGCGAAATTAGAGAGTTCTCTACATTAGATGAAGAAAATATTTTAGATGTTGATGAAAAGCTAAACTCACTTCTAGTGAACTGTACAAAAATTATGTATGGTAACCAAAGAGGATCTTATAGAGACGTTTTAGAAGAGGATAGAATATATCTAATCCTATCTATCAGGGAATTGACATTTAAAGATGGTGAAAATAAACTGATGATGCCAGTTACAAAAAAGAAATGTAAAGCTGGAACATGTAAATCACAAGAGTCAATGGAGCTTAGAACAGGTAATCTTCAATTTAATGAACAAGATGAATTAATAGAAAAATACTATGATCATCAAAACAAATGTTTTACTGTTCCTACGAAAAGTCATGGCGAGCTTACTATTGCACCTCCTACTATAGGTGTTATGAGAGCCATTACCGATTGGATAAGAAAACGGGAAGAAGAAAATAAATCTTGGGATAAATCATCCTTACAGATATTACCTTATATACAAAGAGAATGGAGAGGATTTAATGATAAAGAAATCTTTTCGGCAATAACATCATTTCAAGGATGGGATGCCAGTAAATTTTCAATAGTCTACAGATTAGTTGAGAAAGCGAAAATTGGAGTCAAACCTGAGTTTGTATATCCATGTGAAAGCTGCGGTGAGGAGGTCGCAGTTCCGCTCACGTTTCCCGGCGGGATCAAAGCTCTCTTTATTATTCAAGATATCTCATCTGAACTTTTATAAAGTAAGAGTTCTTATGTTAGAAAAGTTGCATCTCCAGCCATCAGAGCTGGATTTGCTTCCTTACTATGAGTATGAGTATACATTAGAAATGTTTAATGAGATACTCAAAGAACGTAATGATGATGAGAAACAGAATACTCAATCCTATGCGGATAAATATAATACGGACAGCATGTCTAAATCTATGAATAAACAGGTGAGTTCTTTCAAAACTCCATCTATGCCTAAGATAAGCATGCCTAAGTTCTAAATAAATATACCGAATGGCTGCAGTAACTCTTAAAGATTTAATGGATCCTCTAACTAAAATAGAGAAATCCGCAGAACAGACTAATGCAAAATTAGATGCTCTTATTGAGATGCAAACTGCTGGATCTGGTGGAGGTGGTTTGGAGCAGGCGATAGTTGATCAATTATCAGCCCAAACTACTTTATTACAACTTATTGAGAAAAATACTCAAGGTGGTACCGGTCTTTCTAGATTATTTAGTAGATCTAAACCTGATAAGAAAGCTGCTGCCACTGCAGGTGAAACCTTAAACCTTTTAGGCGTAGGCGCTAAGTCTACCGCTACAGGAATGTTATTGTGGATGTTGGTACCTAAAAAGACCATCACTAAATTCACTATGTTTGTTGAGGACTCATTTGAGGCTTTAGCAAATTCGAAGCCTAAAAAAGCTAAAAAAGGGATTGAAGTTTTAGATTTAATGGGTGGCGCTATTCTTAAATTTTCTAAAGCTCTTGCATTATCTGCACTTTTACTTATTCCTGGTATGCTTGCTATACCATTCCTATTAACTTCAATTGTTGTAATGGGTGGAGCAATGGCTTTACTAGGGGCAATGGGTAAAAGAATTAATAAAGGATCCAAAACTTTAGATAGAATGGGTGATGCCATAAAATCTTTCGGTATAGGGCTAGCATTATTTGCAGTTAGTACTATGTTTATCTTATTAGCACCTGTTGTATTGATAGGAATGGTTGCATCCTTAGTTTTAATAGGTGGTGCTGTTGCTTTGTTAGGAGGTAAGAAAATGTCTAAAAGAATTAAAAAAGGTTCTTTAAGTCTTCTTATTTTAGGGGTTGCATTAATTCCTTTCTCTTTAGGTGTATTAGCGTTATCTTTTGCTACGAAAGGAAATAGTATTGGTGATGTTCTTATTCAAGGTGCTACAATATTAGCAATTGGCGCTTCTGCAGCCTTAGTTGGTAAATTTGGAGTGAAGAATATTTTACAGGGTGCGTTAGCATTAGCAGTTAATGGATTAGGTTTATTAGTATTCAGTCTAGGATATACACCATTTGCTGAATCTACTAAAGGTATGTCTTTAGGTGATGTTGGTGTTCAATCATTAGTGCTTGTAGCTGTAGGTGGTATAATGGCATTAGCCGGGTTGGCTGTTGCTGCATCTGCTGGTACTGTTTTATTAGGCCCTGCTTTATATGCAGCTGCCGGTTTAGCATTACTTGAATTGGCACCAGGTTTAAAAGCAATGAAAAATGTAGACTTTAAAGAATCAGATGCTAAAGACTTATCATTTACATTAGGTGCTGTTGCTGCAGCATTTTCAGGTGTGGATCCTGAGGCAGGGTTTATGAAGAATGTTGGTAATGTATTTAGTAGAATAGGACAAAGTATTGGAGGAGGTGGAGCCGCAGCAATGTATATTGGTGCAGGTAAAGCATTACAATCATTATCAATAGGCTTAGCTAAATTTAAAGCTATTAACTTTACACAAGAAGATTCAGAAGATCTTGCTGTTGCATTAGGATCTGTTAGTGGAGCATTCGCACAAGCAGGCGGAGAACCGGCAAGTCCTGGTGGTTTATTTGGGGCAGTATTTGGAAATACATTTAGTCCTAATGCTACTGAGAGAGGTATTGATTCTGTAATGGATTCCGGTAAAGCCCTTTCATCGGTAGTTGAAGGTCTTGCTGCATTCTTAGATCTTAGAAAGAAATATAAATTAGATGCAAAAGCCTTTGAAGAAGATGGGTTTTTAAATGTAGCAATTACAGATACATTAGGTTTCTTAAGTAAAGCATTTGCCACAATTGGCGGAATGGAAGTTCAAGATGGATGGGGTCCATTTAGCTGGGATGAGAACCTAGTTGAAAAAGGTATTGATGCAGTTAGTGGATCAGGTAATGCGTTAACTGATATAACTACTGGATTAAAATCATTCCTAGATTTACAAATAGAATATGGACTAACTTCTGAATCATTTGCAGATGACGGTTATTTAGCTACAGCTGTAAAGGATACATTAGGTTTTGTTAGTAAAGCATTTGCTACAATTGGTGGAATGGAAGTCCAAGATGGATGGGGTCCATTTAGTTGGGATGAGAATTTAGTGGAGAAGGGTGTTGATGCGGTTAAAGGTGCAGGGCAAGAATTAACAAATATTGCAACAGGATTAAAAACATTCCAAGAGCTAGTAGAAAAAGACATTGACTTCACTGCAAATGGTGCATTAGGTAAAGCTGTTAGTAATTCCCTATCTTTTGTATCAACCGCATTTAGTGCGATTGGAGGAATGGAAGAAACGGATGGTTGGTTTATATTTAGCTGGGATGAAAACTCTGTAGAGAAAGGTATTGATGCTGTAAAGGGAGCAGGTGCGGAACTTAATAATATTGCAAATGGTCTTAAGACATACCAAGAAATGGTAACAAACGGTGTGGACTTTAAGAAAAATGGTACATTATCTAAGGCTGTTAAAAATTCTTTAACTTTTGTAGGTAGCGCCTTTATGAAAATTGGTGGAATGGAAACTACCGATAGCAATTGGCTTTTCTCATGGGATGAAAACGCAGTTGAAAAAGGTATTGAAGCAGTTGATGGTGCCGGTGCTGCATTAACAGATATTGCAGAAGGCTTAAAATCATTTGCGGAGTTAGAAAATCCTGCAGGAATTGCTACAAGTATTGAAACTTTATTTACATCTATAGGTGATACTTTTGCTAAGTATTATAAAGACACCGCATTCCGAACTGACTTAGATCATATGCAAGGTTTCATAACAGAATTATCTACTTATGCACAAGACGGTTCATTAGCCAAAGCTGCATCTGATATACAATCAATCTCTAATGCTGTAAATTCAATTGACACTTATAAAGCTGAATCCTTTGCAAATCTGTTTAAAGGGGCAGGTGATTTATCAAGTAATAGAAGAGCATATGCACAATTAGCTGATGCAGTAGAAGAGATAAGAGATATTTTAGGTGATCAAGGTTCTAGTATTGGTGATGCCGTTGGTGGAGCTATTAGTAATGCGTTCGGCGGTGGTGGAGATGATAAGAAGAAAAGTGGAGACGGTATGAATAGAACTCTTCAAAAAATGAACGCTACTATGGGTAGGCTGCAATCTACTATGGGTCAATTACCTGCATCTATTCAATCAATTAAAATCGTAGTAGAAGATTAATTTCTAAATTTCTTAAAACCTTTTTAAGTTTAAGCTATATAAAATTAACAGAGAGTTAACAGAAATAGTATAGTTTTTATGGAAAAGAATATTGTATGGTTTGATTTGGAAACCACAGGAGTAAATCCAAGTAATGATAGAATTATTGAAATTGCAATGATTAAAACTAATGCCGAAGGAGATGAAATAGATTCTTTTCAGTCATTAGTAAATCCCGGCCCTGATGCAGTTATGAGACAGGAAGCTCAGGATAAACATGGTATTACACCAGAGCAATTAAAAGATGCACCTCAATTTGATTTAATAGCTAAAGAAGTTTTAGACTTTATTGGTGATAGTGATCTTGGTGGTTATAACGCACTTTACTTTGATGTACCAATGCTCGTAGAGGAATTTATGAGAAGTGGTATTGCATTCTCACATCGCCAAAGAGCTGTGGTAGATCCCTTTTTAATTTATTCAAAATATGAAAGACGAGATTTAAGTACTGCATATAAAAAATATACAGGAAAAGATTTAGAAGGAGCTCATAGAGCCGATGTTGATATTCGTGCAACAATGGAAATATTCCAAAAGCAAAAAGAACTTTATGATATGCCTACAACAGCAAAAGAAATTGATGATGTTGTAAATGAATCAAGAAAAGATCAAGTAGATCTTAGCGGTAAATATAAGTTTGCTGAAATAAACGGAAAGAGAGAAATTGTATTTAACTTCGGTAAAAATAAAGGTAAACCGTTTAAAGAAGTTTATGAAACAGATGCAAGATACATTCAATGGATTATTGATAAAGGTGAATTCTCAAAAGAAGTAAAAATCATATCTAGAAAACTCCTAGAGAAAATGAGAGCAGAAAACCCTGTTTTGTAAATTGTTAATAACTTTTAGAAAAAAGATCTCATTTTATTTTCAATTCCCAATTTTTTTTATTATATTTATAATATAATTAAATAACACGGAATATGTCTAAATATCAAGAACTACTACAAAATCCTCCAAGGCTAACAGTAAAGAAAGACGCAAGAGAGGTAATTATTAAAACGGTAAGCTGTATGTGTGATAATGTACATTACCTAAAATTTAAGAAAAATTCGGAAGGAGATTTTAAAATGTCTGGTGGTGGATTTGCTTTATCTAATTGGCAAATGAAACATAAGCCTCATGACATTGAATGGATCGCTGATGAAGGTAAGTGGAACCAAGTATTTAGAATGATTAATACCGGGACAGAAAAAATTGAATCTTTAAAAAGTAGATAATGGCAATAACAACAAAACCAATGCCTGGATCCGAAATGATCCATGTTGACTTAAGTGGCCCAGATGGTAATGCATTTTCATTAATTGGTCTGGCTCAAAAATTAGCAAAGCAACTTCACTATCAACCTGATGAAAGAGGAGAGCTCACAGCAGAAATGATGGGTGGGGATTACGATAACCTGTTAGAAGTTTTCGATAAACACTTCGGAGAATTTGTAACATTACATAAATAATATGAAAGAACCGACACCATACCGTATGATAACGGAAGAAGAACACATTGAAGAAATTCTAACAGAAGCATCTGCCTATGGCTTAAGAGCTGAGGTAAAACAGTATGCAGAAAACCTATTAGATGAATCACCAGAGATGGATCCTATTGATGCTTACACTCATGGGTTTGAAGAGTGGATTAAATAAATTATGGAAAAAGATAACGAAGGCAAAAAACTAAAAGAAGTTAAATTAACTTTACAAGAATGGAATGATGCTCTTCGTGTACCTACACCTGTAAGAAATAAGAAAAAATATAGGAGAAAGAAAAAACATAAAGGTAAAGATGATGAATAGTGGTAAAGAATGGGATTGGATGGATACTAAGGTTCCTATGTCTTTTATTAGAGACGAAATGAAATGGGTAGAAAAGGTGTTAACACATAAGGACAATACTAATTTACATTACCCGGCACTCAAACAGCTTATAAATAATTATCACACCAAATGGGTAAATAAGCATAATAAAACAATTATGAATATCTACCGTGAGTATCTTAAATCAATTTTAAGGAGTGAATTTGGTAGGTAATTAAACCTTTGAAAATTTATCAATATAAAAATAAATCTAAAGAATGGCAGTAAGCATTGAAAAGAAATATCAGAAACTTACAGATACAGAACATGTATTACTCCGACCAGGAATGTACATCGGTTCTGTAAAGCCACATACAGAAGAAGTTTATCTTTTAGATAGAAGAAGCTGGAAATTGGTACCTAAAGAAATTACCTATAACCCAGGATTCTTAAAACTCTTTGATGAGATCGTATCTAACTCTGTTGATGAACATAAAAGAAATCCTAAACTTAATCAAGTAAAAATTAACATTGATATTAATACTAATAAAATATCAATTTGGGATAACGGTGGCATTCCTGTAGAAATTCATAAAGAGTATAATGAATGGGTACCTGAAATGATTTTCAGTAACCTAAAGACAGGAAGTAATTTTGATGATACTGAAGAAAGAACTGTCGTAGGAACTAATGGGGTAGGTAGTACATTAACAAATATATTCAGTAAAGAATTTACGATTGATACATGTGATAAGAAGAAAAGATTTACCCAAACCTTTTCAAATAATATGGCAAAGAAAACTAAACCTGCCATAAAACCACAAAAGAAAGGATTTACTGAAATTTCATACATTGCCGATTTTAAAAGATTTGGTATGAGTAAGATTGATAAGGCTTCAATTCAAATGATTGAAAAAAGGCTTTATGATATTGCTGCATGTAATCCTAAATTAAAAATCTGGTTAAATGGAGATCCTATTACATTTAAATCCTTTAAGGAATATTCTGAATTGTATACCACACCGATATTTTATGAACAATCAGAAAATTGGCAAATAGGAATAGGTCATTCTACTTCAGGGTTTAAAGCCATCTCGTTTGTGAATTCTGTTGAAACGAAAGATGGCGGTAAACATGTAGATAACATTACTTGGCAAATTACACAATTTCTTAGAGATAAGATAAAAAGAAAGCATAGAGTTGATGTAAAACCATCTGAACTAAAAAATCACTTATATCTTTTTATAAATTGTACAATTATTAATCCGGCATTCTCATCTCAAACTAAAGAGAAACTTATTACCGAGCCTAAAGACTTCGGAAGTATTCATGTTCTTTCAGAAAAGACTTTAAGAAAAGTTTTAAATTCTGAAATTATTCAATCAGTATTAGATTGGATTAAGCAAAAGAAAGCAGCAGAAGAAAGATCCAAACTTAGGAGACTAAATAAAGGCCTAGATAAAAAGAAGGTAGTTAAACTTATTGATGCAAAAAAGAGAGGGGACAGAAGTAACTGTACTCTTGCAATATTTGAGGGTGATTCTGCCTCATCTGCATTTAGACAATATAGAAATCCAAATATGCAAGGTGCCTTTCCACTTAGAGGTAAATTTGTAAATGTAAGAGAATCTATACCGTCTAAGGTTGTACAAAATAAAGAAGTACAATCTCTTATGGCTGCATTAGGTTTAAAGATAGGCCATGAACCTAAAGATCTAAGATACGGTAAAATACTTTTGTATACTGATGCTGATGTAGATGGAAATTCTATATCTGCTCTCCTGATAAATTTCTTAGGGAAATATTGGCCAGAGTTATTTGAAGAAGGGAGAGTACTTAAAGTAGAAACGCCTCTTATGGTTGCCAAGAAAGGTAAAGAGACTCTAAGTTTTTATTCTGATGAAGACTATAAGGAATGGGAATCTAAACAGAGGTCATTGTCATCATGGAATATTGAATACAAGAAAGGTCTTGCTGCATTAGAGAATGAAGAGTACCAAGAAATAATAAGTAATCCTAAAACCTTTACATTAACTAAAGATAAGGATTTTGATAATACATTAGATACATGGTTCTCTAAAGACTCGGAGCCAAGAAAGAAAAAGATTTTAGGAGAAGATCTTATTTATAAAGTAAGTGATAAATCATTATTTTAAAATATGAGTAGAAGAACAGTAACAGATTTTTTTGATAAGGAATATCTTGAGTATGCAAAGTATGTTGTAGAGAATAGGGCTATACCTAGTTGCATAGATGGATTAAAGCCTACACAAAGAAAGGTAGTATACATTGCTAATAAAATATGGAAAAGTGGAAATGAAAAGCCTATGAAACTTTTTCAACTTGCAGGTCGTGTAGCAGCTGAGGCATATTACCACCACGGTAATACTTCATTGGAATCTGCTATGGTTGGTATGGCTCAAGGATTTAAAAATTCATTACCTCTTTTAGATGGTATTGGTCAATTCGGATCATTAAGATCTCCATCTGCTGGTGCACCTAGATATATCAGTGGAAAATTACATTCTAACTTTAGGCTTCTTTATAAAGATTTTGAATTATTAGAAAATAAAATTGAAGAAGGTGAAAAAATTGAACCTGAGTTTTTCTTACCTATCATACCTACAGTAATCTTAAATGGATCTTCAGGTATTGCAGTAGGTTTTGCTACAAACATTTTAAATAGAAATCCTAAAGATGTTGTGAATGCCTGTATATCTGTTCTTAAAGGTAAAAGAATGCCAGTATTAGCACCGTGGTTAAAGGAGTTTAGCGGCACTTTTACTAGAGATACGGTTAATCCTAAAACATGGAAGATAAGTGGGCTATATGAGGTGCTAAACACCACAACAGTTAAAGTAAATGAAATACCTCCAGGTTTTACTTATGAAAGATATGAAGAGCATTTAAATAATCTAACTGAAAAAAGAATCATTTTAGGATATGAGGATAATTCATCAGGTAAAGTAGAATATGTACTTAAATTTCAAAGAGCAGTACTTAAGGATTATATCAGCAGAAATAAACTTGAAGCTTTATTAAAAATTAATACTCAAGAAACTGAAAACCTTACAACGATTGATGAAAATGGTGAACTTAAGATATTTAATAAAGTAGAAGAAATTGTTAAACATTTTGTAGAAGTTCGATTAACATGGTATGATAAAAGAAAGGCTTATCTTATTGCAAAACTTGAGAGAGAATTACTTATCATTTCAAATAAGGCAAGATTTATAAAGGATATCATTGATGGAAAACTAACAGTAAACAACGCACCTAAGAAATCTATTATAATTTACTTAGAAGCAAATAAGTTTGATAAAATTGACGGTTCATATAACTACCTTTTAAATATGCCTATCTATTCTTTAACGAAAGAAAGGTTTGATGAGTTATTAAAACAAGAAGCCGATAAGAAAGCTGAAAAGAAAATCATAGAAGGTACTGATCCTAAAGATATGTACCTTTCTGATTTGGAAATATTAAAGAAGGCAATTAAGTAAACCTTTTAAGAAAAAGCAATATAAAAATAAACAATATTATGGCTAAATTTAAATTTGAGACTAAGAATGGAAGTTATGTATCAGGTTGCCAAACCGATACAGAAGAACTTGCGTGGAAGTGGATTGCTCAAATTAAACAATTACCTATAGAACAAGCAAAAGAACTTTATAATATTACAAAAATAGATAATAATGATGATTGAATCAAACTCAACAGTAGACTCTTCAATGATAAACAGAGTCATTTACAATTTTCCTAACAAGTCACTTAAGATTGAATTTAATTCAGGTGCTCTTTATGAATACAATAATGTAGAACCAGAAGTTTATGATAACTTATGTAAAGCTGAATCTCAAGGAAAATTCTTTAACGAACAAATTAAAAATAATTACGATCACACTCAACTTTTAATAAACTAAATTATGGCAACAAATACTAACGCACTTTATGAAGCCCTTAAAGCTCAGTTTGAAGCACAGAGACAAAAGGCAATTGCAACTCTTACTGTATACTTAACTAACCCAGTAGGAATTGGCGAGCATCCACAAATCATTGATGAAATGGTTGAACAAACAAAATCATTGGCTGAAGCCGAAGATTGTTTAGAAAGACTAAAAGATACCTTCGAAGTTAACGAAACTAAATCGGAAGGTACAAATGAATAAATTAATCCTAGTAGGAAAGGCTGCTGCTGGAAAAGATCATATGAGAAAGATCCTTAGTGGTCGAGGGTTTCAGTATGGAATATCATACACAACTCGACCACCTAGAGAAGGTGAAATTGATGGTAAAGATTATTTCTTTTTAAGTGAAGCTGAATTTAAATCTAAAATCAAACAAGGGTTTTGGTATGAATGGATAGAATTTAATGGTTGGTATTATGGTACTAGCCAAAGGCAGTTTACTACAAGCTGTAACCTTTTTATAATGACACCTAAAGGTATAAGTCATATTGATCCGGTAGATAGGAAGGAATGTACCATAATCTTTTTAAATATTCCTGAAGAAGTAAGGAGAGAAAGATTAGAGAACAGGAATATGCCAGGTGATTCTATAGACCGTAGAATGGAAGCAGACCAAATAGATTTTGAAGACTTTACTGACTTTGATATAGAGATAAACAATTCTAACTTTTAACAATATAAAAATAAAATGAGTAAATTTATTATCATAGAGGGTACTGATAACACAGGTAAAGACACTCAACAAAATCTTATTATTGAAAAATTACATAACTTAGTTTTTCATAAGCTTCACTATTCTTCATTACCTTTTAAAGATGATGTGGAAAAACATATAAAATATTCTACACAGATGTATAATGATATGTTTAAAATGATGTTAAATAATAATGAGGATAATATTAATATGATTTTTAATAGATCTCATTTAGGTGAATCTGTTTATTCTCCACTTTATAGAGGTTATTCTGGTGATTACATATTTGATATTGAAAAGAAATATGCAGATAAATTAAGATCTAAATTGTATCTTATTACTTTAACTAATGATGCTCATACTATTTTAAAGAGAGATGATGGCAAATCATTTTACGGTAATGAAGAAGAGGTTAAAGCTGAAATAGATGGTTTTAATAGAGCTCATCGTTTAAGTAAAATTAAAAATAAGTTACTTATTAATATAGGTACTATGAGTGCTGATGAAGTATCCAATATCATTGTAGATTTTCTAATGCATAAAAATTCTATTATGGGTGAAGCAGAACAATTAAACCTTTTTAAATAATGTGTAAAGCAGAAGATTTATTATATGAAGCTCATGCTGAAGGTATAAGAGATGAGGTGCTTACAGAAAGCAGAAAACTGTTAAACAAAGGTGGTAAATATACTTATATGGAATTTGCTGACCGATTAGAAATAGCATTAAAGAATATTAGAAATAAAAAGAAATGAGAGTATTTAAAGGAGAAACGTTTGCCGAGGCATATAACTATGCGTTAGGTAGTGCAATACATAACCCTAATTATGTATCTTCACCAAGAGGTATGAAAATATTTGAAATGACTGATGCAGCTATTGTTGTAGAAGATCCTACATTTTGTCTTTATGAAAATGATCGTAGGAGTAGTCAATTTAAATATATTGCAGCAGAGTTAGTCTGGTATTTCACAGGTCGTAATGATGCTGACTTTATTACCCCTTATGCAAAATTCTGGGATCAAATTAAAAATAAAGATGGTTCAGTAAATTCTGCATACGGTAATCTTATCTTTACTGAAGAATTAGAAGATGGCAGAAATCAATATCGCTGGGCATTAGATTCTTTAATTCAAGATAAGGATTCAAGGCAAGCAATTTTACATTTTAATAAACCTTCACATCAATGGTACGGTAATAAAGATTTTGTATGTACCCTTAATGGTATATTCCAAATAAGAGATAACAGATTAAACTTTACCGTAGATATGAGATCTAATGATCTTATCCTAGGTACTCCTACTGATGTTGCATTCTTTTGTTTATTACAAATACAAATGTTAGAGCATCTCCGTAAATATTATCCTGAATTAGAATTAGGTACATACACTCATATTGCACATTCATTACATTTATATGAAAGACACTTTGATCTTGTAAGTGAAATGTTAATGAAATCATTTAATCCTCAATCATATCCAGAAATGAGAGAGTTTTTAATTGATCCAAATGGTAAAGCATTAGACGGTTTAAAACAATTAGAAGATGAGATGATTCAAAGTAATGATGTTGTATTTAAAGGTGATTCTAACTTTGAACCACAACCTCATGATGACCTTTTACATCAATGGATATCTGATGCAATCTTTAGGAATATATAAACAAATTAAATTTTGTTTTGAAGTATCTAAAATTATTTGAACAATTCTTAAATGAGAAAAAGCCTAAAGGGGCTCCTGACTTCCATCACTCTGATGCACCTGACGCTGAAGGTAGATTTAAAGATCTTTCTATAAAGGATTTAGCTGCGTGGTTAATTAAAACTAGAAAGAAAGATGTTAAAAAGATTAGCGGTTCTTTAACTCAGCAAATAGTTTTTAATAGAAAGAGTGATCCTAAGTATGCTGAAAAGATGGAGAAAACCAGAAAGGAAGTATATAGGCAATTAGGTAGAGAAGATTTACTAAAAGAATCTGTTGATACTGAAAGTGGTTTAGGTAAAATTTATTTAGCATTTAGAGAAGATAGTGGCCAAAGATGGTGGACTTATAGAGGTTTTGCAGGGGATAAGTTTTTCGTACAAGTAAATGAAAACAACATAGATGATATTGACATTAATCCTGATTACCCAGTTTTAACTTACCACTCGGAACCGGTTAAAAAATTATTAAAAGCCGGCAAGATTAAAAAAGAAAATATTTATAATCATCCTGATCATCTTTCAAAATCAGGTTCAAAAGAAGAGTTCCATAAACTTGTTGGTGAGGATGAAAATATACCTAAGACAGTTTATTCTAAAAATGATGCATTAGAACAATTAGAATTTCCTATAATTGCTAAACCCTCAAAAGGTCATAGTGGAATAGGCATTCAAATTATTGATAAACCAGATCTTATGGAAGATGTAGATGAAAAAATCTTTGATACATTTTCGGAGTATATAGATAAAGCCGAAGAACATAGATTTATTAATTTTAAAGGCAAACCGATTTTTTGGATGGAGAGAACTCCTTTAAACGAAAAAGCCAAAAGTGGTAAAGGTAGTGCCAAAGAAGAAATGGAATTTGGTTATGCTAAAAGAGATGTTAATGATTTACCTGAAGATTATAAAAAAGTATTAGAAAAATTCTCTAATCTCTATAAAGATTTGCCTTTTATGTGTTTTGATGTAATGAAAGGTAAAAATGGAAAGGTTTATGTCATTGAATCGAATGCTCAACCTGGAGTACCATTTGATTCGACTATTGAGGCTTATAAACATATCTATGAAGATTTTTATAAGAAACCTCTTGATAAAGAAAGTTTAACCAAACTAAATGAATATGCAAAAACTATGATTGAAAAGACCCTTAAGAAAGATGGAGGTAAAAGATTTTCAATTAAATAGAAAAAAGTTCTTATTTAATTTTCAGTTCCCAATTATTTGTATTATATTTGTATTATAACAGTTAATCTGTAAATAAAAACATATGCTTAAAGATTTAGAAATTCCTAATGATTTTTATATAACATCTGATACCTGGTTTGGTAGACCGCAGATTTTACAAATCGCAAATCGTTTACAATTTAAAGATATTGATGATATGAATTCTCAATTGATAAAAAATTGGAACAAAAAGGTAAAGAAGAATGATATAGTATTTCATTTAGGTAATTTTGCGTGGGATCCACAAACTGCTAGGCAAGTTCTAAAGAAACTCAACGGTCAAATCTATTTTATGATAGGTAGTGCTGATGAGGCTTTTTTAGATGTTCAACATGAATTTGATAATATTTCAATTTTAGAAGACCAAATTGTAGAATTACCACAATTTGATTCTGTGATTTGCCATTATCCATTAGAGGTATGGAATGGTAAAGATTCAGGTACTATTCATTTCCATGGTCATACTGTATTCTCTCATAAAACAGATTTATCTGCAATGAATAGAATTAATGTATGTACAGATTTTTGGGGTTATGCACCAATTAAATTTTCAACTATTAAAGATTTTATAAATGAGAAAAACTAAAAAGACCTACAAGGAATTAGCATTAGAGTTCAAAAAGACAAGATCAGAAAAAACTTACAATGAACTTTATCATAAAATGAGGCCAGGGTTATGGTCATATATTAATAACATTGTAAAGGATCCTATTATTGCTGATGATATTGCATCAACTACATTAACTACAGTATATCTTAAAATTGATCAATACAACGAGGATTATCAAATTACAACGTGGGCATACCGAATTGCATATAATGAATGTATAGGTTGGATTAGATTTAGAAATAAAAAGGTAAGTATGAATGTATTTACTGATGCAGGCATAGAGCCTCCAATGGAAACTTCAAAACCTTCAATGAAGGATGGTTTATATTTACCTAAAACTGAAAATGATTGGGAGGATGAACAGAATGTATTAGATGAACAGGTAAGATTAACACACGAAGCGATTAATGCATTACCTCCAATGTATAAAAGATATATGGTAGAAAGATTTTTAAATCATAAATCTTATTCTGATATTTTAGAGATAATGTTACAATTTGAAAAAGGAATAAATTTACAAACAGTTAAGAACCGAATATTTAGAGGGAGAAAAATAGTTAAAAAACAGCTCGAAGGGATGAAACTATTTGCTGAAGTCTAAATAGATAATAAACAGATAAATTATGTACATAAGTAAACTTTATAAAGAACTCAACATTTGGCGAAAAATAAGAAAGGTTGCTAAATCTGAGGAAGAAGCTTTAAATGAAAAAGGCTTTAGAGTAGATTGGATTGGTAGAATTTATACCGTCATTAATTTACCGGAGGAAGTAGCAACTGCTCCAATTTCACAAGAAGGTTATGTGTTAATGAAACTAAGAGAACATGATCAATTTCTATTACAATTAGGTATTGCTGATTATGTATCACCAGAATTTAGTAAAATAGAAGGTACCGATTCTTTTCTTTTAGTCTTATCAGCAGATAGAGATTATTTTAAACTTTGGCCTTTTTTGGTATCTATGTTTAAAACTGCAGGTTTAATTTTAGTATTAAGAATCATCTATCTTATCTTTACTCATAATCAAGAAAAAATTACAGAGCTATGGAACAAACTGATGACCCTAATATTTTAAGAAAACAGGTTGAGGGGATTGAGAAGGAAGTAAAAAATCTTGAAAAGGAAAAAGAAGAAATACAAAATGATTGTAAACATAAAGGAGACACCTTTGTGCAATTTGATGAATCAAACTCTATGAAAAAATACTGTTCTATTTGTAAGAGGGAGCTAGGATATCCTACACAAGAAGAGTCTAATAAATTTCTAGGTAATAAATAATAACATGGCAACAGCTGAATCATTAGCGACAACAGAAACTATAAATGGTAAAAGATACTATAATATAGGAGAGGGTAAAAAATATCCATCAGTAACCACTATCTTAGGGGCAATGACTGATAAATCAGGAATTGATAAATGGAGAAAAAGAGTAGGTGATAAAAAGGCAGATGCTATATCTAAATTTTCAGCAAACCGAGGAACTGTAATGCATCAGTTTTGTGAATACTTTTTAGGTTCAAAAAAAGAAACTGTTAGGGAAAGGTTAATGGAAGCACAAACTCTCATAGGGCCTTTTGTTGAAGAAAATGGTTTTACTGAAGATGAAACTAATGTAGGCAGAAAACTATTTTTTAATTTTTATAATAATGAATGTTTTGATAGGATAGCTAAAGTAGTGTCTATAGAAGATACATTACATTCACCTCAGATGGGTGGTTATGCAGGTAGAGTTGATATTATTTATGAGAATAAGAAAGCTCATCTAGTCGTCTTAGATTTTAAATCTTCAAAGAAACCTAAAAGAGAAGATTGGATTGAAAATTATAAAATGCAAATTGCTGCATATTCTTTAGCTTATTGGGAAATGAATGGCGTAAAACCGGAAGGTGGAGAAATATGGATTAGTAATGAAGCTGATGCGTTCCCACAGGTTTTTGAAATGTCATTTGATGATATAACATACTACGGTAAGAAATTCTTATCATTAGTAAAAGCTTTTCATGAAAAGTATCCATTAAAGGAGAATATATAAAAAAAGAATAATTTAAATGGCAATCAAATCATTTAAGGATTTTATAACAGAGGAGCTAAATCATGTAAGACATAAGAAAGTTAAACATGTAGAAGATCATGATCCAGAAGATGGAAAGAATAAAGAAGCTGAGGATAAAGCCGAAGAATATTTAGAAGATGTTGAAGAGGATTGCCCTAGGTGCGGTGAACATGTAAATGATTGCCAATGTGAAGAAGATGATCCTTGGTCAACTCAAAATTATCATAGAGTACCTAAAGGTGAAGAAGAAAAAGCAAAACCAAAACAAGAATTTAAAAAATAAAACAATGAGTAAATTTAACAAATTTTTTGCAAATCATGGAATTAAAATAGTTATAGTTTTAGTACTATTAAGTTATTTTAAATCATGTAGTATTGATTCAGAGGTAGAAAGAATCAAAAAAGAACAACGAATTTTAACTACAGAGATTGATACATTATCAACTCAAATAGTAAATGAGGAGGAAATGATATTTTTAATTAAAACAGTTCCTGCTTGGAAAACTCTAAGAATTGAAGAAATTTCTGATAAGGAAAGAATCTCTATCAATGCATTAGAAGAAAAAGAAGACTAATGAGTGGCTGGTAGAGTACCTATAATCCCAGGAGTTCCAACTCCGAGTGATCCGCAATGTGCATTAACTTATTGCGGTAGAATTATCGCACAAGTAGATTGTATTAAATGGATAGTACAAGGTACTTCTGCGTGCATTGATATACAATTATTTAATGCAAATAATCAACCTTTAGATCTAGATACTATATGTGATATACATGTTCAATTAACAAATGAATTGGAATGTGTTGTAGCAAACTTTTGGTATCCTGATGTTCCTTCTGGTTCAAAAGGATATCTTATAGATATTCTACAGTTCACCGATACTTCAGGTATAATACATAATGAAGGGTTAATAAGAATATGTTTACCTTCAAGCTGTACATATGTTTCTCCTGGAAACATTATGGCTGAAATCCTCTTAACTGAATGTGGAGGTAACACTGGAGAAACCGGTGTAACTGGTGTTGGGCCTACTGGTACATTACCAACAGGCTCCGCTGAGGTTTATGGTATTCCATGTTTATGGGTTGCTACAATCGTAGAATCTAAAATTTCTAAGAACGGTGGAGATAGCGGATGCTATCCAGGTTATGTTCCTGGTGGCGGTGGATCTGGTGGCGGTGGATCTTCAACAGGTTCTGTTGGGGCAACTGGTGTCCAAGGGCCGCGTGGATTAATTGGTCCACAGGGGCCAGCAGGATCAGGTAGTGGTGGTATTGGTGCTACTGGTATACAAGGACCACGAGGAGAAACTGGACCACAAGGACCTCAAGGTAAAACTGGACCACAGGGTTTTGGTGTACAAGGGCCACAGGGACAAATTGGACCACAAGGTCAAACTGGACCGCAGGGTGCCGGTCAAATAGGAGAAACTGGAGCAACTGGTATACAAGGACCACAAGGACCGCAGGGTGCCGGTACAAAAGGAGAAACTGGACCACAAGGACCACAAGGACCGCAGGGTGCCGGTACAAAAGGAGAAACTGGAGCCACTGGTGTTCAGGGTCAAACTGGACCACAAGGACCGCAGGGTGCCGGTCCACAAGGAGAAACTGGACCACAAGGACCGCAAGGAGAAATTGGGCCACAAGGACCGCAAGGTGAAATTGGAGTAACTGGACCACAAGGACCACAAGGTGAAACTGGACCGCAAGGACCGCAAGGACCGCAAGGTGAAACTGGTGCTACTGGTATACAAGGTCCACAAGGACCACAAGGACCGCAAGGTGAAACTGGTCCACAAGGTGTACAGGGCGCAGGTCCACAAGGTGAAACTGGACCACAAGGACCGCAAGGTGAAACTGGACCACAAGGACCACAAGGTGAAACTGGTGCTACTGGTGCTGATGCCGATACATTAGTAACGACAAATACACAATCAAACAGCTATACTTTAGTATTAAGTGATAGAGATAAAATAGTTGAACTTAACAGCCCTACAGGAATTAACCCTACAATGGCATTAACAGTTCCACCTAATTCCTCTGAAGCATTTCCTATAGGTTCTCAGGTTATGGTAGCAAGAGGTAATACAGGTAAAGTTCAAATTGCAGCAGGTGCTGGGGTTACAATTGTTTCTTCAAATAATAATACATTTTTACAATATCAATATTCAGGAGTAACACTTATTAAAAAATCTACAAATGGCTGGTGGTTATTTGGAGATTTAACCTCAAGTTAATATATGATACACTTAATTACATCAGGAATATTAGAACAACCTCAACCACCCTGGGATCCTACTGATGCTAATGTAGTTGCTTGGATTGATGCAAGCGATACATCTTCTTATACTACATCAGGGTCTACATTAACAGCTGTTACTGATAAAGCGGGAACTTATACAATGTCAATAGGTACTACTCCTACTGTCATTACCAACAGTCTTAACAGTTTAAATGTATTTGATTTTAGTGGAGCTAATGAATATTTACAAAGCACAGGGTATAGGCCACAAGTATCATCAGGTAATCATTGGGCAGTAGGTGTATTTTTAGCTGATACTG
>JAAHTH010000097.1_pt1 | contig 76930 bp, 55 predicted proteins | sample 6116091 | NCBI WGS metagenome assembly JAAHTH01 (sample SAMN13939990, study PRJNA603662) | sponge metagenome | isolation source: marine sponge | host: Mycale hentscheli | place: New Zealand | collected 2006 | reverse complement strand
ACAGTTACTTTCCAAACGTTGGGAGTCCGAACACGCGGTCTTACTTCACCACTAGGGATAACGATGGCGTTATCCCATTCAACAGCAATGGTGGTGACTTGGTTCTCAGGTGTCTTTCCCGCAGACACCCAAGTATCAGTAATCGTGTGGTAAGCCCAAGCCTCCTTGGGAAAACCTGGGTGGTTATCGCGCAGTTCGTCAGCCTTGAAAAAATTTGTTTCGTCTGCACCACCCAGAACCAACAGATGACTCTGGCCCCAACCAATTCCGGTACCAGCCATCACGCAGGTGGGTACATCGGTTCTTGAACGCCATGCCTTGGAACTCGGTTTGTACTGCCACACATCAGTTAGGAATTCAACGTTTTCTCCATTCTGTCGCCGCCCACTGATAACATAGAGCGAATCTTCATAACCATCGTGCTGAGCAAGCGTCAGATTCAAAGCGCGTGTTGGACCAGGAAAATCAATTTCTTTTTTCCAGACGAACGTATCCGCGTCATCACGTTGAGAAAGATCGAGTGACCACACCTGACTCGTTGCTGTATCGAGTGACAATCCTGATTGTCCCCCAGCGAGATACACGACTCCGTTGTCCGAGTTGCCCAGCAAAGCTGCTGCGCCAAAAGCACAAGGGTTCGGGAGCGAGGGGTAATCGATGATTTTGACTTCACCCGTCCCGGCGTCAACTTGCAACAAAAAAACTTCGCTGAATGTACTGGTGCTATCGTTGCCTCCAATGCACAGCACTCCTGCCGCGGTGGAGACTGCAGCGCCATAAGCGAGGGGTTTCGGCAATTGGCCCGATTGCTTCCACAAGTATTTTCCATCTTTCTTGAGTAGAACATGGATTTCATCGTGCCATACTTTTTCACTCTCCCAGACTGGTCGCGGAAAGTTGGCTCCACCAGCCACGATAAGGGCTTCACCGTGTACGCCTACAAAAGGTCCCGCCACGCCAATCGAATCCGGCAATGGCGGAATCTCGTCGCTCCACGTCAATAAGCCCTCTTCAGCGTCTTGGGCATAAACCGGGACACACGTGAACAACGCGCAAGCCAGCCACCAACCGAAACAGCAAACCAATACACGCATGTTCTAACTCCCAACCGGGGTTTCATGACCACACCAGTCAAAGAACCCAATACCATCGAGTCCACTTCGCAAACTCACTAATTCATTTTCCGTCAGCTCATTCAACGGTAATCGACAACTGCCTACAGGCATTCCCAGCATCGCCATGATTGCCTTCAGCGCGGTGTGAAAAGGAAACGACTTCATGACATTGACCATGGCCACTGAATGATATTGCAACTGACGTGCCATCTTCCAATCTCCGGCCTCAATTGCCTCAATGATCCGACAATACAAAGGCGCGGCAATATTGTAGGTGCTTCCAATCGCAGCAGTGGCCCCACTGGCAAAGGCCGCCAACAACATCTCATCACACCCCCAAACCACATCGAAATTTCGCGATTCCGTGTTCTGACAGGCCTGAAACTCATGAATCAGAGTGTTGGTGTACTTTAGTCCCGCAAGGTTGGGAATACGCTCTCCGCCTCGTTCCAGAAAGTCAACCACGTCAATCTGTGAACCTGTCAAAGCAGGAATGTGATAATAGTAAAACGGAAGTTTCGGAGCTGCGTTCGCGATCTGCCCCATGCATTTCAGCAGCGTCTCAGTATCTCCCACCTTGAAGTAGGACGGACAAGTAGCTGAAACCACATTCGCTCCAGCATCGACTGCATGATTTGCCAAGTCGCAGGCATCAGTGATACTGTTGTGTCCAACCTGCACGATGACAGGGACTCTGCCGCCAGTTGCGGCCACGCTTGCCTCGACTACCTTTTTTCGCTCCTGACAAGTCAAGGACATGCCTTCACCTGTGCTGCCACAAACGTAGAGACCGGTCACGCCTGATTCAATCAAGCGATCAATCATGGGTTTGATCGCAGTCACATCAACTGCCCCTGCAGGATCAAGTGGCGTCACAGTTGCGGCAATCAGACCATTCAATGGTGTCTCAGACATTTGTTCTCTGCAGTGTAAAAGTCACGTGAAGTAATTCTGAATATCAAACTAGCTTTGCCGCAGATATTCGGAGTTAAGCAGTGGTTTGTCTCGGTTGATCAAGAAAGATCGTAGGCCAAATTGTTGCTGCTCATTATCGAGTGGCCACGCACGCACTGCAGTTGGTGCAAAATTCATCCATGCTTCAGTGTTGAGAAGCTTTTCCATACGGTCACGGATGCTTTGCGTCTCACCGACGTACAGGACAGAATCCTCGAATAAAACAACGTATACGCCCGGGCAGTCATATTTTCCAGAAAGACATTTCTCGATCGCAAAACGATTAGGAGTGCGTTGCTGACTCCAATATTCTTGCTGATCAGATGCAAGTGTTCGATAACGTTTGGTACCCGCCCGCTTTCGCAATGCCAGCGCTGCCCAACGATATTCAAAGGATGAATACCCAGGGGAAAACATACCTGCCAGTTGATCAAACTCGCTGGCTGCCTGTGGGCTACACAACATCTCATCAAGCGTCATGCCATAGTCGATCCCAACCAGTCTCATGGCTGCCTCACTGCCGTCGCTGTAAGGATCCATGTCAGCGTACGACAATCTTCGGCCAGGATTCGTTGATTTTGGCAACTTACCTGATTTTCGAATCCGTAGCAGAAATGAATTCCACATTCGAGCATCACCTGGTAGTGAGCGTTCTCGGCAAGCAGATAAAAAACGTTTGGACAACTTGGGATCACACAGCAGATAGTCTGTCGAATGCCCATCCGAAGCTTCAGTGAATGCCTCGATGACAGACGATTCCGTTTCCGAATCAAGGGAGATTACGGGCCTACCGTTCTTGAATTTTGTTCGTTTCTTTCCGCGAGATGTTTTCGGTGCGCTTTTCTGCGGATCTGCTGGACCGTCCAAATCCTGCCCAATCTCACAGCCCCCAATCCGTTCTTCAATCCGCGAAACATACTCTTTCGAAAGCTCGAAACCATTCCAGCGCCGACCCAATTTCTTTGCCACCGCCAAAGTCGTTCCGCTTCCACCAAAAGGATCGACAACAAGATCACCAGGGTTGCTGGAAACACGAACGATCCGTCCCAAGAGTTGCTCGGGCATCTGGCAACCATGAAATCCCTCACGTTCCTTGAACGTTCCCGCAACACGCGAAAAAAACCATGTATCGTGCGATGGTGTGAAACTGGGCGCTGGTGCATCTTGAGGACGTAGAATCCAAGTGTTGTCCGGCAATCTCCCTTTCGTACTGGCTCGGCTGTCGGCATAAACAAGTTGTCTGGCGGATGCAACGCGAACCGCTGGGTTCTCACCATTGAAAGTGAAGTCGTCTGGATCTTTGACGAAGTGAAACAGATGTGTATGCGAACGACTGAATCCACGCACACAGTTAACACCAAAGGTGTAATACCAGATCACCCAACTACGTGTATGAAACCCGAGTTGCTGCGCAAGGACCTTCAGTTCAGCAGCATATTCATCGCCAATAGCGAGCCAAAAAGTTCCGTTGGGCTTGAGCGCAGTATGAACCTCACGAATCCACGCTTCACAAAACTCCAGATAATCTGTCGTCGTCCGGTGATCATCGTAAACGTCATACGAATAACCAATATTAAAGGGTGGATCAGCGAATACCAGATCCACGGAACCTGATTCCAGTTGCCGGAGCTTTTCGATGCAATTGCCCTGATAAATACGGTTCGGCTGGAGGGTCAATGCAAGACTCCCGTGATGAAAATGCACCACTGATGAAAACGTGTGGCGGCATCACGAATTGGTAAGGGGACGATTAAAGGCTAGATCTTACCAACTCGAGGATCACTCGCGCAAGCCATGGCTGGAATACGATGATCTTGGCTGAATGAGAGCGATAGCCGGCATCCGTTTCGGGTATCAAATTCACCCGTTCACCAGAAATCACATGCTGTTTTACTCGACCACCAACACTCCATTCATCACCATCCAATGCCCCGGGAAGGTACACAGGTAAGGGTAAAGCCCTGGTTCGCTTGGTGCTTGGAAGTAAATGGTGTGTTCCGCATAGGGCTCCACCACATTGGTGTGTGCCAAAATATCACTCGAAGCAGGAATGTAGTGCTGAGCCGCGGCCTGAGGGTCGGAAATCAAGCGATTGCACTGCTCACCAACTTTCTGCAGCGTGCCAGGTTTCAGCAGAGCCCAATTATGGGGAACAGAATCAGGGTTTTGAAATGTGAGTTTGACTGCCTGACCTGCTGGCAAACGGAGCTCGGTTTGATCAAACATCAAATTCTTGGCTGCCTTCAATGTTAATGGCTTCGCCCCGGCAATCGCTTTGTTGAATGGATTCCTTGTCGACACAACCGGCCTGGCAAGATCAGCTAACATCGGGTGCGGCAAAATAATCTTGTCCGTGGGTTGGTAAGACGGGAAGTCGCGAAAAGCTTTGTCCAGATGATTTACAGACATGAACAAGTCATGTTCTTGCTCATCACCCGTGGTGACCAGCAAATGCAGCTGGTTTACACGTTGCAAATTCCTGATTTCGAGGAAAAGACTTTTGCCGCCAGGCAGAACATTGACTGACTGAACATCAAGAACATCGTGCCCACGCAGCCCCAACTGGCGTGAAGAGTATTCAGGCGAACCATAGGCACCACTGTATCTGTAGTTCCAAGCCTGGACAAAATGCGAATCGGGATCTGCAATCTGCGCCTGCTCCAGAGTGTTCAGAAAGTCGATACGAATACCATTTTCATGAACGTGAAATCCCACTGGCAACTGTGGCTTGTCACCGTTGTACCGGACTCGTTGGAAGCAACCATCATCGGTGGTGTACGTTCCCCATCCAGCCATCCCAGAGACATACAACTGTCCATCCCGTGGATTAAATTTGCCACGGTGAGCACCGGAAGCAAATTCACCAGCGATTGGAACCACGGCACCTTGAATCCATCCATCAAACTCATCCCGAAGTAACAGAAACACGCGACCTGCACCAAATGAAAGGTGCACCATCTGACCTTTGACTGGTCCCCAACGATCACTGTCCACGTAAACCTGCCCTCCGCTGGAATTATCCAACCCTCGAGGCAGATACAGCATAGGTATCTCAGGAGGTTGTTTGAGATCACCACCGGGACGACCAAAAAAAGGAACGCTACGACCATCGGGTGATTGTCCCGGCAAACGATTTAGAATCGGCCCTTCGGGACGAATGGCTGCAATCATCGATGCGGGCATCCAGTCGCCTTCACTGCTCGGGATGGTCACAAGACCATCAGGTGCCAACCCCAGACCATCTGAATTCCTTAACCCAGTTGCGACAACCTCAGCAGACTGCCCATCAGCGGCGATTCGCATCACACCCTGTTTACCTGAGGCTGTGTAAAAGCGGCCTGCGGTATCACGCCACAAATCACAGGTGAAGTCATGACCTGACGCTGAAGTTTCCAGGGCCTGACTGAAGCACTCGTAATAGTCGGTCTCACCATCATCGTTCAAATCATGAAGACGAGTTAACTGATCACGTCCGATGACGAAAATCTGATCATCATGTACGACCATGCCGAGTGGTTGAAACAACCCCGACGCGATCCGACGCCAGCTGACTTCTTGAAGACCCCGATCCAACCCAGAGGCTTGCCAAACATCACCTTGCATGGTGCACAACACTGCGGATCCATCCGAAAGAAAGTCATGACCGCTTCCATACAGCAAGGCGCTCCAAGGATTGTCACGAGGTAGCGGAATCTTATCCACTGTGTATGGTGAGGTCGTTCCAAGTTCTCCTTGGACCACCATGGTCTGTGGCCACTGCTTTTCACCACCTCGTAGGTAATTTCGATCAGGGTGATCGGCACGAGGTGCCACAACACTTACGAACTTGCCATCCACCACATGCGGGGCATCAAGGTATTCCACTCCGTCGACCAGATACGAAAAAATAATCCGACCACCGTAACGGTACAGGCCAAGGTACCTCTTTGTTTTCGCGTTTGCCAAGAACTCACGGTTTAAAAACTCGACGTCCAGCGTCTCACCCACTTGCTGCAAACCCTGCATGAACCCATGTCGAACCGTCGAGAATTTAACGAAGCCCCCCGACCAGACCCGTGGGTAGGTCAAAGTGTCAGGATCAAAACACGCCGACAGTTGTTGTTCATTCTCACCAACCCGCAAGCACATCCCGCGCGTCACTCGTATCTTTTCTCCTTTGAAAACCCCGCATAAAAGATTTCCAAGATCGGTGTCGTTCCAGCGTCCATCTGCCCAAGTCGGTTCAGATTGGTTTCCCCAATGCCCATCCTTACCGCCATCAAGCCCCGGAAACTCTGCCAATAGCCTCGGACGTGGTGTGACATCACGAAAATGCCGTGCCTGTTTGCGATAAAAGTCATAGAGTCGATCACGATTGACGTTCGCCTGCCAATTTGGCCAGCGTTCTGGTTCAAGCGGTTCACGCGGCATCGCGAACGTTTCAGGATGATGACCGTGCGAATGCAATAGCAAAGCATTAATCCCAGCCACGCTGACTTTCTCGTGTTTGCCAAGGTCGGCTAAAAATGAGATTAAATCGTACTTGTCCTGCAACGACATGGTGGCCAACAAACCAACTGGCATCAGAGATCCAACCGGCCTGATCGCTTCGATATCGTCTTGCTCTATCGAAATGGATTTTCCGGTAGCGGTATCGCGAATTACCAAGGTCGAATCATTTTCATCGATCCGATAACCTCGAAAAACACGACCATCCTGGTTCAGAACAGCAACCGCTTTGTATTCATCTGCTACCACGCGTTGCGGCCAGAATAAAGACTCAACAATATGAGCAAGCTTCTGTTTCTTACCAACCTCACTCAAATCAGGACCGACCGATCCCCCATAATCACCAATTTTGTGACAAGACAAACACGCATTTGTCGGCGCCGAATAAATCACGGCTCCGCGCCCGGGGTTACCTTTCTTTTGCGAATCTGCAACCAAACTTTTCACTAGCTCAGCGTCGTACGGAAATTCGTCAGCCGCCACTGATTCACCATCCCAAAACCCACTACTGAGCAGAAGAAATGTCGAAAACAGAAACAGTGAAAATCGCATGAGCCACACCTGATGAGCGATTGGTATATCTGCAAAGAGCCGACGGCGATGTCGTGCCGTCCGCCATGATTTGTTTTTAAACAGCTTACTTGCCAACACTGAACGACCCGCCAAGGATTTTCCGGATGAGTCCAGGCAACCTTACTTTTTACCCGTTGGAATGTCGATCAGGATAGGACCTTTACTGGGCGTCTCGGCTGGCTCACTGATAGCAGCGCCTCCAAGCTTCTCATCCCAATCAACAGCAAGTAACAAATCGAAACCCGGATTCTGTTCTTTCACTTGACATGAACAGGGCCCCACGACGAATCGCGATGCCATGGCAACAGTGTCACGAAAAATCCCCTTCCCAACCAGAGCATAAAGCACACGACCGCGGCCGATCACAGGAAATGCCATCGGCTCCTCAAGCGACTCAAGGTCAGGCTCGCTACCCATCAACATTTCAAGAAAGAAGGCCTCTTTTGGATCTTTTCGATCCACGGTAATGATCGAAAAACCAAGCCTCAGCTCAATCGGATTCTCTGGCTGAAACAAATCGTCTTCCTCCAACTCATCCTGCGGAGGCAATTCAAGGGACTGCTGATTCTTTTTAACTTCCACCGTCAAACGTTCGAGAGCAGCTTTGTCCTGGGCCTTGTCACCGCAAGGCACAAACACCCAGACAGCTGAATCACCGGACAACAAACGTTTTGCCAGTTGTTGTCGCATAGGAGAATCGACTGAGCGTTGCACGATTTGGCTGCTCAACGGATGCACGCTCACAACCCGATCCGGAACCTCCTGTGCGTTCCTTGGATACAATGTGACTAGCAGCGGCTCACTGCCACTCTCGCGCTTTTTCCAAATATCTTGCAGCAAACTGTCTTTTGCCGCGCTGATTTCGATCATTCGGACATTGAAGTTGGCTGGTGTAGCCGATCGCAGATCGGCCTGTCGCAGCGTGTCGACTAAAGTAACCTCTTCAGCACTTAATTTTCCTTCATGCAACACCACCAACTCGTACGGATCTGCCGGCCACCGCTCGAGCGCGTACCTGAACACTGGCACGTTACAGGCGAGAGCAACCGAAGCCGCAAGGGTGCAAAATGTCCAGATAAGCGCGGTTGATTTTTGATTTTTCATAGCAAACTCTGGGTGGGATAATCGCAGGGCAGGGCATCACTTTATTTTTCATCTTTAGGGCACCTCAGATCGCTGTCGAGTCAACTCGACCCCCGAAAGCACAGGTTGTCCCATTTTTGCCTGAAAGCGGATGTCCAATTCTTCCCCAATCAGGATGTCGTCTAGTGCATGAACACAGCCCCGCGACTTATCATTGGAGGGGTCAATTGTAACATCCGTAAGTACAAGCTTGTCCTGTACAAAAACGTCAAATACCCGCCGATCACTGACTTTGCGTCCCGGATCACCGAAGAAGAGACGCAATCGGTAACTTTCTTTGGGCTTTGACGCGTCTACTTTCGCCTCGGCATCAATGATCAACCTGGCGTGATTCTGCCCCGACTTGGAATAGGCAGCCAACTTTCGATCACCCTCAACCGACAATAAAAAGGCGATAGAATTCCCCGGTTTCCAGTCTTTCCGCTGAATGATCGAGTGGATCAAGGGAGCAAGATTCGGGGTGCGGTGGGTCTTCCACTTCTGTGCCTGAGCCATCTCAAATTCCGGATTCCAAGAAACCGATTCGCTTGTGACCTTTCGCGATGACAAATTCTTTTCCGCCTTGGCAAAGCTCTTGGCGTTGCCGCTGTCTTCTACCGAAATGGTTAATTCGGCAGCTTCCTTGCCCGGTTCCGTGCTTGCAAACTCAATGTAAGCCTCACGAATCACACTATCACGATGCATGCTTATGTCGTTGAATCGGAGCCCCAGAATTTGCCTACCGGATGCCTTGCTGAATTCAAAATCTTCACTAACCAAATCAACAGCACCACTGGCATTCTCAATGGCATCATCATTCACATGTGCCACAGGGATACCCTTCTGCAACGAATACTCATCTCGAAGTTGCATCGCCATAGTCAAACGAGTAACACCCTCCAATCCCGATGACAGTACCCACGGATAGTCCGCTGAAGCAGCAAGCGAAGAATGATGGGTGAATACCTCCGTTTTTTCATTCCATTGCAACTTTAAAGGCGGAGAAGGTCCAGCGTTCGCCGGATATTCAAGCCATAGCAATCCATTGGTATCACGTCGATCACCTGCCGCCCCAAAATTAATTCCAACTCGATCAACTCGCTGACCATGTGTCTTCACCGAAGCTGCTGTGTTGACACTCCACAGCTCTACCTCAGGCATATGCACCAAGGCCAATGAGGTTTGGTTTTGATAAGCACAACTACAGGTTCGGGTGTAATCCGGCGCATTGAGTACGCCGTTGGCAACGATTAGGTTTGACGTGCATCCCGACTTAAAACCACCGAGATTGCCCGTGCCCGCATGGGGCTGCAAATCGAAATACCCAGCTGCCCCTGAACGAAAAGTCAACAAGTTCTCACTCGCAACAATATTATTACAGCCATAAGCACGTGTGATTTTCCACGGCTGCATCCGACCTGTAATCGGGTTGGCAACCAATTTCTGAGTACCATCCAGCAGATAAAAAGCTCCTGCAGATTCAGCGTAGGAATTTGTATTGGTGATGATTAAATCATTGTGCAAGATACAAGGGCCAGTGTATTTGAGAGACTCTTTCTTCCACCGAATCGAACCATCTGTAGCCGAGTGAACCGCCATTCCCTGACCCACTTCGCTTGAAAGTCGATCGCTTGCCGCTGCACCAGCTTGAAGTAAAAGGTCATGCTGCTCTGAATATCCAAGCCATGACCCGAACACACCCTCATCCACCTGCCACTTGATTTTCCCAGTCAAATAATCCACTGCGATGATTCGATTGCCAGTCGCTGGTGATTTACCACGTCGCTTCAACGCTTCTTCGATAGGTGCTGGATTTCGGTCAAGACAATAGATCTGATCACCACCGGCAACAATGCCGTTATGCCAAAAGCTGTTGGTGGCATCGATTTTCCAAAGCACATCACCACCGTGCCGATCAAAGGCGACAAGGCCCATGCTGGCAGCGCGATCCAAACTCTTGGAACCAAAGCCAGCGCGGTTCTTTTTCAGTTTTTTGTCTGATTCAAATGAAAGATCCAGTCGTTTTCGGTAAGAGGCAAAATCGAAACCGGCCAGCAGGACATCTTTGTAAATTCCGATGTAGCCCCACTGCGGGTCAGATGACTTACTGGATGAAGGCAACTTGATGTCCGTTAGTGTTTTACCGCTCACACTATCCAACACGTGACAAACAGATCCCTCAACGATGTAAACCCGGTCTCCGGTCACTACGTAATTCGTGCCGCGTCCATTCGCTCCGGGGATATGAACCTGATTGTATTTGGTATCGAGTGGGGTATTGTCGTATGTCTCATCGTAGTAAACATCATCCGTTCCAAGATCCTTGAACTCACGTTTCCACAACACGCGTCCTGTATATACATCGCGAGCACTCAAGCTGTTCATCCCTTGAATGTACAGGCGGCCTTCGATCACCTGCTCGGGTGGCCCATGTCCATGACGGGGCAGAACATCCATGTTGCTGCTGCCACCAAACCACAACACCCCCAACGGTAGTTTCACACGACGATCATCTGACTTGATTGAATTGGCAACATCGCCGTATTGATGGGTCCAGTCGGCCGATCCCGGTAGCGCGCCGACTCGTATGACTGATACACCCTGGGAATGGATCTGCACTGTCGCTTGCTCAAGCTCCAGCGCCTCAATCTGTGCTGCAATCCGATCTCGATCAGTCTTTGCCAACACATGCAACACGCCACCATAGGGACGCACCGCATTATAAAGACGCTGTACGGCCGAAGGATCAAACCCACGTGCTTCGGTTGACTGCAAAAAAATCATATTCCCGACGTAACTCGGCAACATGGATTCATTCGCAGCGCCTACATGCACCGTGACTTTTCCATACTGTTGCTTTTGATCCAAGTCACGTCGCATCCGATCCACTGACTCTGCATCTTCATCAATGATTGCAAGTTGCTCAAATGGTGACCTGGTAATGAGTGCTGCCACTTGGTCGTTGTCACATTTACCAAACCAAAATGCGTAACCAGACGGATCCCCAAGTGCCAACAAATCACTGACCGCCTGCTCTCCGCCCACCGATCTCTTCTGATGGTCATCTGCAACCACCTCAGAATCAGTGGCGACAGATTCCGACCGGTTTTTTGTTTTTCCATAAGCCGCAACACTTCCGTCGGCTGTCACTGTAAAAAGCTTGTCATCCGCTGCCACTAATCGCTGCACCGGTTCTTCCGTGGTAATCTTGCTGACAATTTTGGCGGCTTCTGATTCACTAGGTAATGCAATAACCGAAATCGCTTTCTGTCCCGCTGCAACGAGATTATCGCCCACAAGGATAAGATCACCGGACCCGTCTGCCTCGATCTCCCATATTTTTTTCTGTGCTTTGCTATAAGCACGTACCAAAGACTTTCCACCCTCTGTTTCAGCCGAATAAATTTTTCCGTTGTGCAGCACGGGTTCGCTAGGGGTGAACGATGTTTTCGCGCCTGTCGACAATCGAAAAGCTCGAGTGCCTTTCTTTCGTGTATGCACGTAAAAGTGCGTCTCATCAGCTGACACAAACGAGCCACCAATCCCTTTGCCTGCAGCATTGATTTCAAAATAGCGAAAACTGCCATCACTACGATTGAACACAGCGGGAACCGAACGTCCCCCGGGAACTAGCAGAAACTTCTCTGTTGCTACCAAGGCGCCCTGTGGTGCCACGCCAGCGAACGACGGTGCACTGTGAGGCTGCTTGATGTACTGTGAACCCGTACTATCGTTCAACCACTCAACCTCTCCGCTGTCTGCATTCAAGCCGTAAAGGAAGGTGCCCATGAAAGGCCAAATACTGGCAGCAAAATAAATCGTTCCATCACGGATCACCGGCCCCCCACGCGCTGGCCAAGCCGATGTTAAACGACGGTTGCCAATCGCCTGTTGTCGGTTAGGAGCGCCATCAAATTTCCAACGGAGCTTTCCGGTATCAGGTTCAACGCAATAAAGAAAACCATCATCACTGCAAAAGAAAACACCTTCCGTAGTTCCGACCGGTGGTAAGCGTACTGGCGCGTCAGCAAAGGTTGACCACAATTCCTGACCAGTATCAGTGTCAAAGGCAGATACCTTGTCGCGATCATTGAAACTTAAAAACAACCTGTTGCCGACGACAATTGGTTCGAAGATACGATCGTATGTCATCAGATCGAGATTCAAAGGATCATCCCAAACCTGATTTCGAGGTTGCAGATTCTTTTGCCAGAGTAAATTGAGTTCTGCCGGCAAAGCACCTGCTGAGACAGCGGTGCGCTGAGCATTTCCACGCCACATCGGCCAATCTTCTGCTACAACAGAGGACCGCAGGGACGACGATAAAATCAGCAAAACGAAAGCGATCAGGGATCGGTTCGGGGCTATCAATGGAGATCCTCTATTAATCCAACGAAAAACAAACTCACACCTTGCCCGAATGAACGACCACGGTTCAGCTGATTATAATCGGCCGAACCGCACATCGACCGCCGGCGATTGTTTTCTGTGTTCTCAACAGCACCGCGGCGTAATGAGCCCATGACAGTCGAATCTGAGAGCTTCCTGAACGCTTTCGGGAGTTCCAGACTTTGGGGGTGGGAGTCAATATTATTGCACAGCCTGTCTACTCCTGTCAGCTCGGGGAGTAGACACGCTCCTAAACTCTCCCGCTAGCGTTGCTGAAAAATCCACGCACCTCTGTCAAGCGTCACGAGTTCACGGCCCTGTCTTCGTTATTCCGGCTCGCAAAGGTGAGGGCCTTGGTTCGTCGATGCGACCTAAGAGGGCTGGTAGCTGAGTTCATATGGCTTTGGTTCGACCAGACCGCCAGATTGCAGATCTAGCAAAATCGCCGGGTGTAGATCTATCCGTTGAGGAGCCAGTGCCAGAGCGGTTAAGGCAGCGAGAACGGAGCGATAACGCCTAGGTTAGGCATTGCCCTACACCGATGTTTTAAAAGATTACTTTCCATGGACGTCCAAGAGAAGTTAGCTATTTTGGCCGACGCGGCGAAGTACGACGCTTCCTGCGCGAGCAGCGGCTCCAAAACAACACGAGCTGGCAGCAACATCGGTAGTACCGAGGGGATGGGGATTTGCCACAGTTACACCCCCGATGGACGATGCATCTCGCTGCTGAAGATTCTGCTGACAAATTTTTGCATTTATGACTGTCAGTATTGTGTCAATCGAATTTCGAGTGACACACCTCGGGCGAGATTCACTGTGCCAGAAGTAGTCTCGCTAACGCTTGATTTCTACAAACGGAATTACATTGAGGGTTTATTTTTGAGCTCCGGGATCATCCAGAACCCGGACTACACCATGGAACAACTGACCGAAGTGGCAAAAGTGCTGCGTCAGGAGCACAAGTACGGAGGTTACATTCACCTGAAAACAATCCCCAACGCTAACGAGGATCTAATTGAGGAAGCGGGTCGCTGGGCTGACCGCTTGAGCGTAAACATTGAGTTACCAACTGAAAACGATTTGGTGCAGTTGGCTCCCGAGAAAAAGAAACCAGTCATTGTGAATGCAATGCAAGGGATTTCAGAAAAGATCAGCGAGACACGCGCCGATCGCAAACGGGGATTTAAAAGCCCAAGCTTTGCCCCTGCTGGCCAAAGCACACAGATGATTGTTGGGGCAACGCCTACGCCTGACAGCAAGATTTTACAAACTGCATCCGAGCTTTACGGGGGACAGAAACTGCGGCGTGTGTATTACTCTGCCTACAGTCCAATCCCGCACGCTGATGCACGTCTACCCGGGCAATCGCCACCGCTTGTGCGTGAGCATCGCCTTTACCAAGCAGATTGGCTACTCAGGTTCTATGGATTCAAAGTAGCCGAACTTGTCACTGAAGCTGACCAGAATTTATCTCTCGAGGTAGATCCAAAACTTGCATGGGCCCTCGCGAATCGCCACTGCTTCCCAGTTGATGTCAACACAGCATGTCGAGAGCAGCTACTTCGAATACCAGGTATTGGAGCCCGAAGCGTAAAACGCTTGTTAAGAATAAGACGGTTTCAGCACATTCGCACTTGTGATCTGAAAAAGCTGAAAGTCGCATGGAACCGGGCAAAATATTTTGTTCTGACCAGTGACCACAACCCAGCACTGAAAAACCTCGACATGTTGGACCTCCAGCGGAAACTGCGCCCAGCTACTCAACAGTTGATGTTGTTCGATGCGATGCAGTCAGCCACGTCAGGTGAGGTATAAACCGTCATGCGGTTCATGCACGTGGCTTGTTTTGACGACTGGCGATCAGAAGCTCGAACGCTTTTGTCTGATGAGGTCTCACCCAGTGAGGTTCACTGGTCTCATGAAGACAACCAACTCGGACTGTTTGATCAGGTCGATTCAGGAACGACCACTGAAGAGAAATCCGATAGGAGCCTCAATCGTGGCCGAAAATCACCTCGGGTCAGCGTCCCAACCTCTTTTCTTCAATTGGCTCGCCATGTCGCCTGTCATCGAGATCCTGCTCGATGGCAACTGCTTTACCAAACCCTATGGAGAATTGTGCATGGTGAGCGGAGGTTGCTTGAAATCTCGACGGATGATGATGTTCACCGTCTGCAACTCATGAAGAAAGCGGTGACACGCGATGTACACAAAATGAAGGCCTTTGTGCGTTTCCGAAAACTAGAAGCAGACGCACCTTTCGAAATGTACATCGCTTGGCACCGACCAGACCACCTGATCATGCGACTGGCGGCCCCCTTCTTCTCACGTCGATTTAAAGGAATGTCGTGGACTATTTTGACACCTCATGAATCGGCTCATTGGGATCAACAGCAACTAACCTATGGACCTGGCCTGCCCGCAAGCGAGGCACCTCAGGCAGACGCGTTGGAGGATCTTTGGAAAACGTATTATGCGTCAATCTTTAATCCGGCTCGGATCAAAGTAGACATGATGAAACGTGAGATGCCTGTCCGACATTGGCCCACGCTACCCGAAGCAACTCTGATCGAAGACCTGATTCGCGACGCACCAATGCGTGTCAATCAAATGATTCAAAACCACGAGGGGTTCTCTGAAACTGGTGCTCATTATTTACCGACTGAGAAAGATCTCAAATCACTCCGTCAGTCTGTGAACAACTGCAAGGCGTGTCACCTATGCAATGATGCGACCCAGGCTGTGTTTGGGGTCGGCCCAGATAACGCCCGTCTTGTTCTGGTGGGGGAACAACCGGGGGATCGTGAAGACATTGAAGGAAAGCCATTTGTGGGTCCCGCAGGGAAACTTCTCAATACATCGCTGCGTCAGGCAGGCATCGAACGCCACGATGTCTATCTCACAAATGTGGTCAAACATTTCAAGTTCGAGCGGCGCGGAAAACGAAGGCTTCACCAAAAACCTGACTCCCGCGAAATCTATGCCTGCAGACCATGGCTCGAATCTGAACTCATGGCACTGCAACCTAAAGCAGTGATCTGCTTAGGTGCCACAGCAGCGCAAGCGTTGTTGGGCCGGGACTTTCGTCTCAGTCAACAGAGAGGTGGCATTCAAGTAACGGAATGGAGCGAAGGAACCATCGCCACTTGGCATCCCGCTGCCATCCTCCGCATGCCAGACGAGAATCGAAAACATGAAATGATCGAGCAATTTGTGCAGGACCTCCAAAAGGGTAAGGAGATTCTTGAATGAGCACACTCTTGCAGCAAACGAGTCGCGGTTTCTATTGCCCTCAAGGTGATTTCTACGTCGATCCCCATCGCCCCGTGGGTCGCGCGGTCATTACCCACGCACACACTGACCACGCTCGTTGGGGTAGCCGACTTTACCTGGCAGCGAGATCGAGTGAGCATTTGCTACGCATGCGAATGAGCCCTGACGCTGAATTCCAATTCGCTAATTACGGTGAAACGATCAGCATCGGGGGCGTCAAAGTGAGTTTCCACCCGGCAGGTCACATTCTCGGCTCTGCACAGGTCAGGCTTGAATACCATGGTCGAATCGAAGTCGTTACTGGGGACTACAAACTGGGCAGTGACGCTACCTGCGAAAGTTGGCAGCCGCTACGTTGCCATCTGCTGGTCACTGAATCGACTTTTGGATTGCCCGTGTATCGATGGCCGGAACAAAACTCTGTATTCGACTCGATCAATCAATGGTGGCGTGAAAATCAATCACAGGATCAGTGCAGCATTCTTTACGGGTACGCCGTCGGGAAAAGCCAGAGGATCATTGCAGGACTCGATCCATCGATAGGACCCATCTTTTGTCATGGTGCGGTAGAAAAAGGAAATGAAGCCTATCGCCAGACAGGAGTAGCCCTACCACCCACGATTCACACCTCCAACACTGAAAAGTCGCAGCGTTGGGCTGGAGCAATGATTATCGCCGTTCCGAGTGCACACGGCACACCATGGATAAAGCGTTTTGGAAAAATCAGCACAGCAATGGCCAGCGGTTGGATGGCTATTCGAGGCTCACGGCGACAGAGATCCTTCGACCGTGGTTTCATACTCAGCGACCATGTTGATTGGCCCTCTTTACTTGAGTCAGTGGATGCCTGTGATCCTGAAACTGTGTGGGTCACCCATGGATACTCAGCCGTCGTTGCGCGTTTTCTCCGAGAAGGCGGACGCGACGCAATTTCACTCGATCGGTGGCAACGACCAGATACCGAAGAGGAAGATAGCAGGACGGATAAGAACAGCGAGGAAAAGTCAGAATGAAGCTTTTTTCCGAACTTTACAAGCGATTGGATTCAACCACTCGTACCAACATCAAAATCGAGGCAATGACCCAGTACTTTGGTTGTGCTGAGCCTGCCGACGCTGCCTGGGCGATCTATTTTCTGTCTGGAGAAAAACTTCGACGCCTCATCCCAACCAAACTGTTGCGCCAATGGGCCGCAGAGGAAGCTAACATCCCTACATGGCTATTTGACGAATCTTACAATTCTGTCGGTGATCTGGCCGAAACCATCTCGCTGGTAGTACCTGAGCAGAAAATTGAAACGAAAGGGTCTTTGAGCGAATGGGTTGAAGAACGATTACAGCCCATTCGAACTATGGATGAAGAACAACAACGCAAGGTCGTAACCGATATCTGGCATCAGACCCCTTCAGACGTACGATTTGTCATTCTTAAATTGATCACGGGTGCTTTTCGAGTAGGAGTCAGCAAACGCCTGGTGACTCGCGCCCTCGCGGAACATACAGGGATCTGCGCTGAAGTGCTTGCCCACCGACTGATGGGAAACTGGACCCCAACGCCTGAATCGTTCATTCGATTATCAAACCCAGATGTTGACGATGCTGTCGTCAGCCAACCTTATCCATTCTGTTTGGCGCATGCGATCGATCATAATACTACTCCTGATTCCTTGGGAATGATCGATGACTTTGCGGCGGAATGGAAATGGGACGGAATCCGCGGCCAACTGATCCAACGCGAGTCGCAAATCTTCTTATGGTCACGTGGCGAAGAACTCATGGAAAATCGCTGGCCCGAAATCGAAGCAGCAGCAGCTCTTCTGCCAACCGGGACAGTACTCGATGGTGAGATTTTAGCTACCAAAGCCGATGGTACGGTTCTTCCTTTCTCGCAGTTACAACGAAGAATCAATCGTAAAAAAGTCGGGCGGAAACTGTTGCATGAGGTGCCAGTCGTATTTCACGCATTTGACCTGCTTGAGCAGGACGGAAATGACCTTCGTTCACTGCCATGGAGACAACGCCGGAATCAACTGGAAAGTCTAATGTCACGAGTGCAACATCCGCAGCTTCAAATCACTGAACTGATTCCTGCCCAATCTTGGACAGACTGGACTGAGATAAGAACACACAGCCGTGAACATCACTCCGAAGGCCTGATGCTGAAACGCGTCGACGCTCCCTATGATGTGGGGCGGGTACGTGGCACATGGTGGAAGTGGAAAGTTGAACCATACACCATTGATGCTGTGCTCATTTATGCACAAAAGGGTCATGGCAAACGATCAAGTCTATTCAGCGACTACACATTCGCAGTGTGGAAAGATGATGAGCTGGTACCATTTGCAAAAGCATACAGCGGTCTGACCAACGCCGAGCTTCGGGAAGTTGACCGCTTTGTGCGAAAAAACACAAAGGAAGCGTTCGGACCAGTTCGAAGCGTACAGCCAGAATTGGTCATGGAACTTGCCTTTGAAGGCTTGCAAGCCAGCACACGGCACAAAAGCGGAATAGCGACACGATTTCCTCGTATCAGCCGGTGGAGGCATGACAAAGCAGCGAAAGATGCGAACACGCTAGAGGACGTACTTGACCTGCTACCTGAGTCATCAAAGCGTGGTGACCATTGATGAACACTGCTCAACAATCCACACCTGAAACCCCCTCTCAATCTGTCGATCGTTTTTTTCAGTCGATAGGCTGGAAACCATTTCGATTTCAGCGATCGACGTGGCGTGCTTACCGCGATGGATCAAGTGGGCTGGTTCACTCCGCGACGGGAACAGGAAAAACACTCGCCGTCTGGATGGGGCCAATCTTGAAGTGGATGGGAGAAAATCGAAATCACGACAAGTGGCAACCCAAACGGCCACCAGGGTTGCGAGTTCTGTGGATTACCCCACTCCGAGCGCTCGCTGGGGACACTGAGGCATCGTTGCGACGGCCAATCGAGCACCTAGGTTTGCCTTGGCGACTTGAATCGAGAACGGGTGATAGTAAAGCCAGTGCAAAAGCCCGTCAGTTGAAACGGTTGCCCACAGCCTTGATCACCACTCCCGAGAGCCTATCTCTCATGCTAACGCATGAGAAGCTGCTCGAACAATTCAGTCAACTGGAAGGTGTCATCGTCGATGAGTGGCACGAATTGCTGGGTACCAAACGAGGCATTCAAACAGAGCTCGCATTGTCGCGTCTGAGAAAACTGAATCCTGCACTTCGAACATGGGGTCTATCAGCAACCTTGGGTAATTTGGAACAAGCCAAACAGGCATTGGTAGGTTCTGAACCAGAACACCCAGTCAGAGTCATCGAGGGTTACAGTAAGAAACGTTTGCAGCTTGAGTCGATTATCCCCTCACGTATCGAGTCATTTCCGTGGTCCGGCCACATCGGAACACGAATGGTCCCACAAGTCGCCGAGAAAATCGAGTCCGTTAACAGCACGCTGGTATTCGCCAACACGCGATCACAAACTGAAATCTGGTATCAACAACTGCTAAAACAGCGCCCTGACTGGGCCGGTCGCATTGCCTTGCACCACGGTTCTCTGGATACAAGTGTGCGGCAATGGGTTGAAAAAGAACTTCGAGATGGAAGTCTGCGTGCCGTGGTGTGTACCAGCAGCCTTGACCTGGGAGTCGATTACACCGCTGTAGATTTGGTGATTCAAATCGGAAGCCCGAAGGGTGCTGCTCGACTGCTTCAACGTGCTGGCCGGAGTGGTCACCAACCTGATGCGACCAGTCGACTGGCTTTTGTTCCTACGAATGCAATTGAATTAATGGAATTGGCTGCAGCACAGGATGCTATTCGTGCTGGTCATCTTGAAGCGCGACCTCTAATTAAAAAACCTCTTGATGTATTGGCTCAGCATTTGGTGACCGTTGCTATCGGGGGTGGGTTCCACTCGCTCGAACTGCTGCAGGAGGTCCGGAAGACGCAAGCGTATGAATCGCTTACCGACCTCGAGTGGCAATGGGTACTGGACTTCGTAGTTCGCGGTGGTGCTTCTCTTGACGCCTATCCCGAATTCAAACGTGTAGAACGCAATGATGACTTCTATCAGATCACGCAACGACGTGTACGAACCACTCATCGCATGAACATTGGCACCATTGTTTCCGATGCTGCGATGCATGTGAAATACATGAAGGGCAAAACCCTTGGTACTGCAGAAGAATCATTTTTATCCAAGCTCAAACCTGGGGAAAAATTCCTCTTTGCTGGCAGGCTTGTCGAAATGGTCTGTGTTCGTGACAACATTGCTTACGTGAAACGATCAAAAGGAACCCCCGATACTGTCCCCCGGTGGATGGGTGGACGCATGCCGTTGTCGAGTGAACTGAGCAAAGCACTTCGTCAAAAACTGCATGAAGCTTCCCATCAAAAACTGGTAGGGCGTGAAATGAAAGCTCTGACAAGCCTGCTTGAGATTCAACAACGCTGGAGCATCATTCCAAGGGCAGATCAGTTGCTGATTGAGCAGATCAAGACTCGCACTGGGTATCAGATTTTTCTATTTCCATTCGAAGGACGACTGGTTCACGAAGGCTTGGCTGCACTCATTGCTTATCGTATCTCACGAAGCTGTAAAACTACATTTTCGATGGCATGCAATGATTACGGTATCGTACTGCAATCGCCATCAAAAACAGACATTGATCCAAAAACTGCCATGGACTGGTTTTCCACTGAAAATCTCATGGCTGATATTCTTGAGAGCATGAACTGCACCGAGATGGCCAAACGGCAATTCAGACAGGTCGCCCGAATCGCTGGACTGATTCAACAGGGACTACCGGGCTCACGCAAAAACGCGAGACAACTTCAAGCCAGCAGCAACCTGTTCTTTGATGTTTTCTGCGAATACGACCCCAGCAATCTACTGCTGGAGCAAAGCCGCCGTGAAGTGCTCGACCAGCAACTGGAAGCATCCCGCATGCACTCTGCTATGGAACGTATCAATGAAAGCCAAATCATGCTTCAAGAACCACCACGAGTGACACCGCTGGCGTTCCCCCTGCTTGTCGATAAACGGCGCGGGCGGGTCAGCAGCGAGACGATTGCAGATCGGATTTCCCGGATGCAGGAGCAACTCGAATCAGCCGCTGCAGATACTGGAAAGTGAGTTGTAGTGTGAAGATTCATCTGCTGGATTACGAACTGGAACTGCTTCCGGAAAAGGGTGTTTATTGGAGACAGCACCAGACTCTGTTCGTTGCTGATACGCATTTCGGAAAAGAGGCCACCTTCCGATTCCATAATATTCCGGTGCCCGATGGATCCACGTCTGAAACCTTGCGTGCTATTACGAAGATGGTGAAGCAAACTAGCGCCAAATCACTCGTGATTCTTGGCGATATGTTTCATGCCCGATCATCGCTCTCGAAAAAGATTCGTGAACAACTGCAGGAATTTCGCAAACAACACCAAGCATTGAAAATCAATTTGGTTCTTGGAAATCATGATCGTCCACTGGACACTCTGCCAGCCAGTTGGGAGGTTGATATCGTTCCCATGGGAGAATTCGCCGATGGCTTGGCGATAGGACATGAGCCCGAGAATATTCCGAAAGATGTCGCGATGATGCTGTGCGGGCATCTTCACCCGGCAGTGCGTTTGATCTCAGAGGTAGACCGTACCAACAGACTCCCCTGCTTCTGGTGGCACAAGAAACGCTTGGTCCTCCCTGCGATTGGGGGCTTTACTGGTTGCAGTACAATTAAGCCAAAACCAACTGATGGTGTATGGGTAGTAGCCGAAGGAAAGGTGATTGCTTACCCACGACGCAAATCAAACAGAAATTCTCCATAACCGCTGCCACCTTCGTGATGTAATCAGCAACGATCTGGTGATCCAAAACATCGGAAATCTGCTCTCATTCCTCTCTTGGGTTGGCCCAACACCACTGCGACGTGACCCAACCTCGAGATGTTAATTGATCCGCTGGCTTCAAATCCGTAACATGATGGAAGTGAGAATCGAATCACTCGAAAGGAGCAGCGGTCATCGAAGTCAAATCGGTGGTCAATATCATGGATTTTGCAGCAGACTTCACCGCCATCGACTTTGAAACCGCAAGCCATCAACCTGACAGCGCCTGCCAATTGGGTGCTGTCGTTGTCCGCGACGGGCAAATCGTAGACCAATGCATGTGGATGATCCGCCCCGAACCACTCTATTTCAGCCAAGGTAATATTCGGATCCACGGCATCACCCCAGCTCAAGTTCGCGAAGAATCAAACTTTGGGGATATCTGGGCAGAGATCTCAAACAAAATCGGCAACGATTGTTTAGTGGCACATAACGCCAGCTTTGACATCAAAGTTCTGCTTGCATGCCTTCGCACACATCAGAAAGCGATCCCCGAATTTCATTTTACATGCACACGAGCGATAGCCCGTCGCACATGGCCGCACCATCGCCGTTATGGATTGAAACCACTGTCAAATTGGCTCGGTATTCGCTTTCAGCATCATGATGCGCTGGAAGACTCGATCGCCTGTGCAAAGATTCTGTTGGCAGCCGGAATTGACCGCGAAGCAACGTCACTGGAGCACCTCGAGCAGATTTTGAAACTAAACCGTGGGAAAGCTGGCGATTGGGGCTACCGCGGGGCATCAGGAAAATCGAAAAAGCGAATGAGTCACACAAATCCCAAAGCAACCACCCCGAGCTCCCCAGCAGGCTTACCTTTCCTGTTTCCCAATCAACTGGCGAGTGGTGAAAAACGGGTCCCGAAAGTCGCCGAGTCTGAACCAGAGATCGACATGCAGCGAATTCTTATTCGTGGCGAGTTTGTGCGTCCGTTAAGTGGAAAACGAATCGCATTTTCAGGAAAATTGCGTTGCATGAGCCCTTCTGATGCCGAAACCTTAACAGCACGACTGGGCGGCACTTGGCAGGAAACTGTCGATCAGCAAACCGATTACCTCGTCATGGGATCGAGCAGAAAATCTTCAACATCCATAGATGGTCCCGACAACGCTCATCTTGCGCAGTGTTTTAGTGAGGCAGGACATACGGTAAAAGTCGTCGACGAGCAGGCGTTTTTGAAGCTTGTGATGTCATACGACTGAACCACAGTACCCCGGCATGAAGAGTACCTCGGTGTAGCGAAGCAATCTTGTGTCTTTTCAAAAGAATACATCGACTCAATGCCAATCAACTTTTTCAAATAACACTGGCTTTCAAACGCTATATTCCACCCAAGACGGGCTCTGGCTTACATCATAGTGTGTTGGATCGTTGGTCATTTCTGATTCTGTACCACCCTGTAACGAACATTGCTCGATTGGCGTTTATCCCATGAATTACGGTCTTATTCTTCTTCTCGTTGGTCTGGTTGCCGCTCACTTGGCTGCTCAGAGCCCGACTGTTGATGCCCAAGAAAAGGATCAGGACAGCCTCGTGGAGGAGGCAAATTCCTTGAATAAAAAAACGCCCACTGAATCAGCCGCTCCATTCAATGTGCCCTTCAAAACATATGGTGGGACACAATTCTGGACAGATCATCTACACACCCATGGTTACCGTATTCAATCGAATTGGATGACCAATCATTGGCGACTACTTGATGCCACTGACGTCCGCCGCGCTTGGGGCACCAGGAAGCAGTGTGAAACTGCTTTGAGTGATTTGCTGAGCGACAAGAAAGATGAATCCGAAGATAAGGAATACGTCGTTCTGTTGCATGGCCTGATGCGCTCGCACCAATCCATGCGATCCATGGAAAAAAAGTTACAGACGGCTGACTGTGGAACAGTCTTGCGTTTCAGCTACGCGAGCACCAGAAATACGATTGGAGATCACGCAGCAGCCCTTCAAGAGGTACTCACGGCCTTGCCCAAAGACGCGAAGATTTCCTTTGTGGCTCATAGCATGGGGAATATCGTCGTTCGTCATCTGCTTGCAGATTTGAAAGAAGAAGGTGATCCAGATGGTCTGCTGCAGCGATGCGGATGCATGGTCATGCTAGGGCCTCCCAATCAGGGTGCTGCTATCGCTCGACGTCTGGCTTACACCAAAGTGTTTGGTCTTGTCGCAGGTAAAACCGGCCTGCAACTCGGACCTAACTGGGAACAACTGGTTGGAAATCTTGCCATTCCCGAATTTCCGTTCTCGATTATTGCTGGTGATCTGAGCCAAAAAAATGTTCGCAATCCAATTCTGGGTGAAAACAGTGACTTTGTTGTGCAGGTGGAAGAAACCCAACTCGAGGGTCATGAAGCATTCACCATCGTGCCGGTGTTACATAGCACATTGATGAAAAATCCGAAGGTGCAACAACTAGTCGTTGACTTTCTTAAGTCGCACTAAATCTGCCATTTCGAACAGCAGTGCGTCTCTTTCTCAGGGGCGATGAACTGCGAACTCATGAGCCATAGCAACGTGCCTCGACCAAGACAATCGTCCTTGATCCAATGCCCGCACGAGATCTAATCCGCATAAGATCGACAGCGTCGCTGATTCTGTCCATCAAAACGACACCCAATGAACGTACTGGGCGATTGTGATACAACTGAAGTTGAGGTCATCATGTCCGGTCTCTAGCAGCAGAAGAGAACGCCCGAAAAGTGGCTGTCGTAAAATAAAGAGAACGCAGACGTCAATTGACACCTGCGTTCACGATAGAATAGCCGCTAAAATAATGATGGGATTAGATAAGATCTGGACGCCCACCCGATGTCCGCAACAATCGTTCCGGATTTCATCAAAGCAATGTAAATGGCTGAACCAGATGGAAAGATTATTGATCGGAAGGTCATCCTTGTAAAGGGTGAATTTCAATGAGCTTGAATGACACCAGGAATATCCCGGAATTGCTGAGAATAGGGGGGAAAATCTCTCTTCTGCCGGTCATTCATGGGAGTGGGCAGTTTGCGGTTACCGTGCGTCGTTGGATGCTCGAGCACGCTTTTGACTGCATCGCTGTCCCGCTGCCATCATCATTTCGAACCGCTGTTGAATCCGCTGTTTTGGAATTACCACGACCCTCCATCGTGATCCAACCTCCGACCACTGCTTTCACCGAAGAACCGGAAAATTGGGCGATCAACGAATGGAATCCTGAGGAAGCGGAAACTGAAGATCTGGATGCTGCGACCTGCAGCTATATCCCGATTGACCCATGCCAAAGCGTGATCATGGCGATCCGTGCCGCGATGGGTGAACATATCCCCCGAGAATACATCGACTTGGAAACGGATCCATTTCGCCCTTATGCCACGACAATGCCAGATCCATTTGCGGTCCGCCACGTGGCACCTGAAAAATTCGCCGCTGCAGTCCTACCAACAATTGTCCCACCGCCAGACCAACAAACATCTCAACGCATGGTTCACATGGCTTGGCGACTACGGCAATTGGAAAATCGATACCAACGCATCCTGTTGGTGACAAGTGTTTTGCATTGGCCATGGATTCGCGATGCCTATACACAATTGGGAATTCGTTCCGACACCCCCGCAAAAAGTGAAGTAGCAGCGTCTCTGGAACTGCCGAATGACGATGATGTACAGGCCCCTGTTCGGTACGCCGTAAAGAATCGCACACTGATGTTTCTGTTTGGAGAATTACCCTACATCACCGGCCTTTATGAACGAGCAAGATCAGAACTGGAAGAAGATGATGATCTGCAAATTGATGGGGTCAAAGAACTCCTGATCGCCGCTCGCGACGCTTATCGTCGAGACCTTGGTAACCGAGCTAGACGTATCACTCCTCTGCATTTGTCAAAATGTTTGCAATACATTCGCAATCTGTCTTTGATTCATCGCCGCATGACACCAGATTTGATCACAATCGTGACGGCAGCCAAACAGATTTTGGGAGATCAATTCGCACTACATGTGGCTGAACTTGCAAATGACTACCGTTACTCTGAAACAGAAGAAGAACACACTGAACTGGAAGAAGTCACCTTAGGAATCGACCAAGCTCGACTTCCGGATGGAGAAATCATATCACTTGTGAATCGGTTGCCGGGACCACCAATGACATGGTGTACTCTTGAACTGAAACGGCGTCCAAGCAAATCAGAGTCCGATCAATGGAAGTACCGGTGGAATCCGTATAGCCAATGCAGCTATCCGCCGGAGGATGACCGAATTGAAAATTTCAGAACACGAGTTTTTGAGCGTGCGCGCTCAATCATGGGCAACGACCTGGCAAAGACTGAGAAGTTCACAACCAGTGTCAAAGATGGCATTGATATCCGAGATACTCTCAGACATTGGTATGAGAAACAAATCTATGTTAAGGTCGTCCCACCAAGTCGAGGCACGCTTGATGCTTGCGTGATGCTGTTCGATTCACCTGCTGATCCCCGCGATTATCCATGGCGTACAACGTGGTTCGCGGAACATAAAGATGAGTCAACCCTCTCCTTTTATGCGACCAACTATGAGGAGGAAATGGTTGGTCCAGGGATCGGCATGGGCATTTATGGAGGCGCTCTGTTTCTCTATCCCCCTGTAGGGATCCCCGACGTCTGGACGGATGCACGACTTGACTACACAGAAACACTTGAAGAACGTTTGTTAGCTGCAGCCTGCGTCCATTCTCGAGGGAAGCAAATCGCTGTGCTGTCAGCGCTGCCACCGGGCAACGGCTTTCGGAAATTGGCAAGACGATACCGCAAACATCTTGTACATGTCTCACTGAATTCTTTCAGTGATGAACAGGTCCAGCAATTGCGCACTGTGCATGTATTGAATGGCAGTGAAGTCCGAAGCTACGCTGAGGAATTCATCCGAAAAGTATGAGCAACGAGGATTTGTGAGGGGCTTCCTCAATACGGCGATACAAATTGGACTGGTGTCGCAAACCGGCGGGTAAGTGACTAATTCCCCGCTGCCCGCCTTTGTGCTGCCCGCTGAGCGTCGAGAACTGCGTCCTCCAGTCGACGCCCCCCCCGTTTTGGCAAGTCCTCCTGGGGAACCAAGGGTGGCACGGTCCCGCCATTCTGTTGCCGCAAAGCGGCACTGTAGACTCCGATGACTCCCGATTGAAGCAATCGACCTGGAGGAAGAAAAAAACGACCAATCCCTCGACCTTGGAAATTAACATCCTCAATGACATTGGGACTCTTACCAGTTCGATCAATCGCTACCGACTGCATTGCCCATTCATGAATCACAAATTCGTATCGAACCGGTGACTGATATTCGGTCACAACTTCCCGAGCCCGTGTATATCCATAAGGATTCATGACACGAAACTGCTCAATGCGTTTCCCGCCTGCATCACGAATCAATTCAACACTAGCCGATGATTTCGATTGAATTCGAATCGTTCGGCTTCTTGCTGATTCCTGAAGATCACGAATTCCAACTTGAATTTCGCGACGACCGTCATTTACCAACTTTAATCGCGCCGGGGGCAGCGGTGGATTAGGAATAACAATGCTATTAAGCAAAACGGATTGCGGATGTACCCACCAGCCACCATACCCATACACCTGAGGATCAAACCCAGGTCCATACCACTGCCAAGGGTACAGATGTGGTTGTGGATAAGACTGGTGCCGAGAATGGAACCCGTGCCTTGGAAATAACTGACCTGGGAAAAAAATAGGGGCCCCAAAGGTAAAGGGTGGCACAATCTGTCCACGCCGCAATCTGACCACTCTGTGCGTATTAATGAAGCGCGGACGTGGATCTCCCAAACCTGCCGTTTGCATCACACCCACACATGAACGTGGAAATCTGAGTGCCCGATCAATCTTAGGACTGTAATAACCAACGAATTCACCACCCAGTGAATCAAAAGATGGGTCACGACAAAAAGTTGCTCGCTGACCAGCACGACTTTGAACCGAAATTTGCCCGCCTTCAATGCGGGCGGTCGCCGTCACTTCACCCGTTGGCTCAACCAGATCAAAGGTTTGCTGTCCACTTACTGGAACACTAAGGAGTGTGAGCACCAGTAAACTAAGAACAACATCGATGGACATTTTCATTTCCACGCTCTCCGATAATCGTCACTCATGAACAAGCTGTTGTAATAAGCTGTTGTAATAAGCTTCCTGCTGTTTCAAACACCCACAACGGCTGAATATAGAAGAAGTTCATTCCTATTCCAAAGCAACCCCAAACCAAGGTCCAAGCCAGCACCGAAGGATAAGACTTTCGAATCCGAAAACACTTTTTCGGTTTCTACGGCCAAGTATTCAACCCAACCTAGAACAAGCTCTTACCCTCTTCGATTACCGATTTGGAACAGCAACATCATGCAGGATTGCTCTCGTTTCGTCGTCGAGGACAACAATAGCAAATCGGCTAGCTCTCTGTGCATCTGCGGCACTAACACTGGGTAATCAAATGGCTTATGCGAGTCGATCTAACCGCTGTTGTAAAACTTGACATAAGTCAGCGAAACAGGCTGATGCGATCCCGTATCAGTAGTCGGAATCCCGGCGAAATGCACCTTGTCAAATCACCACCATTATAAAGAGCTGTTAATCGAGAAGCTCCAAAAACCACTTCGGACAACAATATTTGTCGTTGTTGCAGTTCATCCAGTTCCAGTTTCCTCACACCATTTGCAACATCAAATTCGATAGTTCCGGTGCGATTTGGTTGTACTGGACCTTGTGCTCGTCAGTAGCGATCAAACCATCCCGATCTATATCCGTATTCACCAGCCTTGCATGATGGCGATAATACGAGACAGTGTTGATCTGATAATTCCAAAGTATGATTTTCGGTAAATTTTTCAGACAAATTGCCGCTGACGATCAGTCATTGTAACGATGGCCAATCATTCCTCGCCATTACGTAAGACAAACCAATCTGGCAGAAATGCCTCTATGGGTTCCAACATTCCGGCTATCTGATCGAACAGATAATGATAAAAGTAATGTTCATCACTGCCAGGAATCAACTCCGTAGGCATCACCTCGCAATCCTTGGACAAGGCATAATACTCCATCTAACTAATAGGCTCATCATGAACGGGCCGCAGAGCGACCAGCACGTACACCAATAACGGAGTGGGTACGAGCTGAAAACTGACTGGGTCAACCATGAACTTGGCAAAGATTACCACCCAAAGTAATCAGCGAAATGCACGACAAGCTGGCTGACTTGCCGTGATGCTGGATAGACAATGAATTGATCATTTTGCCACCACACCGATCGCTGAATCGTCACCCATTTTGACGACGCTGAATGCCGATTATCAGCGAACAATCCTTATCATTCGCTAATTGTCGCGCGAACCAATAGCACTGCAACATACATGAGTGCGAAGAACATTTTTACATCCACAAGAATGTCAGATGCGTGGTAAGGATTACAGCAACCTCCGAATTGCAATCAGCAACTCGTCAATCATCTCGGCTTCGTGTGCAGCAGAGAGTGAAATCCTCAATCTCGCCGTGCCCTCCGGTACAGTCGGCGGACGAATCGCCGGGATATAAAATCCACTCTTTGCCAACTGTGCGGACACTTCAATCACTCGCGGATCCGTTCCCACAATGACCGGAATAATCGGCACGGACGCTTCTAGCTTGCTCGTCACGTTGACCGAGAGTTCTGAACGCACTTGGCGAGCCAGCTTTTGAACCCTCTGCCTTCGCTCCGGCCGCGTCCTGATCTCACCAATCCCGGCCAATGCCGCACTGACTGCCGATGGAGCCAACGAAGTGCTATAGATCAGCGACCGGCAATGATTGATCAAGTGGTCAACGATGACACGAGGAGCCGCCACAAAGCCACCTTGGCTACCAACTGCTTTACTCAACGTACCAATCCGTATCGCTATCTTACTTTTCACACCCAGTGCATCACAAACACCAGAACCATCAGTTCCAAGAACCCCCGTCCCGTGTGCTTCATCTGCTATCACACACGCATCGTGCTGTTCTGCTACTTCCTGCAAACAGTCCAACGGTGCGATGTCTCCGTCCATCCCAAAAATTGTGTTTGTCACAATCCAAACGCGGGAAAATTCCCTTCGTCGCTGCTGCAAAACCTGATCTACTTTCTGCCAATCTCGATGCGGATACACCACACACTCGGCACGTGACAATCGACATCCATCGATTAACGATGCGTGATTCAGTTCATCGCTCAGAATCAGGTCTCCCGCCTCAGCCAGCGTGCTCACTGCACCACTACACGCTGCAAAGCCAGTAGGAAACAAAACAGCAGCTTCCGTTTCCTCCAGCTCTGCAATCTGTTTACTCAGTTGCTCGTGACTGATCGTCCAACCAGACAAAAGCGCACTGGCCCCACTGCCGCCTGCAACACGTAGGTCCAAGTCAGCGTTGCCAATCGAAAGCTCCCCATAATGATCTTGATTGCCACGCATCTCCATACCTAAACCGAGATAATCGTTAGCACCAAAATTCAGTAACCGACGACCATCAGGATCGATCACATGAACACCATCAAGCTCGCGTGCGACCAGATTTCGGAACCGCTTATGCTCCCGAAGACACTGTTGGCGTTGCGTTAAATAATCAAAACTGGTCATCAAACTGGTTACACAAACTGGTTACACAAACTCATCATCGAACACAATCATCCCGGCGGCCAATCAAGTTTACGACCGCCCAATACATGAAAATGCAAATGCATGACTTCTTGGCCACCGTCCTCGCGTGTGTTCGCAACAAGGCGATACCCGGAACTCAGCCCCTCTGCCTCCGCGACCTTAGATGCAACCTGCACACAACGTCCCACAATCGCTTCATCTTCATCTGACAAATCGGCAAGTGAAACAATTTCTTTTTTGGGGATCACAAGAAAATGCGTGGGAGCTCTCGGATTTATATCACGAAATGCGAGGCAGAGTTCATCCTCATGCAGAACATCGGCAGGGATCTCACCTGCAATGATTTTAGAAAAGATCGTCGTCATCAAAAAATCCAAATAGAAACACGTTACGGCTTTCGCCACACACTTTATGACCAGTATCCCGACGCAAACTGCTCACACGAGACAGCCAATGCTACCCAACGGGTTCGTCATTTTATATTGTTGGCCGAGCCATTTCGGCCTGCTAAATCATCACCTTGCCAGGAACCTCCGTCGAATACTCATCCTAACAGTGACGTGGAATCATATCTCTGACGACAGGTCACGATAGCAGATGAACCGCAGTGATCGAATCAGTCTCGCTGTAAATCCAAGCCTCACGGCAAATACTATCAGTAAACCATCCTGAGTTTTCTACTGAAGCCTCCCCACGACAGACAACTCCGGGCGGTTTTGGGCTCGCACGTATGAATGTCCTGATTTCAGCTACGAAGTCCATCGGAATCACAGAATTGCCGGGGGTGGATCTTGTTGTAGGTTGCATATTCCACTACCTACTACTCGAACCCTGCTACTCGAACCGTACCACTCACCGCCCTATCGTTTTGCTGGGACACCTGTTCCGGAAATCCTAATGACAGCAAAACCTCAAATGACAGCAAAACCATTCATAAGTCCCCGCTGATGAATTCCGCTACTACGCTTCAGCAGTTGCTACATGGATCTCCAAGTGAGCGTGCAACAGCAGCTGAACATCTTGCTCAACAAGGCACTGCAGCCGAATACGCTACAAGTGAACTCACCGCAGCCTGTGGTGATACCGAGCAGGTAAGCGACTGGGCAGTTGCCGCATTGGAACAGCTGGGACCACCGCCATCGTGCGTCATTGATTCACTGGCGACCATGGCACAATCGAAAAAGATGCTGACCGCGTATTGGGCAGTAACCCTCTTGGGCCGAGCAGGTCCTGATGCAGCGCTTCACCAACAAGTGCTGGTAACTTTATTGCAAGACTCCAAGGACATGGCGGTGCAGGAGAAAGCAGCGTGGAGCCTTGGCCGCATGCAGGCAGATTCGTGGGAAGCAAAGCAGGCACTGCAACAAGCTGCACAATCACCTGAAACGCGACTTTCGCGTGTTGCAGCGAAAGCACTGCAACAAACGTAGAAGCAGACAGATCAAATTACAAAACGCGATCACGGGCATGGAGGCCTGGCATGGCTCGCAGAAAATCCAAATTTTCGTTATTGATGTGGTTGCTCTTCAGTGGCCTCACAGGAAGTGGAATTACGGGCTACTTAAGACCCAACATTCCTATCATTGGCCCCATGATTGCTAAGTTCACCGATAAGGGTGAGAACCGTGGGGCAGGTAGTGGAAATCTACTGACGGAATCAGCAAATGGCCTGCTTCATGGCGAAGCATCTGGTGGTTATGGCGGTTCAACTGCTGCCGGTCGACTTGCATCGGCGAGGCAGCCTTCCAATGGGCAACAACAGGGTACCGTCCAACCCGCCACGGCTGCGGGAAGCCAAGGAAATGGGAATTTATTGATAGCCAGTTTCAACATTCAAGTACTCGGTCAATCAAAAATTTCCAAACCTGGCATGAAGGAACTATTAGCTCACGTGATTCGGCAATTCGATCTCGTTGCCATCCAAGAGGTTCGCGCGAAGGCAGACAATGTCATTCCTGATCTGGTCGCCACCATCAACTCCAATGGCAGCCGATACAACTTTGTGATCGGTCCCCGACTGGGTCGAAGCAACAGCAAGGAACAGTACACATATGTGTTCAACACCAACACGGTGGAACATGACCCATCATCGGTTGGCACGGTCAATGACCCAAAAGACCTTCTACATCGCGAGCCATTCGTGACTCGATTTCGAGCAAGAACGCAATCACCCGCTCAGGCATTTACATTTTGGATGGTAAATATTCACACCGATCCTGATGAAGTTCCCGAAGAAGTGGATGCCCTAGCTGATGTATTTCAGGTCATGCAAAAAGCCCGTGCTGACGAAGATGATGTGATTCTGCTCGGGGATCTGAATGCAAGTGAAAAACAGTTGGGCAGACTGGGAAGACTTCCTGGGATGCGATGGACAGTCAGTGGTGTGACCACCAACACTCGAAAGAACAAAGCTTATGACAACATTCTGTTCCAAGGGCAGGCAACCCGTGAATACACCGGTCGCTGGGGGGTTTATGACTTGGAGCGCAATCTTGGACTGAATCGCGAACAGGCACTGCAAGTATCTGACCACCTGCCTGTCTGGGCTGAGTTTCGTGTCTGGGAGGCACCCCCGCCCACAAATTCTGTAGGACGTCCGTCCCTTGACAACTGACATTCCGTATCAGGTGCACTCGCGACCGAATGCTTGAGCACAGTGCAATTGCCCTGCGAGCGGTCCAGCCATTCACCCAAGCTTGAATCTGGCTGCAGGGACAAGCACAGTCCAAAGTACTGCCCAAACAGAAGTTCAATGACCATTTCTTGCCAAACAACTGAAAATTCTGGCCCACCACAAGCACTCACTCAATTCACTGATTGAGTGATTTGGAAAGGACTTTCTTGAGTCCGTAAACAGGTGTCAACTCTAACGACAACTGCAGGCGTTTCGCCTCCTCTGCCTGGCCAGACGCCCGTAACTTATTCATCAACAGATGACTTGGGCCAGTCTGAATCGCCATCGGCAACGCCGCAATTTGTTTCTCCCACGTTGCCTGCAGAGCAGCGACCTGCGGAGGCGGTGTGACGCGCCAGGACAAAATCCGTGCAAGCTGAGAGATATCTCGCGATGTCCCAGAATCCTTCACCAGCTCGTTGATAATCTGCAACCCTTGATTGCGGTCTGCTGACGAGAGCAACCAGCTAGCCGCCACGAGTCGTACAACGGCGGAAGGATCCTGAGCCCTTTCGCTTGCAGCACGAACGACTGCCGCAGGCTGAGCTCCATTTTCCCAAGCGATCGGCAGCCACGCCAAGACCATCGCTGGCAATGGTCGGCGATCCAGTTGCCCGACCAATTCCAATGCTACGGGAGCTCGACCACTGAGCCAGGCGCTATTGGCCGACAGCATGGTGAGCCATTGCTGCCGCCAAACCGGAGGACGGCTCTTCAATGCGGCTGGCAAACCAGAAAGTGATTGTGCGTACTTTCCCTCTTTGAAAAGGTCAATCAGACCCGCTTCGAGGTTGGAAATCTGTTCAGGTTCTACCCACAGTACTCGTGCTGCTGAAGTAACAGTTTCGGTATTCTGCCCCGCTCGAATCACACGAAATTGTTCCGCATCGAAAGCAACAACACTACCTGTAAACGACTCGATGCTGCGTGGATACCAATCTCCTTGCCCGACAGTTGGCCGAGCTGGCTCCAACCAAATTCGATCCGCAGCCCGAATCCAATCGGTATAGGTGACGGAACAAACAACAATAAGCAAAAAAACTGACAAACGCATTGTACTTACATGCCTTAGTATCACGCAAAAGTCGACGCTCAAAAACAACTGCATCGAATTCGTGTTGCTCTTACACGAGATCATGGCGAATCAGGAGTCGCTACGGGCCGAGCGTTACTTGTTGGTAGGGAATCATTTTGTTGGACGATAGGAGGCGGTGATCCTAACCTACGGATATCAACATACTGATACTGGCCTCGATTCTGGGCGGCAAGATCACGAAGAAACGTATCCGTGGGCGCTGCAGGGTCAGCACCAAATTCGATGGTATGGATGGTCGCGCCACTGGCATCGGCAAGATTTCTGATCTCCCGCAACTCAATGGATGACAATCGCGGGATCCTCGCATCAGTCAAAAAGAAGATAACATCAGGTGACATCCGCAGAGCCATCTTTAAAGCTGACTCATGCTCAGTACCGCCAAATGCGGAAATCGAACGGATATAGTTCTCAGCAAGAGCCACATAGGATTTCTCCCCGGAAAACAACTGATCTGGAACACCTGAAAGCTGAAAGGCTTTTGGCTTATCGTTGTAGAAGATCAGCTGAAAGCTTTGACGTTCGGTGAGCGTTCGGAGACTGCGAATGAGTTCAGACTTAGCAGCCCTCAACGGCTTGCCACCGAAACCATTCATGCTATCGGAACGATCAAAAACGTAGACAAACCGCGAACCACTACCGGATACTCCGAACACCATGGTGGTTGCCTCGGCAGAGTCACTGGCAGACTGAACCCCTGTGCCCCTTGAGAACGCATCTCCTGACAAATCACTCTGCCCGGCCAAGCCATCACCAGAAACTGGTTGAGGCGTAGCCTGCATGGATTCCAAAACCCCCGGCAAATCCAGCGGCGGGGACAAGTCAGCAGGTGGTGCTGCTGACGAGGCAGTCGAGCTCGTTGCCATATCGTCGGTAACTTCCCTTTGTGGCTCAACCACCTCCTTGATCTCCTGATAACGATCGCGGTCCGGCAGACGATGTACTAAGGCGATTCCCACCGGCCGATCCACCATGGCATCAGTTCCCTGAGGCTTTTGGGACCAAATCAGGCCCAAAGTTGTCAGTAGGATGACGTGCAGAATCACCGACATCAGTAGGGCAGATCCGGGACGTTCAGGAGGCACCATTTCCGCTAATTCAGCGTTCATGGTGGACGTCGAGAAGGTTTCAAGCGGTTTCATGGCACCCATTGTTCTAACGCATTTCATCAAAAAGTGCGCGTATGTTGGCTGACAACGCAATGAGGACGCTTCTCAGGAGGCCCTTTGCCAACTAATTTATTGAAAATACGAAGTTCAAAAACCTATCCCACCCCTGTGGTGGCTGAGCCTGGAGAATCCCGTCGTGAGCAACGCTCGATATCTGTTTACTAGTGAATCCGTCAGCATGGGCCATCCCGATAAATTAGCGGACCGTATTTCCGATGGCATTCTTGATGCTTTGCTGGAGCAGGATCCCAACAGTCGCGTGGCTTGCGAAACGATGGTCACCACTGGCATGGCAGTCATCGCAGGTGAAATCTCAACCAATGCCCGAGTCAGCTACTCTGATGTTGTGCGTGAAGTTATCAATGAAGTTGGCTACACCGACGACCAAATGGGAATCTGCGGTGATACCTGTGCAGTCATGGTTTCGCTCGACACGCAAAGTCCTGACATCGCTCAAGGCGTTGATTCGGACGATGCGGCCGGAAAAGAAATTGGTGCTGGTGACCAGGGGCTGATGTTCGGTTATGCGTGCAAAGACACCCCTGAACTGATGCCGTTACCGATTGCTCTATCACATCGCATCATCAATCGCATTACCGAGGCACGATTCAACAAAGAAGTGGATTGGTTACGCCCTGACAACAAGAGTCAAGTCACTGTCGAATACGAAGGTAACACTCCTGTTCGAATCGACACTGTCGTGGTCAGTGCACAGCACAGCCCTGATGTGTCCAATGAAGAAATCAAGTCTTTTGTCATCGAGCACGTGATAAAACCATCGTTGCCTACCGAACTAGACAAGGGTGATATCAATTACCACATCAACCCGACGGGCAAGTTTGTTGTCGGTGGCCCTCATGGCGACTGTGGCTTGACCGGTCGAAAAATCATTGTCGATACCTACGGTGGTTGGGGCCGTCATGGCGGTGGTGCATTCAGTGGCAAAGACTCAACCAAGGTTGATCGTTCCGCTGCATACATGGCACGCTACGTTGCCAAGAATATCGTTGCTGCTGGTTTGGCTGAACGTTGCGAAGTACAACTCGCCTATGCAATTGGTGTCAGCGAACCCGTCAGTGTTCATGTCGACAGTGAAGGAACTGGCAAGATCGATGATGCCCGACTGTGCGAACTGGTGCGTGAACACTTCCCTCTAACACCCAGAGGAATCATTGAGCACCTCGAACTTCGGCGCCCAGTATTCCGCCAAACAACGGCTGGCGGTCATTTTGGTCGCGAAGGTGATGGCTTCACTTGGGAACAGACTGACAAAGCAGAGGCATTGGCTGCTGCTGCTGGAATCCCAGCAACGGCCTAAGTTGTGCGTCTGGTTTGGACAACCGACCTGCACCTGAACTCTGTTCCCACACATGAGTGGGAACAGTGGGTTCGGAAGACCAGCGCCCTGAAAGCCGACGGCATGGTGATTACGGGCGACATCTCTGAGGGTGATGATGTTGTGCCGCAGTTGCAACGCATCGTCAGTGAGATCAACTTGCCCATCTATTTTGTCTTGGGTAATCATGATTTCTACGGCAGCAGCTTCCAAGCCACACGGAAAAATGTAATCCATGCATGCCGTGATTCCAGCCAATTGCATTACCTGACAGACCTTTCTGCCATACAAGTGTCTGCGGGGACTTACATCTTGGGTGAGGATGGTTGGGCCGATGGAACCGTTGGGAATTACGAAGAATCAACGATACATCTCAATGACTTTGAACGAATTGGTGATTTCAAAGCGTCTGGCCAATTCGCCTGGAAACAAAAGCTGTGGGATCTTGGTAATGAGTCGGCAAAACGCTTGCGGAACAAATTAGAACAGTTGCCGGACGATACTCATCAGATACTCATATTGACCCATGTACCTCCGTTTCGAGAGGCTTGTTGGTACGAGGGCAAGACGACCGACGACAACTGGGCACCATTTTTTGTTGCTGGACAAGTTGGAAATGCACTTCTCGACTTCAGCCAACTGAGACCAGATTGCAAAATGACTGTGCTTTGCGGTCACACCCACCATGCTGGATTAGCCAAAATGACAGCTAACCTGCAGGTTTATACGGGAGCCGCGATCCCTGGTCACCCCGACATTGAAGCCACCATCACAGTGTCTTCGGGTGAGCTCGCTTTTGCACCACAGAAAGATATTGACTGACTCATTCGGACACGAGTCACCCTGTCAATGATTCACAAAGGCCCAATGAGCAGAACTTTCACATGCATACTGTTCAACTTCTGTATTGGCTCCACAGTGACATCAGTTCTACCAGATGCTCAACGGCCGCAACCATTTCGTCTAAACAAGCAAACTCAGTGACAGCGTGGATATTATGTTGCCCACTGGACAGGTTCGGTGTTGGCAATCCTTTTTCGGTCAATTGACTGCCATCGGTGCCACCACGAATACTCTCACTCGTGTACTCAACGCCAAGATTCTCAAATGCCTGTTTTGCAAGTGTCACAGCTTCAGGCAGATCGCTCAAACCATCTCTCAGATTTCGATACTGGCGTACGATTTCTACATCGGCTTTCAAACCGGGCATTGCCCCTAACACGGCGTCTACAGTTTCCTGCAATTGCCCAGCATAGGTTTTCAAATCTTCTGTTTCGAAAGATCGCAAAATCAGCTCGACAGTGGCTGATCCTACACCACCTTCGATTGTATATGGATGGATAAATCCCTCACGCTCATCAGTGGTCTCAGGTGAACAGGTTTCTTTGGGTAACTTCTCCACAAAATCAGCTGCTGCTCTGATAGCGTTCACCATCCGATCCTTCGCAATCGATGGATGAATGTTGTGCCCCTCAAAGCGAACAATTGCAGCATCGGCCGAGAACGTCTCTTCATCAATCACAGCGGCGCCACCGCCATCAAGCGTGTATGCGACGGTCGCATTTAGTTTTTCCAAATCGATCTTATCCGTACCACGACCAATTTCTTCGTCGCATGTGAACAGAACTTTCACAGGTCCATGGGCCAAATGTGGATTCTCAACTAGGGTCGCCACCAATTCCATGATGATTGCGACACCAGCCTTATCATCACCTCCCAGAAGAGTATTCCCGTCAGTCGTGACCAAAGTCATGCCAAGCATGGACTTCAAGGCAGGGCATGATTCAATATCGATCACTTTCCCGCTGGGCAACTTGATATCACCACCTTCATAGGACTGTATGACCTGAGGCTGAACATTTTCTCCGGGTGCCTCGGGAGATGTATCGAGATGGGCCACCAGTGCTACGGTCGGTCCTTGCCCCCCGTTGCTGGCAGGTATAGTCCCCCAGACCAATGCATGTTCATCCTGACACGCGTCTTCAATCGTCAATTTCTGAAGTTCCTCGAGTAACAATTTACCTAATTCCCACTGACCGGATGAACTTGGATAGCCATCACTGCTCGGGTCGGCAGAGGTACCCACCTGCACATACGACAAAAAACGTTGAAGAAGTCTTTCACGGTTGATCTGAACGCGATCGGCACTGGCAGCGGTCATATTGATTTGCAGAAAACGGGGAAAGAGGACGTGTCAGTCGGGTCCGTTAGAACACAGAACCGGTAAGTTATACATTGTGTCACTGAATCAGAAACTGTTTTTAACACATCGCGGGCAATCAGAAGATGAGCGAGAAAGTCGCACACCTCGTATTTGACGTCGAGAGCATTGCTGATGGAGACCTGATTTCAAAAGTTCGTTATCCCGACCAAAACCTGAGCGACAGCGAAGCAATCGCAACGTATCAGGACGAATTGATGGAACAGCGCGGGACAACTTTTATTCCACATACGTTCCAAATACCCATCGCCGTCGTGATCGCAAAAGTCGCGGCCAACTTACAATTGCTCGATATCGTATCCATTGATGAACCCGAATTTCGACCTCACGTCATCACTGAAAACTTCTGGAGAGGGTGGGAAGCATATAAAAATCCGCAATGGGTCACCTTCAATGGACGATCATTTGACATCCCCTTGATGGAACTTGCGGCATTTCGGTTCGGCATTTCCCTGCCAGCGTGGTTCAGATCAGATGGCTACAAATCGCCAAGGAACCGATTCAATTCAACTGCTCACCTGGATCTGCAGGATGTGCTGACCAACCATGGGGCCGCAAGGTGCAATGGTGGATTGAATCTTGTCGCGCAACTACTTGGAAAACCTGGCAAAATGGGACTGACCGGAGACAAGGTCCAAGAGCAGTGGGATGCAGGCCATAAAATGGCCATCAGTGACTACTGCCGCTGCGATGTTCTGGACACCTATTTCGTCTTTCTGCGAGCGCAAGTGCTCACGGGTAAAATCTCGCTGCAAGAGGAAATCGAATTGGTAGACGCCGCAAAAAAGTGGATTGAGAAAAGAACTGAGACATGCGAGGCGTATGCTTCGTATCTTGCCAGTTGGAGCAATTGGAAGAATCCGTGGGAAACCACTGAAAAGGAAGCGAATAGCGATTCAACGTGAAGATCCACGTGAAACGCTACGTGAAACCGTAGCTCACCCTCACAAATTCACCTTTACCTCATCAACCCCGTCTGGCTACTGTCCGAAATGTAGAGAAGCGTCATTGTCGGGCGTTCTCTCTTTTGACCTGCGCCAACTTTTACCACTTCGAATTTTATCAATGGCTGGACACGGAAGTCTTCGCCCAAAAAATCTGCTCTCAAAATTACCTGTCATGGTAATGCGATGGAAATACGTCGAAGCGTGCTTGCAATTAGCCATCCTGCCTTTTCTCGTGTTGCTGTGTTCAGGAGAGCAAACTGCAATAGGTGATCCTGGAATCAACCTGCAAACTTCACGAAAAAACACCCTTGATATTGCTCTGGATTTTGACTGGGCAGTCCAGGAGGCACAGTACTGTCACTTACGATTACGATTGCTTGATGACTCTGCCAATCATGGGTACATGATCCATGAACTCACTAATCAATCTGATTCCGACAAAACGGTTGCAGCCTTCTCGCTAAATGAAGACGCGACTCAAGTGACTTTTCACCCACGCGGACAAATCAATTCCGTACGTGTCAGGCTACGGGTGCAGGGCACACCCGAAACGCGAATTGTTATCGAATCACTGAACGATCCCCGGAACCCAGCGGGAGTTCAAATTGCGCAACCAATACGTGAAATCAGCTTCGCGGACCTGCTACAGAAAAAGACACTCCGCTCAGACACACCGTTAGTAACATCAAAGACCACTAAGCGATACTCAACTTGGTCAATCCGCCGGACAGATGATGATGAATTGCGACTCACCGGCCTGCAAGCAGTCCCCGTCTACGAGCCCAAGGCATCTCTCAAACTAGCTGCCGCTGTCAATGCAATGGCAGGCCAAGCATCATCCTTGCTGACCTTCCACTACTCGATTGTTCAGGTTTCCAACCAAAAGACAGTCGTACGGCATCGAAGATCAATCAGCATTAATGCCGCCGGTAACAGTGACGTGATTCCGATGGCTGATTCGGTTCCCGAAACACCAGGGGTTTACGAGATACGTTGTCATATTTCCAAGGATGATGACCGCATTTGGGATCGACTGCGAGGTCGCGAAGTACCCCTAGTAAAAATTGGTCGTCCATTCTTTGTGGTATCGAAACCGGAAATGCCCAGACCAACCGACACAGAAAAGTGGCAAATTGCCGGAACACTCCGGCCCTCGGAATCAAATTGGTCTGTGGGTCAGTGGTTACCCAAAACCACCAGCCGTTTCATCCCAGGAGTCAATTCTACTGAGCCTGAGACCAAACTTGCGCAAGTTCAGCACTCCGGCGAAACAGTTTCCCTGCTACCAGATCACGAACCATTTCAAGCAAGTTTGCCGGTACTCAATCCTGGTAAACCTCACAAAATTAAATTGCGGTTGCCGGCGACTCAGAACATACAACTGCAAATTGAAGCAGGTGGTCTATACGAGCGCGAACGGCCCTCTACCAAATTCATTCTGTCAGACACCAAGACAATTGATCTGAAAGAGCAATGGCGAACCTACACATTCGTGCATTACCCAGCCAAAGATGACCAGATCTGGCTGACCAATCTCGGCGATAGTGCCTTGCAACTGGAATCGATCGAAGTTCAAGCAGGACCACAATATCTGGTCCCACCTCAGGGCGATGATGATGAAATTCTAACGATGCCCCAAACGCGAAATACCATCCTGAACGTCGACGACATCAACTGGGTGGATTCGCTATCCAGAGATGTGGCAAGAACACATTCATTGGATGATTTTGATGTACGAACCATCAACGCCTTCGAATTGTGGGTAGCAATGAATCGGATTTGCGATCTCGCCAGAGCGAGTGGGATGAACGGAATCATGCTACCAGCAAATGCTGGCGGAACCACACATTTCCAATCGCGAAGCGTATTGCCACGAACAAACTCGACACATACAAAAACCAACCATCTGGCAACCACCATCACCTTAATGGCAAACCAGGGTCTGAAAACACATGTGCACCTTGATCCCGATTTCATGCTAATACCTGTCGAACAAGCCCTTCGACAGCGACCGACTCTTATCCAACAATTGACAAGAATCCAGCAGGGCCATGCATTTCAATACAACCTGCTGCATCCTCTTGTTCAAGACAGTCTTCAGGAACTGATCGCGGAATTGGTATTTCAATGTGATCAGTCCGCCAATTTTGCGGGCATCACGATCGACTGTAGCTCAGGAAGTCATCTGCAACCTGTCAAACAGATGTTTAGCAGTGATGCCACCCTGATGACCTTCGCACAATCACTCGATGTGACGGTTGCGACTGAGCAATTGCGTGCCTGGTCAAAAACTGAAGGACGGGCAACCTACAAAAACTGGGTGCTGCAGGCTACCAACCGCTGCTTCCGGGACCTTCAAAATTCCGTGTCCCAAACTGCACTCGACCTCAAATTCGACCCATCTGTCCATCGAACTATCCAGCCCAAGCCCGCTGCTTTGGATACCCAAGTTTTCAAACCCGAAGACAACTTTCCGATCGGTTTTGGTAACGCACATGCGTATACAGATTCACGATTATTGGTCAGAAAACCTCTGCGTGTTCCAGCGCCGTCCGCAGAAGGTGCAGTAGCATCCAGTGTTTACTTCAACACGCAATTGGAACTCGCTAACACTGCTCTCGTTCAGAATCAGAAGAGCTTGTTGGAAGATACATCTCATCTGATTGATCGACTGGACCCCACTAACCTCGTCATTCAACTTCCCATTGATGGTCGCGTTTTACGGCCACACCTCAGCACACTATTGCGAGCGTTTCGGACCTTGCCGCAGACTGGCATGCAATCGGTCAATGTCGAAAGTGGATCCCAAAACACTGTTCTTGTAAAAAGCGTTCAAACAGATGATTACTTGCACCTTGCGTGTCTCAGCCTGACACCTTGGGCAAACGAAATCGACATTGAAACCAGTGAGAAAGTTCAATGGAGAGCCTTCGACGGAAAGTCGGAAGGAATTGAAGTAGAACAACTGAGTGGCAATCGGACACGAATTCAAGTCACAGAAGGACGTTTAATTCTACTTCAATCAACTCAACCAGTGGGCGATGTTAAAATCACTTCCTGCCATGCACGACTCAGTGGCGGGACGGCAGCATTGGCAAAAATCAAAGAAAAAGTAACGTTGGTCGCTCAACGAATTGGGATTTTATTTGACTTCGAATCTTACGACGCTCTGAATAATGGAGGATTCGAAAATGCAGGCGGCTTGGGACTGGTAGGTTGGTTACATGCACAACATCCAGCAGGCTGCGTCCGGATTGACGACACCCAACCTTTTGAAGGTAAACACTCAATCCTGCTCACCACAGAAACCAATACAAAAGCAAGAACGTGGCTAGTCAGCGAGACCATCACACCACCCGAGTCAGGCCGACTTGCCGTCTCCCTGGCGTGTCGTGCCGAAGCCAGTTTGAACGCTGGTATCCACCATCTGAGAATCTCTCTCGAAGGCACCGAAAACGGAAAACCAGTCCGCTATTCCAATGAGATTGAAGTCCCTAAAAATGGTCAGTGGGGAAATCGGGAAGTGCAACTCGAAGCACTCAACATCGATGCTGCCAACATGCACTCCTTGCGTCTCACCATCGACAACCTTTCAAGCGGTCAGATCTGGCTTGACGACATCAGACTCCATGATCAGTTTCCCACTGTTGGCGAAAGAGATGAATTGCAAAGTGGAGCATTCCTCGCGGTGCAGGGTCTGCAAAAAAGTAATCTAGCGCCGGCGGGTCGATTATTACAGAACGGATGGGCGCGGTACCTGTTGCGACTTGATCCACTGCAAGACACCCAATCCAAGACAACAGACATAGAAGAGAAAAAAGAGGAGATCCCCGGAATCGCAGAGCGAATCCGTGATTGGATCCCCCGGCCTCTACGTTTTTAACGTCTGCCACCGAATACAAAATTTGCAAGTTTCAATGGGCCAAGCAGATTGAAATCGTTGTGCTGGCGATTCTTGTACTTACCTCACTCTGTAGCCGGTGTTTACTCACAGAGACGCGGATCGCACCTGCGTTCTATAAACAGGCAACGCTACTCAGCCATCCTGACCCAGAAGTCGGAAACTACCGGCTCAAGGCCAATGTCACCAAACTGCAACGGGATGCCTCCAAACCAGGCTCATGGGAAGCAAGGCTCAACGAAGACGACATCAGTGCGTGGCTTATCCAACAACTACCAACTACCCCTGCAATTCAAGCAACCGAAACATCCAGGTGTAAGCGCCCCAAGAATCGGCATTCAGCAAAACTTTTGATTGGCAGCTGCAGGCTACGAGGACGCGAGATTTGACACCGTTATTTCCTGTGAACTACATGTGGAACTCACATACGCACCCAACCTGCTGGCCAGCCACATTCGCAAGCTGAGAGCTATTGCCGTCTCCTTACCAATTAGCCAGATTATCACTGGCATCAGTGCAGAAGCCGCAAAGGAAGGTCTTGATATCAACTGTGACCGCACAGAGTTCGGTCCCACTGCCTTTGTTCAAGTGCCACGCAAACACACCAGACACGCATACAGTCCTATTCATCATTGAATCAATCCAATTGATGGACAGACCCACCATACTTACGGGCCACGCTGGGACGAAAGCAAAAGCTTGTTACAAAACTTGAATCCTATTCAACCCATTTGTCACCTATCGACCGAATGTAAAATGCAATTCAAAATTTGGTTCTGAGTCCGCAGGCTCTCCTTGCCGCCGTTGAACGATCTCGAGTAACCCACTTCGAACACCACATTCTGTCTGCCAACGCAAAGCTGCTTTAAAAGCAACTTCAGCCAAAGCACTTGTCAGTTGCAGGTACTCGCCGGCAACCACTCTCTGCACACAACCTCGCCCCCCACCAAGATCGCCTTCACGATCAAGATAGATCAAACGATGATCGGCCAACTTTTGGCAAGTTATAGTAAATGTACTTTCCAAATCAGTAATCAATTCCGTCGACCACGTGGCCAATGCGTCACCAGTCGCAAACATCCAATCCAGATGCGACTCTGTCGTCCGGTCGAAACATGGACCAACATCATGCCTCAACAGGACAAAACGCTTCCCAGACTCGTGTCCCCGAGGATCATTATGATCCGATGTTCCCATCATGCCTTCGTTCCAATTCATACCCGTCACTCAACTGCGAAATTCTCAAAACTGAAACAGTCGCTGGGCTAGTGTCTGCTCAAGGTTTTTTAACTGACTGGTACTGATTTCGCAGAGCCTCATCGAGCGTCCCTTGGGTAAGCAGGACAAACTTCGCACGGCGATATGCTTCTTGCTGGTCACCCATTCTCTGCAACACGCGAATTGCCGCTAATTTGGCTTCGTGCCAGCCGCGTTGACCTTGAGGCAAACCAGACGCTAATTCATCCCACAACGCAACTCCCGCCTGCTGGGCTTTTGAATTATCCGTGGAGCCCAGCATCATAGCGGACTGCTGTATCGACTTCCGGGGATTTGCCGATGTCTTCCGAACCTCCTTCAGCAGTTCAATCGCCTTTTCAACATCGCCATTCCACAAAGAACGTTCTGCTGATTCAATGGACACCGATTCTGACCCCATCCACTTTGTCAACAAAGCAAGCGTGTTTGTACGTAACGATGAATCAATGCGGGCATCTGCCATCAAACGCTGCTCTATCTGAGGCAACAGATCCAAGGGTGGCGATTCTGTTGGCATTAGTCCACGCTGTCTGAAAGTGATGATTGAGTCAATGAATCCATCTTCCAAAAAGACGTCGGCCCCCTGTTGCTTGAGATCAACAAGCTCAGATCGATCCAAGTGTAGAGCAGACAGAAGGCGGTAACGTGAACGCATTGCATCATTGCTGATCAGTTTCTTCATTGCAGCTTGAAAACCAGTCGTCGCTTGCCGCCAAGCAATTTGCATAGGCACCTTATTATTAGCGACCTTAGTAGCCACGGTATCAGCGGCACTTTCTTTCAAAACCAACAACCATGCATTCGCAATGGACTGTGATAATTCACCATCAATCGTTGCAGGTTGAATATCCGAAACGATTTCCGCTGCCTCAAGATAACGTTGCTGTGAGGTAAGAATCTTTTTCAACCAGGTGCGAATGGAGCCTGAATTGGAATCATCAGACCACTTCTGCAAGTTCACCCGCAGCATCGCTTCAAGACGTTTGACAGTTGCTGGATTCGACGGATCAAGCCTCGCGAGCAGGATTGCAGCCTGTAGATGAGTTGCCGATGCTTTCTCGGCAGTTGGTTTCGCCAACGGCACATCCTGCATCAACTCAATTGCATCATTCACGCGTTTTGCTGCTAAAAGTGCTGCGGCAGCTTCAGCAACTCGGCTCATCGCGCGATCAGGGTCCCTTTCGGCGGCAGCAGCGGCGGCCAAGAGATCACCCGCACGACTGGGATCACCGCGTCGCAACCAATCCTGACCTTGAGCAGCAACCACAGATGGATCAACAGTGACTTTTGATTGCCCCGTAGCATTCAAGTACGACAGCGAAAGCGCATCAGCGCGACGCCTGGCATATGCCCCTCCACGCTGCTGTATTGCTTCCAACCAATCACCAACTCGGCGTCCCCCATTGGTGGCCAGCAAAAACTCAAGTCTTGCCAAGTCCATGGATAGCGCACTGGGTGCTGTCTCCGGAACCTCACCAAAAAAGTCGCTCAATAATTTTCCGGCCTTTGACATCTGGCCTTGCGCGATACAGGACCGCACCCTGAGAGCTTGTAATTTAGGAGGTAGAGAATCATTAAATTGCGGTAGCAGCGCTGTCAATAAATTATCACAGCGATCATATTGCGCAGCCTGAAATACCGCTTCTACTCGCAAACGTTCAACTTCTCTTCTCGCATCAGTTCCGACAGGCAACCGTGTAATCGCATCATTTGCTACCTGCTCCGCCTTCGTTGCCGCTGCGATGCAATCAGCACTACCGCGGGGAAACAAAGCAGTTTGAACCAGTGCAATTGAAACTGCATCGATTTGCAGTTTTTGGCCGAGACGACGCAAATCAGCAATCACTCCACGACTGGTAGCAGTACGGTCTGATTCGAGCGCTGAGCGTTTCTGTTGAACTTCCTCAGCCAAACTTGAGACATGGGCCATTGCCGTCAGCAACTGCCGCGTAGCCTGTTCCTGTATTTGGCCGTTGCGGGGAGATACTGCGGCACGCAACACACTGTGCATAGCGAACGACTTTTCGCTATCCAACAACTGTGATTTGAGAAATAACTTACGTGGATGGTTCGGATAAGCACCTAACAAATCACTGATTGGACGCTGTACTTCTGCCAACTCATCATTGCCAAACGTATCACGCCCCATCTGTCTGGCCGTGAGTATTTTTGACTTTCTCACTCGCCATTTGGCAGCCGCATCGCCTTGAAGTTCCAAGTTGATCGAGCGTATTCGGCAAAGGTCAAGAGCGTCATCAAAACGTCCACGTTCCAATAAGGCCTGAATCAAATCCTCGTCTCGATCCTGAGTCATCCGTCCAACAATTTTTTCTGACAGCCCAGCGGCAACAGTTTGCCGATCACTACCTTCAAAGTAGACAGACGCAAGGAGCAACAAAATGATTTGTAAGGCACGAGTCATGGTTACTCCGGCTTAGCAGCAAATAGCACTCGATCAATCCCCGCTGCGCGTGCGGCATCATAGGCCTGAACAGCAAAAGCCATCGTCACTTTTTCATCGGGATCAACAATCACAGGTGGCTGCACCCCTAACGCAGTGATTTCAGTCAAACGATCTTCGATATCACTCATGCGATCCAGCGGCTGACCGTTCAATATGATTTGGGTTCCCTCCACCTGCCACAGAAGCCGAATGACAATCTCGTCAAATTTCTCAACTGGCATTGCGTCACTGGATGCCTCAGCGGCGCCCATCGGTAATTCAGCGAGAGAACCAGGCAGATCAAACTCTGGTAATTCGAAGCTGCTGGTCCATACAAAGAAAACCAACAACAGAAACACGACATCGATCATGGGAGTCATTTTTAACTCCAGCGAATCCTCATTCGAAGTATTTGGCAACCTCATAATCCAGCCTCCTCGCGAACAGCAATCGCAGCGTCTGTGATTCCAGCCAGAGCTGCTTCGCGGAGTAGCGGCTCGACCTGTTGGTATTGCACGGCACCATCGGTACGAATCCGAATCGCAGCATCGGCCCCCTGACTAACCTTCAAGTCGGACAAAATTGCCCGCACACTAGACAAATCGACCACATCCCCGGAAACCAACCATCGGGCTTGCTGATCGACACTGATCGTCAAGGGTGCTTTGTCCGGATCGACGGGATCAAATGTTGAGGCAACCGGCAATTCCAGCGGCAGCCGATTCTCCTGTCGTGCCAGGTGACTCGACACCAGAAAAAAAATGATCAACAGAAAAACGACATCGATCATCGGTGTCATGTTAGCGCCGACACTTCGACGATTTCCTTGATTAGGTATTTGCATCGCTACATGGTACCTCACGGTCCGGCCACAATCCGATACCCTGTGGTTCGTGAATTCTGATTTGGCGGCGAGTCCGTACAGCTGGAACCTGTTTTGATGGGCGAAAAGACAACCTTCCTTAAGAACTTCCTCCGAAATCCGGGGCAAGTGGGCGCAATCGCGCCCAGTAGTGACCGCTTGGTTCGCATGATGGTTGACTGGTTTGACTGGAATCAGATCCGGAATGTCGTCGAATTTGGCCCTGGCACGGGTGTATTCACAAAAGCAATTAGCGAGAAAATTCACCCCGAAACTACTTTTTTTGCGGTCGAGCGATCAGCTGAAATGGCTGAAGTGACCCGAAAACGCTGCCCCGATGTCACGGTCTACAACGATAGCGTCACCAATATTGCCGAACTCTGCCACCAAGAATCAATTGAGAAAATTGATGCTGTGATTTGCGGCCTGCCGTGGGCTTCATTTCCCGAATCACTTCAGACTGAAATCATCGATGCCATGCTGGGCGTGCTGGCACCCGAGGCTCAATTCGCAACTTTCGCATACTGGCAGGGAGTTGTGCTGCCAGCCGGTGCCCGCTTCAACCGACGCTTGAGAAATACATTTGTAAATGTAGAGCGAAGCCCAAGCGTGTGGCTGAATTTGCCTCCGGCCTTCGTTTATCGATGCACCAAACCTGCCTTGCCCAGTGAAGCAATTTGAACTCGTAGTTACCGGTCACGAAAACGCTGGCGATACTTCAGGGGTGTGAGCCCTGTCGCAGCTTTGAAATGCCGCGTCAGATGGCTCTGATCATAAAAGCCACATTCCATCACAATCTGTGTCAAACTCCGATCACTGCTCTCCAGCAAATGCCTGACCATCCCCACCCGCACTTCGCGCAGGTAACGACTGGGGGTGACACCAAAGTTCTGCGAAAACTCTCGCTGCAGTTGACTGACTGATAAATGGACATGCTCTGCCATATCTTTGACTTCGATGTAGCTTGCGTGATTGTCAATGATGAAAGAAATCACACGAACGAGACGACTGTAGCCCGCTGAATCATCCGCTGAGTACTCATAAGGACGCTTCACGCCCGCAATCCCGACCACGTTTTCTTCACGATTGAACAGCGGGATCTTGCTACACAAATACAAACGGGGCACCCCATTTTTTCCAGGTACCATCCAGACCTGGTCAGCGAGTGATTTTCCTACCGTGATCACTCGTTGATCCTCGGCAACGTATTGTGCCGCTATCGCAGGTGGAAAGAAGTCAAAGTCAGTATGTCCGACCAATTCATCTGGATGCGCAACTCCCACCACATCACAAACAACACGATTGGCTCGTACAAAACGACTTTCCAAGTCCTTGATGTACATGTACACGCCAGGAATACAATCAAACAGATCCAACAGCGTTCTCGGCCGCGCAAGTTGTTTGAAAAACTGATCCTGCCATCCCAACGGATTCTTAATTCCTTCGCTCATGCGGCAAATGTACAATTTTTTACGCGGTAACTACAAGATGGTAGAAATACAAATCGGGATAATAGAAACGTGAACCGCGGAATCCCAAAGATAAGTCATGGACCTCACACTCAAATGAAAGAGCAGTATGCCCCCATCGCACAACAGCGATATCACAGCAGAATTATCCGACAAGATACTTGCCGCGGCGATTTCTAAATCAGACACTCTCGGACTGCGAATCAACATCGCGATTGTTGATGCAGGCACGAATCTGAAAGCATTCCGCAGAATCGATGAAACTTGGATCGGCAGCATCGATATCCCGTGCGAAAAATCCGGAACCGCCCGTTTCTGTGATATGCCAACAGGTACTCTCGGTGAACTCTCTCAACCTGGCGGAACCTTGTACAACATCGAAAATTCAAATGGTGGACTGATCTCGTTCCCCGGTGGCTTACCGATCACCAACGATAAGGAGGCGGTAATCGGAGCGATTGGTGTATCAAGAGCGTCAGTCGAAGATAATCACGCAGTAGCATCGGCTGACTTGGATGCCGCAATCGGAATCCAAAACTGAATGCCAGCTAATTTGTAGCCATTAGACTGAATCCCGCAGGTTCCCTCACATAGCACACGCTCAACAGCACTAATGTCTGTTGATTGTGTAACCGCCTTTCACAATTAGCGGTTAAAATGACAGCTAAGTTGCAATTACCCATTTATACAGCGAAAAGTTACATGCGCGGTTTTGTTCCTATCATCACACTTGTCTTTACCTTTGCAACGGGCTCGCACGCCCATGCTGGTGACGAGCTTTCATTTAATCGCGACATCCGGCCAATTCTCTCGGACACATGTTTTTTTTGTCATGGCCCCGACTCTGAGCATCGCGAAGCAGATCTGCGGCTCGACGTTGAAGCGTCGGCAAAACAGGATGCCATTGAACCTGGTAACGCCAACATGAGTGAATTGATCGCAAGAATCACTTCAAGCGACGCCGACGAATTGATGCCCCCACCCGAATCTGGCAAACGTCTTAATCAAGAGCAGATCGATCTGTTGAAACGCTGGGTGAACGAGGGTGCGATCTATGAACCGCACTGGTCTTATGTCGCCCCGAAGTCAAAACCCGCACCCATCACTAACAGTGCATGGGCGCGTGATCCTCTTGATGATCATATTCTGGAGAAACTACCAAAAACACTAGGGCCCCCCTCGCCGGATAGCCCGCGTCACACCTTGATTCGCCGAGTTACATTTGACCTCACAGGTCTTCCACCGACAAAACAGCAAATCGAAGCGTTTGTTGGTGACACAAGCCCCATGGCGTATCCGAAGGCTGTCGATCGTCTTCTCGCTTCACCTGCTTACGGGGAACGCATGGCAACCTACTGGCTGGACCTGGTTCGCTATGCGGACACGGTCGGTTATCACGGCGATCAAGACCACAATATTTCACCTTATCGCGACTATGTCATTGACAGTTTCAATGACGACTTACCCTTAGATGAATTCACGCGTCAACAGCTGGCAGGTGATCTTGTTAAAAATCCCACGCCCGAGGAACAGATCGCGACCGGATATAACCGACTGCTGCAAACAACTCATGAAGGAGGACTGCAACCGAAAGAATATCTTGCCATCTATGCCGCGGATCGCATCCGCAATGTATCGGCCGTTTGGATGGGAGCCACGGTAGGTTGTGCCCAATGCCACGACCACAAATATGACCCGTATTCAACCAAAGACTTCTATTCGATGGTCGCATTTTTCGCAGACATTGATGAGCAGCAGCACTTCAAAGTCGGCACCAACTCTCTACCGACCAAACGTCCCCCCGAAATTTCGGTAGGAAGTCGGTGGCAACGAGAACTTGCGGGCCAAATTGAATCGCAGTTGAAAACACTGAAAAGCAAACTGGAACGGATTGATCCGGCACAGGCAAGCACCATCAATCGTGAGATTGTCGCATATCAGGAAGAGTTGAAACAACTCAAGGCATCGAATCGCCTCACAATGGTGACACGGTCTGTAACTCCACGGGAGATAAGGATTTTACCGAGAGGAAACTGGTTAGATGACAGCGGACCCATCGTCGATCCGGCGATACCGGAATTCCTTGGAACGCTCGATACCGATGGAAACCGTGCGACGCGTCTTGATCTTGCAAACTGGATTGTCGATGTGGAAAACGGCATCGGTGGACTAACTGCGAGGGTCTTTGTAAATCGCTTTTGGTATCTGCTGTTCGGTCGCGGTATCTCTCCGTCACTTGGTGACTTTGGTGGTCAAGGACAGCCGCCAAATCATCCAGAAATGCTGGATCAGCTTGCCCTTGATTTCATTCATGATGACTGGAGTATCAAACGCATGATGCGCCGCCTTGTCTTATCTCGCAGTTACCAGCAGGCATCAGATACAACTGCTACACAGCTCCGGGAAGATCCATACAACCAATGGTTTGGACGCCAGGCCCGCTATCGACTGCCAGCCGAGATGGTTCGCGACAACGTGCTATCGGTTAGTGATCTGCTCGTGCACACAGTTGGTGGTTCCAGCATCAAACCAAGTCAGCCCGCCGGCTATTACCGTCATCTGAACTTTCCAAAACGTGTCTACTCTCCACATCTGGATCAACGCCAATATCAGCGAGGTGTTTACGTTCATTGGCAGAGACAATTTTTGCATCCCATGCTCAAAGCCTTGGACGCGCCGAGTCGTGAAGAGTGCACGGCACAACGAGCACGATCCAACACACCGCTGGAAGCATTGGTCATGCTGAACGATCCAGCCATGATCGATGCCGCAGTGGCCTTTGCTTCTGCTCTGCTAAAAGTCCAAGAAGAAGATTCGGGAGCTAAGATTGCAAGAGCATTTGAATTGACAGTGTCTCGAGAACCTGATTCTTTCGAACTGCAAGCGCTCAGCAACTTGCTGGAATCCGAAGTCAAACATTACCGTTCCAACCCTGAAGATGCTGCAAAGCTGCTGGATACGATCGATCGGAATATTGATATTGAATCGGTCAACCCACAACAACTTGCCGCCTGGACCACTCTCACCCGTGCTCTCTTGAATCTGCAGGAAGCGGTTACCCGTTACTAGCCCTGAAGCACCAGCACCACCGCGTTCGTAATCCATAGCCGCCGCAAAGCCATCCCCATGAAACAGCATTCAAATCCACTCAATCGGCGCACATTCCTGTCCCACAATGGAGTCGCTGTTGGCAGCGCCGCTTTGTCATCCCTGCTGGCAACCGACGCAAAAGCTGCCAACAAGGTCAACGCGGGTGCTCGAGCTGACGTGCCACATCATATTGCAAAAGCCAAACGCGTCATTTTTCTGTGCATGGCGGGTGGTCCATCTCACCTCGAAACATTTGATTACAAACCAGAATTGGACCGACTCAACGGAAAACCCATGCCAGCGTCCTATACCGAGGGACAGCCGATTGCCCAATTACAGGGCAAGGAACTGAAATGTCAGGGACACTTGACCAAATTCGCAAAGCATGGGCAGTCGGGTCAACTGATCAGTGACTATCTACCTTTCCACCAAAAAATGGCGGATGATATCTGCGTTATTCGGTCGATGGTTACCGAGCAGATCAACCATGATCCTGCACATACCTTCATGAATACGGGCACTGCAATCAGCGGAAGGCCGTCGATGGGATCATGGGTCACCTACGGCTTGGGCAGCGAAAGCGAAAACTTGCCCGGCTTTGTCGTGCTGACGAGTGTGGGTGGACGTAATCCACAGCCCATTGCATCCCGACAATGGTCAGCCGGATTTCTTCCGAGCCGCTTTCAGGGCGTGGAATTCAGCGGCAGTGGACAACCGGTGAACTATGTCGATGCACCTGAAGGAGTCCAGAGACGACAGCAACAGCGTCTGATTGAAGCCATTGGTCAACTCAACCAACATCGGCTGAAATCGACAGGTGACCCAGAAATCGAGACTCGCTTGGCAAACTATGAGATGGCTTTCCGAATGCAAACTTCAGTGCCCGATCTGGCAGATGTCTCGGATGAACCGCAGCATATTCTCGACATGTATGGTGCAAAACCAGGCGATGGGTCATATGCCTCAAACTGTCTGCTTGCGAGGCGACTGGCTGAGCGCGGGGTCCGTTTCATCCAACTTTATCATCGTGGCTGGGACCACCACGGTGGACTTGAGAAGTACATGGACATTTGTTGTGGATTGACCGATCGCGCGACGTGGGCCCTGCTGACTGATCTGAAACAGCGGGACATGCTGAAAGATACACTGATCATTTGGGGTGGTGAGTTCGGCAGAACACCTATGTTTCAAGGGAAGGGTGGCGCAGGTCGTGACCACCATATCAAGGGATTCTCCATGTGGATGGCCGGGGGCGGAATCAAACCCGGACAAAGCTATGGCGCCACGGATGATCTTGGCTACCACGCGGTAGACGATGTCGTGCATGTACGTGACATGCACGCCACAATGTTGCACCAGCTAGGAATCAAGCATCAGAACTTCACGCACAAATTTCAGGGTTTGGACATGAAACTGACCGGCGTTGAGCCTGCTCGTGTCATTGAACCGATCATCGCGTGAAAAAGGTAGTGGGTGTGAAGCCAGTGTGTCTGTGGACGGGAAGGGCAGTCACACCAGTAGAGATCAAAGACTCAGTTCACTTGCAGATTCGGGATCAAGGACAAAGGTCAATCTTGCATGTCCTTGCAAGAGTGATGCTGGGTTAGCGGAATCAGCAGGACCCTCGATTGCGGATTGAATAACTTTGGCTTTTGATTTACCAGTGGCCATCAATACAATCTGCCGTGCCTCAAGGATCGTTCCAATTCCCATCGTAATTGCATGGCGAGGAACCTCTGCAGCTGATTGGAAAAATCGCGAATTTGCTTCGATTGTATTCTCCGTCAAATCAACCAAGCGCGTCCGACTATCAATCGGTGAACCTGGTTCATTGAAAGCGATGTGCCCGTTATTACCGATTCCTAAGAGTTGCAAATCAATGCCGCCTGCGTTCAACACCTGTTCTTCATAATCGGCCACATGGCTTTCAATGTTGGCCGCGATCCCATCGGGGACATGGGTTTGTTCCTGTACCACATTGACATGATCGAACAATTGCTGCTGCATGAAGTACCGATAACTTTGATCATGCTCGGGACCCAAACCAACATATTCATCAAGATTAAAGGTGGTGACTTTGGAAAAATTCATTTCACCGGCCTGAAATCTTTCTACCATCAAACGGTAAACACCAACCGGTGTACCCCCGGTCGCAAGTCCGAGAACAGCAGAGGGATTCCCCCGAATCGTCTCATGGATCAAATCTGCGGTGCAATGCGCTGCGTGATCCTTGTCTGTAGCGACCACAATCGTCGGTTGATTAGTCTTGGTCATACAACATTCTCTTCTAGTAGTGCAGTAGAAGCCAGTAACTCATTCGCCCAGTCGCTGGGCTTCAAGAATTTTTGCAACTCCCGTCGCAAATCATCACGCACGAATACTCTTACTTGCTTGACTTGGTTATCGAATTGTTGCCTTGCCAAAGCCGAAGCAACTGGCGAAACATCACCCAAGGTGCGAATAGTCCCATCCCTACCGAGAACATCGACATCAATATCAACTTCTAATTTTACCGGCGGTGCATCCAGCAACAAATCTGCCGGGTGGATGGGAATTCCTGTCTTGGCAGAAATTCTCTCAGCCAGTTTTTCTGAACATGCAACCAACCACCAATAAGGTTTTCTAGCCAATGACTGATGCACCTCACGACCCTCGACCAAATTGAATTCAGCAGCTCGCTTGTAGAGTCGGCGGCGTGAACCGAATAAACCCTCCGCGAGTGGTTCCGCAACACTGCCCTCAGCGGCCCGTCGCAACATTGCAACCCACGTTGCATCGACAAGCCCAAGTGTGGATTCAAGATCAATACGATTCTGAAGCAAAAAGACACATCGTTGCAACATGGCTGTTGCTGACCTGACCGCATGATGCCAGTAAACCTCACTAAACATGACATAACGCGAGAAGACCATCATTTCGGCCGCCGTTCGACCTTTGTCCATGATGGCTAACCGCGATGTTTCCGGGTTGATGCAAAGTGCACTGATTAAACGTCCAGAGTCAAAGTTTCTGCCGTAAGGTACGCCAGCATGCAAGCTGTCACGTTGCAAATAGTCAAGCTTGTCAATGTCCACTGGACCACTAATGCAACTGCGTAAAAAATTGCCTGCTTCTTGATCTGTTACCTGCGATTCTGACGTTGGCTCCAGCAAAGCCAACACCTGAGACGGCTCACATTGCCAATCCTGATCGATACATTCTGCGAGACCGCTGTTGTAGATGCATTGTCTGATCCGAGACTCATGTTCGCCGAGCTCCCGAATACCCATGTCTTCAATGGGGTGACAATAAGGCCAGTGGCCTATGTCATGAATCAGAGCTGCAAGCACAAAAGCTTCCGCCATTGCGGGTGTGATCCGCTCGGTGAACTCTCCATCAGACGAAAAGCGAGCTAAAACACGTAAAGCGTTGTGGTAGACCCCAAGCGAATGTTCCAGTCGTGAATGTGTGGCCCCTGGATAAACCAGCGACACCATCCCAAGCTGACTGATGGAAGCCAATCGCCTCATTGGCGCTAGATCAAGAATTCGGCGCACCCGATCAGAAACCGGCACATCCTGTGCTGGTGGAATTCGCACAAGTGATCCGATGCGATGCAGGGCGACAACTTCTGGCAGCATGGACAAGTAGTGAGGCAGGAGGTGGAAAAGAGCCGGCCTTGCCAGCAGAGGAAGATCCAGTATCAAACATTTGTGGCCAGCGTGAGGCCGCTGATCAACGCCAAGACGACCGCCACGATAAAATACAAGCCGGCGAGCGTCACGCCATTCAAAGGTTCGAGGTCAAAAGTAGCAGCCGACGCAAGTGATCCCAAACCAACCATGATGGCAAAGATAATTCCAAACCACAGATAACTCATCTCAGCCGGGGAATCATATTCCATCACGTAGCTGGGTACAAAGACGTACACCATCCATAAAGCGGCCAGAATCACTGATAAAATTAGAACCCGATTTCGTAAATCTGGCCCAACGTATGGTTCCAACTCGGAATCGCGAACAAAACTGTAGCCTGACCAGACTAGAGGTGGAGCCAGGAAGAGTGCCCCGATCGCGAGGAGGTAAACAGGAATCGTTTCCATGCCCATCCGCAATCCAACTGCAGCGGCGACTGCCAGCAGAATTGCACCAAATGTGATGAACATACCCTTTCGGGTCACATCAGTTTCGGTACGCTTCAGGGGCTTGAGAATACTGACGCCCTGGCGATCTTTCGGTGCCCCATCGTCGGGTGCATGAATGACGACTTCTTCGGAGGCATCCGGTACCTTGATCTCCTTCTTGCAATTGGGACAAGGGCCGGTCTTGCCAGCGAATTTGTCGCTGACCTGGAACCGCTTCAGACAGTTTGGACAAGTGACTTGAATCGCCATGAATGAAAAACAAAGCCCGAGTGAAGAGTCTCAATCCGTGGATGGTGCGACGAACGCAGCGTCACAGAACAGTTTGTCAGGTAAATGCATGGAACCGCAACCCGAGGAACTACGTGGACCCGAATTCACCAATGTCCCTTATGATAACCGCGCCGAGAAAGAAGCGTGCAGCCCTGGCAGGAAAGAAAACGAGCCTTCGGCTCACGTGGTGCTTTACCAACCTGAGATTCCCCAAAATACGGGTAACATCGGGAGAACCTGCGTAGCGGTGAACGCAAAACTGTGGATTGTACGTCCTGCGGCCTTCCAACTGGACGATGCCAAACTGCGACGGGCTGGGCTGGACTATTGGGCCCACCTGGAACGTGGTGACGCCGTCAATTGGGAAGACTTGGTATCACAACTTCATCCCAGGCCGATGTACTTTTTATCGAAATTTGCAAAACGAACAATTTGGGATGCAGATTTTCGCCGTGGCGACGTCCTGGTTTTTGGGCGGGAAACCTCGGGGCTACCCGCCTCCATACTCGACCCCGAAGATCCTCGGGCCCTTCGATTGCCTACCTCGGAACATGTTCGCAGTCTCAACCTCGCCACCACAGCAGGCATTGTCCTCTACGAGCACCAGCGACAAACTGGCGGTTATTGCAAAGATTCATAGCAGGTTTTTCTTGCCTCGTCGTTTCCGACCGCAGTGGTTAGACTGGATGACCATACCAGCCTCCGAGTCTTGTAATGAATCAGCCTTCTTCGCAGCATCGTCTCCCCCAAATCAGTATCGCATTCATGCTGATGCTGATGTTGATCTTCTCTTTCATCTCCGCCGGACTGTTTTACGCATCGCGTGTTCCTGCGATTCAGAATGAAATCATGATGTTGGTGACGGGTGAAGTTCCTGAAACGACCGAAAAAGATTCAGCACGTACGGCGCAAATCACTTTTGTAATGTTCACTTATACGTCTCCCCTGTTGCTTGCTGGCGTCATTTCAACTGGCATGGCTGTCCTGAAATGGTTCCAACGACCGCGATGAATCGTGCCCAACCCGCATTCCCTCCGGAACAAATCGCGTCAGTTCTCGGTCAGATACACTGCCCAGGTTCACTCAATGAATTCTCTGCAGCCATGGCAAAGCCATGGCGCAATGTGATCCGGCACCGTCGTGAAATCGATCCTGTAAACCTCCCTGTTCCCAGCTCTCCAATAGCTTGGTACGGACTGGGACGACGGCCTGCCGAAGATGCCGGTTCACCTGCCCGTAGCGTAGCGTACGCATGTGGAGACTTTTTTATACAGGATGCTGGCTCGCTCCTGGCCTTAGCTGTGGCTGGAGCCGACGGAGATGGACTGCGTGGAAAAGTCGTGTGCGATCTATGTGCAGCCCCCGGTGGCAAAGCCTCCGCCCTGCTGGAAGCAGTCTCTAGCAATGACGTCGACTCTCGTGGATTTGTGCTTGCCAATGAAGTTATCGGCAATCGGATTGCTCCCTTACAACTCAACTTGGCTCGCGCGGGTTCCGATCGTTTTGCCATCTCCAGTCTCGACCCTGAAAAGCTGGCGGACCAATTACCCCACGCATTTGACCTGCTATTGGTAGATGCTCCCTGCAGCGGCCAAGCTATGATGTCACGGGGAAAACAAAACCAATCGGCTCTGTCGACTCACCAAATCAGCCACAGTGCTTCTCGCCAGCAACGCATCCTTGAAGCTGCTGTCAAATTGGTGCGTGATGGCGGACAACTGATCTACAGCACCTGCACCTTTGCTGAAGCAGAAAATGAGGCTCAAATAAGGTTGCTCATTGAACAAGGCGTAGCCACGCCGCGACCAATTGCCGGACTGCAAGAACATGAAACTGATGCCGGTTGCTATCGCTGTTGGCCCCATGTCCATCAATGTGCGGGCAGCTTTGCAGCCTCCCTCACGATCCAACACTCTCACCACACAGAAGCGCGAAAACCGAAAAAGCGAAAGAAGGTGATTCGAACACCGATCGCACTGACAGACTGGTACACAGGAACTCAATCTGAATCGCGTCTTCACACCAAAAATTCGGTCATTCTTGGATTTTCACCTTCCGCCCCCGAGTGGGTAGAACAGCTTGCCATCGGTGGCCCGGAAGTCGCCCACCGCGCAGGGCAAACGTGGAAACCTGCTCACGCCGGTGCACTAAGACGCAATGCATCACTCATGCCGATCAACAAAATCGAGATTCATCAAAAAGCATGCCAACAATTCATGCGCGGTGAACCGATTGAATCCGACGCGGCAGGATGGAATGCCATTCAATTCCACGGAAGACCCTTGGGCTGGGTCAAGGCCAACGGCAAGATAGGAAAAAATCATTTACCACCAGGAGCACGCATGTCTGGTGAATTGACAACGTGATTCCCGTATTTTCACACTCCTGTGCAAAACGGCTGCCATTTTTCTACGGCTATGTCATGATCCCCGTAGCAATGCTGCTGCAGATCGCGACCAGCCCTGGCCAGACTTTTGCGGTCAGTGCGTTCACGCCCTATCTACGTGAATCGCTGGAACTCAGCGATAGCCAACTATCGCTGGCCTACATGCTAGGTACGCTACTTGCTGCACTTCCCCTCATGTTGGTAGGCCCACTTTCTGATCGATACGGGTTGCAAGGCATCAGCTTGATTGCGATCGGAATGCTAGCTGCTGCATGTTACTTCGCTGCGAAAGTAACTAACTTTTATTCTCTTTTGGCAGCGTTTTTCTTACTTCGTTTTCTAGGTCAGGGATCACTCTCGCTTCTCAGTGGTAACACAATTTCGATGTGGTTTCGCAATCGCATTGGAAGAGTATCCGCGGCTATCAGTATTGGTACAGCGATTGCTTTTGCGTGGATTCCTGAGTGGTTGCATGGTTCGATTCTCACAATTGGGTGGCGAGAAACCTATGAGTGGTTGGCAATCATCATCTCGGCAAGCATGCTGCCCATCGTCTTCTTTCTGTTTTGCAATCGACCCGAAGATATCGGGCAGACGGTTGATGGAAATGCTGAAACCATCCCTGATCTTTCGTCTGATGGATGGGATGCCTCAGCTTCATGCTTAACCTTACGACAAGCCATTCGATGTCGTGCTTTCTCAATCCTCGCGGCCAGCAACACCATCTGGGCAATGGCTGGAACAGGAATCGTTTTTTATCTATTCACTCTCTGTAACGATCTGGGATTTGAACCAACAGTACCTGCCAATCTTTTTAAGACCTTTGGATTGATGATGCTATTAACCCAACTGCTTGGCGGCGTGCTGGCAGACTTCCTGCCACTGAATCGTCTGCTAACCACCGGAACAATCATGCTCAGTGCAGGCTTGGCGACAGTTTCCTTCGGACAAACCGAACTCGCGTTGCACGCATTCGTCGGCTTATTTGGAGCAGGACAGGGCTTATTGCTAGCTGTGGGTAACGTCATTTGGGTACGGTATTTCGGACGAACTCATCTGGGTGCAATTCGTGGCACCGCATGGTGCTGTATGGTAGCTGGCAGTGGTTGTGGACCCTTGCTGATGGGCGTTGCCCGCGATATCCAAGGCAACTTTGACCCCGCTCTCTATCTCTTTCTGAGTTTGATGGTCTTGCTTTCGCTGTTTGCTATCTTTGCAACACCGCCGCCCACTGCGGACAGGCACTAAGATTCCTCTTCGTGAATCCATGTGTTTGATTCTCACGCAGCTAATAAGGGAAGTCCAAAACTGGCTTGTCTAAACTTTTTTTCGATTGCTGTTCGTTAAGAGCCTGCATTGTCGCCACTACGGGTGGCCGGCTAAATCAACGTAAAACTGTCATTTAGGCCACCTTTTCTTCCAACAGATGAATTGTGATGCCAAACACAAAGAACTCATCTCGATCACAGATGCATTTCATCCCCCCAAGCAGCGGTCCACTGCGACACGCAATGGTCTCTCCAACCATGGCTGTGCTGCCTTGCATCGTGGCCTTGGTCTTGAACGTGGTAACAGGCTGTTCCAAGAAAGAAATGAGTCAAGCTCTCGAAACTGCCAAATCAAAAACCAGAGCATTTACCAACTCCGCGGTCGAAGCGGTCGAGGAGACACGACCCGAGTCAGGTGAGGTCACCCTTAACCTCGCACCCAATCGGATTACCATCTCAAACGCCGAACTCGATTTGATCTCAATCGGTGATGGCCGACCAAATGTTGTCCAGATCACCACCTATGATCCTGATGCCTCTTCTCGGTCTTATCCAAGATTTTTGCTGCATGGCATCACCAACATATCCACAGCGTCAAACCTGGCAGGAGAGAAGGTTCAGTGCGACGTTTATTATCAAGAGAGTGAAACGTCACCCACGGCTATGACACAACCAGGAGAGGCAATGACTGTCACTTTTCAACGAAACAATTCAACGGCCAAAGTCTTGACAGCCACTTTGGCAATGATTTCGTTACGCGGATCTGATGACAGCGTCATTCACATCGAAGGTGGTAATGTACTGGCCGTAATTCGCAAGGAAACAAAATGAGATGTTCAATTCCATTCAATCCATCATGAGCATCAAACTGCCACGACTGATCATTTTCGGGGTGTGCACTGCATTGCTGTTTCCGGGCAGCAACACCCCTTCGATCGGTAATCCGACAGGCACGGATCGATCTCTACCATTAAAAACTCATGCGACGATTGATGGTGCGAAGGCTTTGGCAAATGAAGTACATCAAACATATTTAGAGGAACTCGAGGTTGTGAAACGGATGTTTGCAAAGCGAGATGATCCGGCGAGTTTTTCGAACCGACAAATCTCAAAATCAGCCGCCCGACTTTGGAAAGCTCGTCGGGATGCAAAACACCTCGAATTAATGTTTGAACCAATCGGCGGTGACCTCAGCCGAAAGCTTTTGTTACTCGCTGTACAAATTGACCAGTTTGGCTTGTCATACTCCCGAACTCCACACGGAAGCCAAATGATGATCAACCTGATTACAAAGCTACGACATGAATCACCACAATTCCAGATCTTTCTTCAACAAGCAAAAGCCAGCCTGCAAAACAAAAGCAATCCGGAAATCCTCATAAAACAAATGGAAGCCAAAGGCATGCTGATGCGTGAATCCCTGGTTTTTTTTCGACCAGTGGAACACAAAAAATACCTCTTCAATTTTGAGTCCCTGCTCGGCACCGTAGATTTGAAATACAACAAACTGCGACGAGCGCGGTATCGCAAGCAAGCGAATAAAAAAATTGAAAGTGAAGTTGCCAGTGCTGCTGCTACTACCGAACGAATGAAACGTATTCGTCAGGAACTGCAACAGACAGGATCTGCAACTCTTGACGGCAATGTACAAGGCGATGGCACACAAGCCTTCGCACAAGTGTGCGATCTCTGGTCTCAGGCTTCAGCAAATTTAACCCGCGCCAATGCGATTGAGTGGATGGTCACTGACCAAACAGGTAATGCAAAAACATTCGAAATCGCCAGTTTAAGGAAAGAAACTTTGACCACACTGCCAGCCATCATCAACTCAATGGCTGAAAAAACTCCCATAGACCAAATCGCGACGGCATACACCAATTTACTTCGTCAAATCAGTCAATTAGATCGTCGAACGACAGATCAGCACCAAGTTTCCGAGGCATGTATGAATGCCTTGAAGGAATTAACCAAAAGAAGTCCGCACCTCGCCAAACACATCGCCGCCTATACTCGGGCAACCACTGAACCGCTGAGGTGGAGGAAGCGATTTGCAAATGAACAGGCAGGTTATCTATCCAGCCAACAAGCCTCCGCCGAGGCACTGTTCAATTCCAAGGCACCTGCCGACACCAACGATCGACCCAATTTCGCACAGCGGCGTGGCGGTGACACACTAATGGTTTCAAAAACATTCAATGAACCTTCGGACTGGATGATCGCTGAAACCGCCAAACGACTTGTGGGGCAATCCATCAAAGAAAATCGCCTGTTTCGGCTTGGACCAAAAAGCCGGACAGGTGTGATTCCCTTCGTGAATGGCCACTACGCAAATGTCGCCTTGGCACTCACACCTGAAAAGGAAATCGCTGATCTGAAAATCGCCTTGCTGATTGATGATAAGCACGATGCTCTTTCATTGGCAGGCATGGACGCAATTTCATCCGCCGAGATGCAAGATTATGTTGCGATTGGGGGAACCATCCATGAGATCCATCTTGAAGCGTTACTGACTCGTTTCGTGGTGTTTCCCGATGCTGCTATCGCACTGGTGCCGTTAGGAGGTCTACCACAAGGTGCCGCAAATCTCGGTCCGCTGGAGCAGACTTGCTGGCGTCTGGACATCATTCCCCAATGGGCACATCACCGTTATTTTACGGTTCGCTCAACCGCTTCAAAGCCACCGGTGAGAAAAACTGCACAGACTTTCGACTGAGGCCTCAGCGAGAATGATCCCCTGAACTATCTTCTGTGTAATTCCTTACTGCCGAGTGTGAGTCACTGGCCGAATCATACTCCATACGACGCGAACCAGCACGACGCGCCTCTTCTCTCCACTCATCACCCGCAGCTTTCCCCATCGCGTTGACAAGAACTTGCTTCAGTGAAGAGCCACCAGCGTCTTCTTCCGACTCATGATCACCCCAACGTTGGGCACGTCGAATCTTTTGCCATAGCTTACGTGCATCCTCTGCATCCTCGGTGTAAGAAATCTCTTCATCAATGCTGAGTTTATCCAGAAAATGAGATCGCACTGAATCAAAGTGGGCTGCACGAAAACGCTGAATCACGCGTCCCAATTCCTCAATGACATCCTGTTTCTGCTTTTGCAAGTTACGACGATCACGAGTTGCCTCTTTCAAGTCTCCTCGATCCGACTCAACACCTGACAAACGTGCCACAATCTGATCATCGGTCAAATCATTCTTTGTTGCTTCGGCGCGTTTCTTCAAATCACTTGACTTGAATCCAGCAAGTGTTTGCCTGAACAACTCAATTGCCTGTCGGTAGTGAGATCCTCGCGGGTCAGAGAGATCACGAATGCGATCCTCTATTTCATTCACTGATTCAGAAATGAAATTCGCTGTTTGTAGACTTTGCTGTCTAGCCTTGGTGAATCGCTCAGTGAGGCTTATTTTTTCCGGGAGTCCCAAGTCATTTGCAACGCGATCGCGTTTACGCTCCAATTCGTCCATGACAATATTCAATGAGCGGCGATCTTCCGCGATAATCTTTCTCATTTGATCTGGTGTCTGTCTCAGAAAATCGTAACCCTGCCTTGCCTTTGTGAAGTCGATGTAGCGAGCTAGCCAACGATCAACGCGACGAGTCAGTCCCCGACTTCGATATCTTTTTTCTCCATAGCCACGCTCATACAAATATTGAAACAGCGTACTGGCTTGATAGGAGGGAAGCTTTCTCGCAGCATCTTGATCAATTTCGTGTAGGTTTGATTCAGCTCTCTCAAGTGCTACTTCAGCGATAGCTGCTCGATCTGCCAACTCCACAAACTGGGGCTCTTCCTGCAAGCGCTCCTCAACGACTGCTGAAACTTCGTTCTGTTCCTGAATTGCCACATCCAATACATTGGTTGCTTCCACAAGAGCCTTTTCAGTCGCGGTTCGATTTTCCTGCAACTGCTTCAGCTCTTGTTTTAAAGACCGATCCTCATCATCTTTTTGCAATAGAAGCGTTGAGATCTCTGATTGAACTTCGCGCCATGTTGAAGCGATCGCATCAGCCGTCAATTCAGGAAGATAATGTTCCGCAAGACTGCGTAATGCATCATCACGTTCTGCATCAAGTTGCTCATACTCTTTTTGCACATCGTGCATCCCCTGCCGATCTTGCTCCAATTGCTCGGTCAAGCGTTTGTATGCATCCATCAATTGTTGATGCACGGTAGGACCAGGAATCGTCATCTCGCGAGCAACCTTGAATTTGAAATATCAGGAAAACATAAACCAAAGTCCACCGAGGACAGTGGTGAGAGTTACGGCTGCAAGAGTCAAACGACCGCGCCAAACCCAGCAATGAGCCACGAAAGATTTCAGGCCAGGCTGAGGGTCCTGGTAGGTATGGGCAGATTCAAAAAACTGCTCAATGGCCAGCTCAATTTCTGCTTCTGTGACATTGTCACCGGACATGTGGGCCGTACGAACCAACTTGTCACGTAATTGGGTCCTCAGATCATCGCGGCGAAACATTTCTTCAGCTGTTTCCCGCTGATCCCGCATTTCCCGAGCCACATCCATGACACGGAGAGTCTCCTGAAGCGATAGACTTTCCTCGGGTAACGAACTCGATCTTCGATGAGCTCGAACTGCTGATCGATAGGGCGTCTGGGCCTGAGACTGGTTAGCCATGATCTTCGCGGAGCGGGGTGGGAGTGTCCTGACCGATATGTAGTCTATTCAATCGGCACGTTTTCCGCATTCGGGGAGCGTGAAAACTGGCGGTGGGCCGGAAATCACGTTTCCCCCCTGAGTAACTGATTGCAGCCACGGGGTCTACGCGCTACGCTAATAACGGTTGGGAAGGATCGGAAACGCCGTTTCTCCAACAACTTATTTACCAGGAGAATTTGCCGTCATGTCAGATCAAGCACAGCAACCTGCCCCCGAGCCCAGTGCATCCAGCAGACAGGCTCAGGAATCGACGTCCATGCGCAAATACCTCGGTCGAGCTGTTAATGTGCTCAAAGACTTCGGCGTTGACAGTTCAAATACAGCACCACAAGAACTCATCAGCCTGCTCGAAGATGTCAAACATCTCGATGAGGCCAAAGTCCTCGCCATTGCCGATGTCATTCAGCACATGAGTGCTTTCAACGCTCTCGTCCGCGAAAACGTCGAGGGAATCTCGGTCGGTGACCGGTACATGAATATCACACAGATGTTTGATTCGGTCCGTGAAGATAGTAAGCGGCTGATCAATCAACTTGATGATGGAAAAATCAGCGGCACAGAGAAAGTGTCAAACTGGTGGATGAAGATGCGACGCGGAACACCAAGTGATCGATTCGAAAAGATTGTTGAAGTCTACAGCGAAGTGGCGAAAGACACGAAAGAACAGCTGAAACGCGAAGAAGCGATCATGGAGGGCTACATCGATTTTCGCTTCGCATTGAAGGAAGCAGAAATCCTGGCCCGTGACCTCTTTGATGCACAGATGCCGATTCTCGAACAAGCCAAAGTTTCGCTAAGTGAAACCCAGGAGGCACTGGATTCCTACAGCGGTGATGATGAAAGTGAAAAAAGCAGACTCGAATTAACTCGCGATGAAGCTCGATACAGTTTTGAAAAAGAAGATGCGACCTACCAACTGCTCAAGGACATTGCTGAAAATCTCGAAGTTGGCTATGACGTCGGTGAAACACTGATCACCAAACTCAAGCAAACCCATGACGTCAAAGAACGGGTGTACCGAAGGTCTGTCACATTCTTCACAACCAACGAACACGTCTTCACTATTCTGGGGACAGTCTATACCAGTCAACACGGACTGCACGAAGTCACTCAGGCGACGGAAGCGATGAAGACTGGAGTCAACAAAGGACTGGAAGACATCGCTGACCTTGGTAGGGAACTGGAGCGAGCTGCACTAAAAGCAGGATACGGAAGCACTATCAATCCGGATTCGGTACAGAAACTCGTCGATGCGATCAGCGGTTTCCAGGTCGAGTCCCTTGAGATGATTGCTGACCTTAGGAAAGAATCCGAAGACAGCGCCAAAGAAATCCGGAAATCCGTCGAAGAAGGTAAGCAGAAATATCAGGAAACACTCGCTCGACATGCCAGAGGCGAAAACCTGCGACCCTGATCGCTTCTCGGCTTTGGCCACAAGATGGTGTGCCGTATCCTGCGAGAAACAAAGCCACCCGCAGCAACCCAAGCCCCATCACGTTGTGATGGTCTGTGCTCCGTGACCAATTTCTCAAAACGGACGTCTTGGACGCAGTGCAACACAAATACAGCTGACATCTGTACGCGAGCCATAATTGTCTTTCAATCACTGTCTGAATCGTGGTGATTCTACACTTATGCCACCTGCTCTTTAATTCTTTCTCGGTCAACTTATCGAGGCGGTCATGTTGAAATTTCTGTTGTGCCTGTTGGCCTTTGCCTTCCTAGGTAAATCACGGGTGTCACATGTTTTCGCCGCAGAGAAACCAAATGTTCTGTTTCTAATTTGTGATGACTTGAACTGTGATATCAGTTGCTACGGTCACCCCCTGGTCAAAACCCCCAACATTGACCGCCTGGCATCCCGCGGTGTCCGATTTCCGCAAGCGTATTGCCAATATCCACTCTGTGGTCCAAGCCGAGCTTCATTCATGACGGGTCTTTACGCTGACCAGACACTCATCCACCGTAACGCGATTTACATACGCGAACACATTCCAAATGTGAAAACGCTGTCACAACTGTTTCGGAATGCAGGCTACCGGTCCGCACGGATAGGGAAAATCTATCATTACAACGTGCCTAAGCAAATCGGCACGGGCGGTCATGACGACCCCTATTCGTGGGATCAAACGATCAATCCGCGTGGAAGAGACAAAGATGACGAAGATAAAATTTTCAGTCTTAGAAAAGGCAGCTTCGGTGCCACACTGAGTTGGCTTGCTGCTGATGGCACAGATGAACAACAAACTGATGGGATTGCTGCATCAGAGGCTATCGAGCTACTGGATAAATATGCGACATCAGACCAAAACTTTTTTCTGGCAGTGGGCTTGTTCCGTCCACACACACCATTCGTTGCTCCGAAAAAATATTTTGACATGTACCCTTTGGATGAACTGGATGTGCCCAGCGTTCCGAAAGATTATCTTCAGACACTTCCTGAACCAGCTCGCAGATCACTGACCAGAAAGAAAGATCAAGTAAACCTTGATCCAAAACTGGGGATCAAGGCTATTCAGGCATACTACGCATCAATCAGTTTTGCTGACGCGCAATTGGGTCGCATTCTCGATGCTCTCGACGAAACGAACTTGTCGAAAAATACAATCGTGATCTTCACTTCGGATCACGGCTATCACATGGGCGAACACGGACACTGGCAGAAAACAACACTCTTTGAGAATGCGTCTCGCGTACCTTTGGTCATCGCAGGACCAGGAATCTCAAATGGGCGAAACGCAAAGTCCATCGCTGAAATGGTTGACTTGTACCCAACCCTGGCAGACCTAGCCGACGTCGCTACACCCCCATTCACATCCGGGATCAGCCTGAAAGACAGCCTCATAGATCCAAAGATCGTTTCCAGAACATCAGCTCTCACGCAGTACGAAAATGGATACAGCATTCGCACCCACCGATATCGATACACAGAGTGGGGTGAACAGGGCAGCGATGGCAAGGAGCTTTACGATCACCAGAGTGATCCCGCAGAAATGCACAATTTGGCTGCACGCAAAGATCAAAGCAAAACAATTTCACAACTCGCAGAATTACTCAAGATGCGGGTTCACCACGCACAACAAGCACCCATTGGAATCCGTCAAATCCGCTTTGAAAATACGCGAAAAGTCCCACAGCGGTGAAGTAATAGCCAAGGGATCGGTTTTCTGAGACAATCTGTGACCTAGCGGCAGCCATGATTGCACCTCGAAGAAAGGCACTCTGATGAAGGTTGGCAGCGGGGGCGGATTCCGAGCAATTCACTACACTTGGAAAAAGGGACGGGAAGCAGGTGGATTGTGGAAGCTGTATAAAGCCATGCGGACCCGCAACTCGTGCAAAACCTGTGCGCTGGGAATGGGTGGCCAGAAAGGTGGCATGGTCAATGAAACCGGATCTTTTCCGGAAGTCTGCAAAAAATCACTGCAGGCTATGGTTGCCGATATGCAACCGGCCATTGAACCAACTTTCTGGAAACAGAATTCGATTTCCGAGTTAAAAGAACTGACACCTCGTGAACTGGAGCATCTGGGTCGACTCGTTCATCCGATCAGATACCGCAAAGGTACCTCACACTTTGAAACCGTAACGTGGCAGGAAGCCTATGCTGCGATTATCGAAAAACTTCGCCACACCGCTGCCGACCGCACGTTCTGGTATTTCAGTGGACGTAGTAGCAATGAAGCAGGATTTCTGCTGCAGTTGATGGCTCGAGTTTACGGCACCAACAACGTCAACAATTGCAGTTACTACTGTCATCAAGCAAGTGGTGTGGGACTTCAAACAGCAATCGGAAGCGGTACAGCAACCGTGGTGCTGGAAGATGTAGATGATGCTGACTGTATCTTTGTGATTGGCGGAAACCCTGCCAGTAACCACCCCCGTTTGATGACCAGCCTGATGCATCTGCGACGTAGGGGAGGCAAGGTCGTTGTGATCAATCCCGTCCGTGAAACAGGAATGCTGAAGTTCCGGGTCCCAAGCGACCCTGTTTCTCTTTTAAAAGGTTCCAAGATTGCAAGCCACTATGTGCAACCACACATTGGAGGGGATCTGGCACTTCTTTGGGGCGTTGCAAAGGCTGTCAGTCAACTTGACGCACTGGATTTGGATTTCCTTCAAAACCATTGCAATGATTTTGAAAGTTGGCAACACACGATCAACACGATTACCTGGGAAGAGATCGAAACAAAATCAGGGGTGCCGCGCAGCGACATTGAGAACATTGCAAAAATTTACGCCGATTCCAAACGGTGCATCTTCGCATGGACCATGGGGATTACCCATCATGCACATGGTGTCCAGAATGTACAGGCAGTAGCAAACCTTGCACTCTGCCGGGGAATGGTCGGTAAACCCGGATGTGGCCTGATGCCAATTCGGGGTCACAGCAATGTGCAGGGTATGGGTAGCGTGGGAGTCACTCCAAAACTGAAGACACAAATTTTTGATGCACTCCAATCAAAATATCAGGTCAAGCTACCAACAACTGTTGGAAAAGATACTCTGGAGTGCATGGAAGCAGCCAGCCGGTTCGAGCTGTCATTTGGATTTTCATTAGGTGGAAATCTATTCGGTTCGAACCCGGATTCGAAATTTGCAGCAGAAGCTCTTTCACGTTTAGACATGAATGTGATGCTTAGCACCACCATGAATACTGGCCACGTGAATGGCTTGGCTGCTGAGACCTACATTCTGCCGGTGCTGGCCCGTGATGAAGAATCGACCCCCACGACACAGGAATCGATGTTCAACTATGTGCGTCTGAGCGATGGCGGTCCGCGACGCCTGCCGGGACCACGAAGTGAGGTTGAAGTGATCGCCGAGCTTGGCAAACGCCTACTCCCCGACGCGAGTGGAGTTGACTGGAACACCATGCAGCAAACCAGCACCATTCGACAATGGATCGCTGATGTCGTCCCCGGATACGAACAAATTGCTGACATCGAAGTATCAAAACAAGAATTTCAAATCAGTGGGCGAACATTTCACAAACCAAAGTTTGCCACCGAGGATGGCAGAGCAAATCTGCACACACACACCATTCCCGAGCTCAAGGGTCGCCAAGATAAGGAATTGCGACTCATGACGGTTCGGAGTGAGGGTCAATTCAATACGGTCGTTTACGAAGAAGAAGACCTCTATCGCAATCAGACCCGTCGCGACATCATCCTGATGCACCCCGATGATCTCAAACGCCTAGGGCTAGAGCACGAAGATCTCGTGGACGTCACGAGTGACACGGGCGTCTTGCCAAACATTTTTGTGAGATCCTACGAATCTATTCGACCCGGCAATGCTCTGATGTACTTCCCAGAAGCGAATGTTCTCGTCTCCCGGCATGCCGATCCGGCTAGCAAAACGCCTGCTTTCAAGGGAGTCGTCATTCGTGTCGTTTCTTCCCCACGGCGACCCAGCTAAGCCAACTAAACGTGTTTCACGATCCCCCGGTGAAACAATCCTCTGAGATTCAACATCGACGCGGAAAGGCGATTCATGTTATCAGCCTGAATTACACTCTGGCTCTCGCTGCGCGCATAGCGCGCTCTCGCGAATATGGAAATTTCAATGATTGACCTATTTGGTAATTCCGTACAACTTTTAGGCATGCCGCTGTCATCTGCTGCTTTATTTTTGTTGGCAGGCACGTTGCTCGGACACTTGCTTTGGTATCGCGATCATGGAAAGGCCGCTGTCAGTAATCCAGATCTGGAAACACGCTACCTGAAGATTCGAAGTTCGCTCAAACAACGTAAAAATCAGGTCAAAGAACTGCAAAAACAGAACGCATCCATCGATGAGGACTTAGCAATCCTGCGACAAGCGCACTCAACTCTCCGTTCCAAACACAAACGCTTGGAACAGATTTCGCAAAGCTCACAAGATGAAATCAACCAATTTCGCCATTCTCTCAATGAAGCCGAAATTCAACTTGGGAATGAGGAAAAGCGTAGCCAGACGGTCATTGAGCAGCTGCAAGAAATGATTGAAAACAATGCGACATTAACGATAGAGAGCCAGTCTCATCAAGAAAGCTTCGAACGGCTAGATCAGCAATATCGCCAACGTATTTCCGAGCTTGAAACTGCTCAGTGCGAACTCGATACTTTTCGAACGCAGGCACGGGCCCAACAAACTGAGCTGGAGCAAAAACAAGGTTCGATAAGAAAGCTCGAAGAACATATTGTCACGAAGGAACAGTCTTTTTTGGAAACGCGTGAGGCTTTACAGGAAACTCAACGGGATTTGGTGGCACGATGTGAAGACATCGATGCGCTTCGCACAGAAAGAGACCATCTTCGACAACAATCACAGGCCCACGTACATACGCTAACACGACTTGAAACTGACCTCACCTCATCGAAACTCATTCAGGCTGAACGTGATGAGTTGGCAAAAGATCTCGCGGTAGCGGCTAATTCACTTGCCGAACAACGACAAGCTTTAGACCAATGTGAGTCACACCTGGAACTTCAAACCACTAAGCTCGCTGAACGAGAACAACAGTTAAGCGATCTCAACGTAAAGCTTGTGGATGAACGGGAAAACCGTTTACAGCTGGAACAATTCAACACCGCCTGCCAAAAACAACTCGCCGACTTGGAGTCTCAACTCAGCGTCGAAACAACAGCATGTGCACAATCTGATCTTGCTCTAAATACTGCTCAAAATGCGAATGCCGAGTCACAAGTACAGATCTCTCATCTCTCCCTTGAACTTGCACAGTCCAATACCAAGGAAATTGCTTTCCGGTCAAAAGTTGCTGACCTGCAAAAAACCGTTGAACGACAAGAACAACAAGTCATCGAATTATGTGCTATTCGCGAGGAAAATGTAATTCACTCCTTGGAATTGGCCGAAACGAGAGCACAACTGGCGTTGGAAACCTCTGCCTTGGCCGAACTAAGAGAGAAGGCAAACGACTGGCATGCTGTCCAAACTGAATTGGAAACAGCACAGCAGACAATTCAGCAATACCACATACGCAACACAGAATTAGAAAGCCGCTTCCTTCAAAACACGGTTCAAATTACGGAATTGAGTCGTCAGGCCGCGTGCGTTCCTGAACTCGAACTTGCACTGAAACACAGACAATCTGAACTCGAGCTTGCCTGTAGCCAAATCGAACAGCACGAGGCCAACGTTCTCACTGCCGAACGAATATGTGATGAAACCGAAGGCGAACTCGCGATCACCATTGCTGAAATTCACGCATTGGAAGATCGCATCCTATCAATGTCCAACGAAGTTGGCTTTCTCTCCACCGACAATGCACTTCTTTCGACCGCCAACCAACAGGCTGCTGAGCACGCACGGCAAATGCAAAGAGAACTGAAACAGGCCAGCATTAGCCAGCAGCAACTCGATGAATGTCACACTGAACTGCAGGTCGTAAAACAGGAGTGCGAGCAGCTGACCGGTACACGCGACGATCTCGAAGCTACCGTCAGTCGACTAGGCAAACAAATCACGAATCATCTGACAGAAGCCAAACAGCTGAATGAGAGATTGTCACAGACAGCGATTGAACATGAGAAACTGGAATTGGCTTTTAAATCTGAAGTAGAGGCACGGGACACCACCATTGCTGAGTTGAAAACACAGTTGAAGGCCAGATCGCAGCAGCACGATGCCATTGTTGATGATCTGGCAGCAAAAACAAGCAAACTGGACGAACGACAAACTGAGATCGACGAGCTGACGAATCAACTTGAAATGGCGAGAACCGCTCACGATCAAAAACTACAGCTAACGGCAGAAATAAATGAAGTGAAAAAGCAACTGAAATCCAAATCGCAACAATGTGAGGCCCTGGTCAACGATATCAGTATGAAAAGCAATGAAGTCGCGCAGCAACTTCGTGAAATTGAAGGCTTATCGAATGAACTGGATGGTGCTCGATCTGACCGCAAAGAGCGGGATCTGCTGAGACAGGAGGTCACAGAATTAAGAGCGCACCTTGGTTGCATCCGCAAGGAACTCGAAGATAGCCTGGACACCAACGCCAAGGGGCAGGACCAAATCCGCGACATGGAAAATCAACTGCATGATCACGTTAAAAAGATTCGGGACCTGCGTCGTGAACGAAACGCCGCCTCAGCAATTCAGATCACAGATGACCCCCAGAAACCGAAAACTGCCTCTGATAAGAAAGCTGCGTAACAAACAGTAACCAGAAGCGGTGAGCGGCAGGCGAGCGATCACTCGTGATCATGCCTCGCTGTGTATGTGTTTCAGCGGTTGCTTGTTATTGAATAGCAAGCGACTCTCTTCATCGCACGTCACGGATTCTGCGTATTCTCAGTATCTGGAGGTAGATCACCCTGCAGTACAGCGGGCCCTTCTGTTGAAAGCGGATTGCCAGACTCGCCCGCTTGCGGCGCGTCAAATTTCATGGGGCGAGCACGTTGCATATTGAAAGTTGAAGTTGGTCTTGAGAAGACGAACAGGCCTGACAGACCTAATGCCAAGAGCACGAAAGTAACCACAACCCATCTCACCCATCCCCCATTTTTGGCAACTGGTTTGGAGTCCGTCACCTCATGAGGACTTCGATAAGGGTCCTTTTGGCTGTTCTTCTCTTCGACCATCAGTTGATTACCTTTGATCCTAATTACGGACTAAGCCTTGGTATCTGTCTTGCCTGCTTTCAGACGCAGGAACGCATCAAAAAATCCCTGCAGTTCACTACCATCCAACACGCTGTTGAAGTTACCAACATAGTGACCAGTTCTGGAATCTTTCACGCGCTGATCAGGATGCAAAAAGTAGTTCCGGATCTGACTTCCAAAACCGGTGCGGGCTTGGGTTTCATATTTCTTTGCTTCCTCTGCTTCCCGCTTCTCTTCTTCTAGGCGAGCCATCTTCGCACGTAGCATTTTCCAGGCCGTTGCCCTGTTTTGATGTTGGCTACGTTCATTCTGACACTGAACGACCGTGTTGGTCGGGAGGTGTGTCAATCTGATCGCGCTGTCTGTTTTATTGACATGCTGACCTCCAGCACCACCAGCACGATAGCGGTCTTCTCTGACATCTTTTTCTTCGATATCGATCTCTATCGAATCATCAATCTCGGGGGATACACCAACCGCTGCAAAGCTGGTTTGTCGTTTTCCTTCACTATTAAAAGGGCTGATCCTGACCAACCGATGCATGCCCTCTTCACCTTTCAAGTAGCCATAAGCCATCGGTCCGCGCACAGCAATGGAAGCATGATTGATACCAGCTTCTTCATTTTCCTGCCGGTCCAACAGATCGATGCTGTATCCTTCACTGACAGCCCACGCGGAATACATTCGCAGCATCATGTCTGCCCAATCGTTGGCATCAGTTCCACCGTCACGAGCATTGATTGACAAGATGGCGCCTGCCGAATCATTGGGACCGTTGAGCAGAGCTTTGAGTTCAAGTTCCTCGAGGATTTTTTCCAAGCGGGCGATCTCGCCAGCGACCTCCTCCGCGATCGACTCATCCTCTTCTGCCATTTCAAATAGCGCAGCAAGATCTTCCACCGAGGACGTCAATTCATCCATCGGGCCGACAATGGCCTTGAGTGACTTAAGATCCGCGACTGTTTTTTGAGCCGACTCATTGTCGTCCCAAAATCCCGGATCACCCATCTTCACTTCAATTTGCTTGATTTCTTCCTGTTTGGAAGCGTAGTCAAAGAGAGTCTCCGAGTTGTTTCAGGCGCTCGTGAATCTCATTACTGCGGTTAACCAATTCAGCATCCATTCTCGTGACGGTCTCCATGCGTATGATGTGGGATAGGAATTCGATCGCGTCGGCAATCGAAATCAGATGAATGGCTGCTGCCCCCCCGACTTGGCGTTGATGGGGAACAATCATGACCTCTCACTGGAGTTGAACTATACATGGCCCGAGTCGTTCTCGCGATGAGTGGCGGCGTTGATTCAAGCGTTGCTGCGCACCTGCTGTTGGAATCCGGTCACGAAGTGATAGGTGTTTTCATGCGTCACGGAGAGGAATCCAGTCAAGCTTGTCGAGTTGAAGATGGGAAACCTGGGCTTCCAGTGCTCGGTGGGATGGCCCAAGGACGAGCCGATCACAAACAGGGCTGCTGTACGGCGTCTGACGCAGCCGATGCGAGACGTGTGGCCTCGCGAATGGACATTCCGTTCTATGCGCTCGACTTACAGGAAGATTTTCGCCGAATTGTCGACTACTTCGTCGACGATTACCTACACGGTCGGACCCCCAATCCGTGTGTGAGATGTAATCAATGGATCAAATTTGGACGACTTTTCGACTATGCCGACGGTGTTGATGCCGAATTTGTTGCCACCGGGCACTACGCCCAAAAGGTCACGATGAATGGGAAGCCCTGCTCTCACGAGCTCCATCGAGGACTCGATTCGGCAAAAGATCAGTCTTATGCCCTCTTCGGGATACGCCCCGAATTACTTCCCAGAATGCTGTTACCGGTCGGGGGATTTGAGAAGCCAAAAATTCGGGAAATCGCCGAAGAACTTGGCCTGGGGGTCGCTGGGAAGAAAGATAGTCAGGAAATCTGCTTCGTCACTCAGGGACACCACAGCGATTTCGTTCGAGCCCGAGAACCAGAAAAATCTGCTCACACCAGTGGTGAGATCATTACCACAGATGGCGAAATAGTCGGTAAGCACGCTGGCTACGAAGCATTTACGATCGGACAACGGAAGGGACTGGGAGTAGCCATGGGTACACCTTTCTTCGTCACCGAAATCAATCCTAGTACTAATCAGGTCGTGATTGGTTCCAAAGATCAACTGGCAAAACCCGGACTCACCGCAAATGAGGCGAATTGGCTCGTCGACCCAACGAACCTGCCTGGACGAGTATCAATCCAAATTCGCTACAACGCCCCTCCCCAACCTGCTCAGATCATCGTTGATCCATCTGATCAAACACGGTTTTCAGCGGAATTTGACGTGCCCCAACTAGCGGTAGCACCGGGCCAGGCAGCGGTTGTTTACGACGGGACCCGGGTTCTCGGAGGTGGCTGGATTGAATGATTCAGGCCTCGTGGACATCCCGAATTCCGATAGCCTTAGACCATTCGGCTAGACACTTCAAGCTCTTGGGAGGCGACCGCTGGCGTCGTAACCGGACCACACAACACAACTGATTACCCCCATCAACGCCGATACTGTCGAAAAACGTTTGCCGCCGGCGGTTCTCAAGATTACAGTTTGGGTGATTAATCAACACACCTTTTCTCGGCCCACCGGCTAGTCCATTCGACAAACCGCTGCCAGTTCCGGGCTTACTCTACATCTTTCTGGGGGAGGATGCTTCCGCGATGAAAAAATACGCATTGAC
>JAAHTH010000096.1_pt1 | contig 77403 bp, 68 predicted proteins | sample 6116091 | NCBI WGS metagenome assembly JAAHTH01 (sample SAMN13939990, study PRJNA603662) | sponge metagenome | isolation source: marine sponge | host: Mycale hentscheli | place: New Zealand | collected 2006 | reverse complement strand
GACACTGAACTTCGCCGGACAGGGTAACTTGTACGATTAAGTCAAAACTTTTACAGTTTAGGCGAGGGGATTTGGCCTTCTGATTTTTCTGATATCCCAGATGATCTTCAAGCTCTGAGTTGAGGGCCGTTTCGAGGACTACTTTCATGAGTTCGCCGGTGACTTCTTTGAGGTCTTTTTGGGTTTTGACTCCCTTGGCTAATTCTTTTCCAATTGATTCTAAATCCATGTGTCATTCTCCTTTTTAAAGCAAGGCATTATTGCCTATTTGTTAAAGGAGAACCACAATTTAAATTACAGACTCTTTAGTTGGCGGAAGTAGTGCTAGGGCCTTTCCCCCCCCCATCTGACTGTTGCTGCAGCTTTTCTTTGGCGGCTTTGAGCTTTTCTTTTTCAATCACTAATGAGGCTTCAAGCTCACGAGCACGCTCCTCTAATTCCACAATCCGGCGCTCTTGTTCTTCAGTGGCTTTACCACCCATCATTCCGCACCCTGAGCTCCAAAGTGGAATGAGGACGGCAAGAGCCAAAATTTTAAGGTATTTTTTTTGTTTTCCCATTTATCTCTCCTTTCGAATTATTCCTTCAAATAATTTTTTGAAACTTAATTTCCAAAGCCTGCTTTTTGCAACAAAGCATAACGTTCTGATACACGTTTAAAGATAGACTTGTTTACTGAATCGTCTGGATTTTCCCCAAAGAGGCTTTTTAAGACGGTAGCAGGTCGTTTGTTATCGATCAACATCATCGATGGATCAGAAGTAGCAACGCCTGGTTTCCCATTTATTTTTGCGCTGCGTGTTTTTGGTGGTTTGCCTTTTTCAGATAATGCTGGATCCTTAGTGCTTTCCTGTTCCACCTTCTTGTTGGCAGCGAGTTTATTTAAGCTGGCAACGAGCCGCTTGGGGTCGATACCTGAAAGTTTGCTCTGCTTCTCCTGATTAATTCCCAGCTCTGCCATGAAGGAGGCTAGTCCATGCACTGCTTTTCCGACAATGCCGCGCCGGACGGTATTAGGTACCTTATCTATGGCCGTCTTCAGGTTTGCGCGAAACTCTTGGTTAGGAATATGTTCAACTAGACCTTCAAAACGAGTCAAGACTGTGTCGACCATGTTGGGGTCGTCTGGTGCTACTTTTGCCTCAGACACATCACCCATTATCGTTAAGAACTTTTCTCGGCTTAGCCCAGATTGCCTCTCAAACTCTGCTGCGACCACGGCAGCCTTACCTTCTCGCAGGAAACTCGGGTTTAATCGATTGTAGGTCGTTTTAGTTGTCTTGAAAGCTTTCATTTTTTTGAGAGTGCCCCCCACATTATCTTGTGAGCCCATCATAATATCGTTCATTGCTGTAATATCGCTAGTTAAGTCCAGCTCTTCAGAGTTGCGGTAGTCTCCGTAAGCCATAGTTCCGAATACAACAGCTCCGGGGATATTTAGTGAGGCTGCATTCATTACAGCAACCATTGTATTGACAGAGGATTGTTGCAGGCTTTGATTAGAACCGATCCGGTGTAGTACAGCTGCTGAGCGTTGGGCCTGGTCTTGATTTAGGGCATAGGTGGGCGAAGCGGTGAAAACACAGACAAATACAATGATTTGCCAAACAATTTTCCAGCAGACTTTTCGCTTCAAAGCTTTACCCCCCCCTCTCTTACCATTCTATCTGTTTTCGTAGAAGTCCACCATCCAGCCGTCAAAGAATTACTCTATAAATATTAGGTGGTTAGGCAGGAATTTCATAGCTATCTCTGCTAGGAGACGGTTAGATAAACATAACTGATAGACTAAGATATTCGATGGAAACTAAAGGTGGTGCCCCCACAGGGACTCGAACCCCGATTTTAGCTTTAGGAAAGCCACGTTCTATCCGGTTGAACTATGGGGACCATTTGTTAAGAGACTACTGTTATTGCACAGTAACCTCGCGAATATATGGAATACGATTGAATCCAGTAGACGTCAAGCGCAGCGTATCACCACGAGTTACAGGATTATCAATTAAAAATGGACGCCAACATCGGATGTAGAGCCCGACAACTCTGCTCTCGACGAAGGTCTAAAAACTCTGTACATCTAATAAACTCTGGGAGTAAACGTGAATCATCTTTATCGTCCATATAGTCACAGAAATACATTAGAGCACGGTTGACTCGAGGCAATAAATCTATTGCTTCAAACGTGTCTCGAACATCTGCCTTAATTTCTTTCGGTAATACTTGCAAGCTCAAATACTGAGGATAGGTTACATGAGTCGGGTTAAACCAGGAGGTTTCACTGAAGGGCCTTATATAGTGTTGGTCCACTTGGTTTTGCCACCAATGAAAGATATTTGGTAGATCATAAATATTATATATCATGATCGTAGGGCGTAGTCCGCAACGAACATTCATGTCGTGACTCAACTGTAATAATTTCGCAACATTTTCTTCGACAACATTCCACTTACTGGGATAACGAACATATTCATTTACGGGGCCAATCCCGTCTAAGGAAAAAGCAATTTCCACATGTTTAAACTGACGCCATAATTCTAAGAGCCGCTTCGAAGGAAATACTGTTAAATTCGTCGAATAGTTTAAATAAACATTATGGGCAATGCCTCGACAAACGATTTCTTCTAAAACTTCGATATACTCCTGAATTAAAAAAGGTTCGCCGCCAGTAAATTTTATATGACGAATATTTCCTAGATAGGGCTTAAGCGCATTTACGTCTACAGAACGCAATTTTGCAAACTCTGATTTTTTACCATGTAGGGCTTCCCAGTCTTGCGCCCAACGCACACTGTATCGAGGTTCACACATTCGACAGGCTAAATTACATAAATTAGAAGAGGAGAGTTCCAAATATCGCAGTTCTATTTTGCCTATAGGCAATTCGCTGTGAATAAATTCGTCTGCATTATAAATTCGACGAAGACTCGTATCCTTATGAGACTCTTCTTCCTCATAACAGCGTTGGCACCCATTGATTGCTTCACCACGTAACATAGCTTCCCGAATCTTTTGCATAAAGGGGCTCTGGATATTTTCTAGCAAGTCCCGTTCCGTACTAATAACCTGTTCTTTGGGAACTTCGTCGCTACGAAAGCGACAGCAAGGTTTTACTTGCCCACTAGAACCAACGAAGGCATGAGACCAGGCCAATCGACAAATTGTATCGTCAGATGTTGGCTTACGCTGACGCAAAGATTCTCTTGAAAAAACTCCCATGATTTCGATCGTCCCTATCTCACCGATTCTATCGCCGCTATCTCTGAATTCTATAGAAATTCCGTTGAAATGGAAACTCCTAACCGATAGAATCAAACTCTGGAAGGGAGGGTTTCATGGAGCAAAAAATCATTGTCTCCGGTAATCCAGACTACGGGCTAGCAAAGTCGATTGCAAAAAGGTTCGACGCTGAATTTTGTAGCCGCGTAAATGGTTTTAATTTTTGCAAAGAAGAGTTTCGTAAAGCATTTGCTGAAAAGGCGCTCGACTACAATGTGTTCATATGCTGTTCAGCACTATGGCGTTTTTCACAGGTCCTCCTTCTGGAAGATGTCTACAAAGTCTGGAAGGGTCAGAGGATCAAAGGCCATATCATTGCCTTAGGGTCCACTGCCGATGCCCCGGTAAAGGGCACCGACTGGATGTACCCCGTTGAAAAGAAAGCCTTAAAGGCCTATTGCCGCAACTTGAGTATGCGTAGCTTGGGTGGGCATGGTTTTAAACCACCAGGCATTCATGTAACTTATGTCTCCCCGGGTTACCTGGACACTCCTGGGATGAATAAAAAACTACCAGACGTCGATAAAATTGATACGGACTATTTGGCCGGAGTGATTAAATGGGTGCTGGAACAGCCTCAAAAGATCAATATATCCGAAATCGCTTTAGATCCAATCCAAGTATCTGAAACCGGCGCGACACGATAGATATCCACATGGAAGAGTCTAGAGGTGATGAGCCAAATGACATTAGAATATGAACTCACCCGTGGCGGCTACAAATACAAGGTAGCTCACCAATGTGATTTTCCGTATTGCTATTAAAGTGCGCGATATTTCCGAAAAACTTTTAGAATGTTTGCGTGTTGGTGGGTCGCTGCAGAGCCAGAATGCGTCAGTAATATACAATCTTCAGGTGCGGTAATGTCTTGTACAGCGCTCTCTAAGTCCGTTGTCTTATAGATATCCGCATAAGAAATGAGCTGTGCTATCGCATCTCCTGCCTGAAGTTTTGTTCCTAAGGGAACTGAAAAATCCACGATGCCAGCACTATCACAATAGATGCGCTGGAAATCACTTAGGTCTACAACATATTTTGTGGCTTCGTCGCTTTTTATTACTCCGGCAGAGGAGTGTTGCAAATTATTTTCCGGGAGAGATACAATCTTACGCTTCATAAGGTATTCGAGGATGCCCGCTGCCTGTTCCTTTGCTTTCGTGATAGAAATGGTTTCCATATCACCGAGCTCTACCGTATAGGCTTCCACCTTTGGTAGCTCATTTTCAGCACATTTCTTTTGCTTGCGAAGTTCTTCCCGTAATGTCCACCAAGGCAGAGCCACAGCCTCATCTAAAGCCCCAGAGAAATCATTCGGAAAGCTAACAAAATAATTTACCGGCAATTCTTTGGCATCTTGCTCAAGGTAAGCAGGCGTATATACATGTGGCAGAGAACAAGTATCGCAATGAAAGTCTAGCACGATATCTGCATCACAAGCTAGTGCCTGCAATTGCATGTTCAGTAGTTTGCCATAGGTGGCGCCTTGCGATCTAAGGGTCTTTAACTGTTTCTCTGTTAATTTTTTAATCACTTGCCGAAAGGATTCTTGCAAAGAGATTTTATCTAAACTCCCATCTAAGTCTCCGGATAGGTCATGGACAAATTTTACAATATCTAGGTCCTTATGAACGTCATAGTAGCCGCGGTTCCAGTTCTCTCCAGTGCTAGGGTCAAAGCGTCCATAAGTAAACTCACCCAAACGAAGTTCCATACCATAGGGGTTACAAAATGGGACAAAGACAAACTCCCCGCGGAATTTAGCGTTGCTCTGAAGTCTGCACATTAGCTCAAGAATTACTACATTACCTTGCACTTCAGCTGCATGCACAGATGATTGCATATACACTTTAGGCCCAAGTTTCTCAGAGCGTAAGCGAAACACAGGGATCTGGAGAGCATTGCCGGAAGCACTTTGTCGGACCGCTATATTTTCTCGTTCTAGAGTAATCATTCTGACGTAACCAAATCTTTATCGTAACCAGGTCTCCGCAGTAGCCTTACCACGAATTTCCTGCCAGTCACCATTCCTCCAAACAAACTCCGACGCTATGTCATGGCAGAGGAAGAAAGGCATACTTTCCGAGAATCCATAGGCACCTGCTTGGTGCATCACAAGCCAGTCTCCAGATTGAATATCATCTGGCAGCTCCACTTCTCCAAACGTATCCAAGGAAGTGCAAAGAGGTCCATGTATTTGAAATTTTTTCTTCGCCGCCGTTGATGTACGAATTAATTCAGTAGGGAAGGGCTCTGAAACAAGACTAGGGCGAATCAAGTGATTCATACCTCCATCCACTATGAGCAGCTCTTTACCGCGAACAGTTTTACGATCTAAAATCTTTGTGCAATATTTGCCAAAAGTACCAACTGCATAGCGCCCTAGCTCCAGCCATACTTCACCAACCTTATACTCATCCCTCATCTTCTCTAATGTGCTACGAACGGAATCCCAGGAAAATGAAACACCGCTGCGATCAAATGAAATGTTGCTGTGATCATAGGGTATTCCCAGGCCGCCGCCTAAATCGACAACAGGAATTTCACTTATCTTCCATTCGTTGGCAAAGGCGCGCATCTGGCGAAATATTGTCTGCCAAATTTCGAGCATTTGCGTAGCGTCTTGTATATTTCCCCATTGAAAGTTGTGAAACCCTTGAATATCCAAGTGGCTATGTTGGCTGGGCTTTAGTTTTCGCCACTCCTTCCAATCCAGTCCGAATGCGGAAACAGCATTGCCTCCCAAGACAGACTCCGCACTCTCATCCCATTCCATTTGGATACGGAGTAATGCATCAGCGCGGACATTCATCTCTTGCAGTAGTCCGTTCAAGCGCTCTACTTGGCTATGGCTTTCCAAAACAAATGTCCGCACTCCCGATTCCAGTGCCTTTCGTAAGAAAGCATCGGTTTTCCCTGGGCCCGTTAGTAAAATTTTGGTCGGGTCTGCTCCAATGCGAATGACCTGTTCTAGTTCTCCCTGGCTAGCTACATCGAAACCAAATCCGGATGACTGTAGCGTGTTCAAAATCGCCGATAAAGGATTTGCTTTCGTTGCGTACCAGAATCGAACTCTTTCTCCCTGCAAGCGTGAAACATGCGATTGCATTGCATCGAGGTCGTAGGCAAAGAACGAATTATCAGCAGTTTGACATAGGGACTCGATTGGCATTTCGATTGGTATTTCGATTGGTATTTCAGTTTGCATTTCGGCTGGCATTATTAGTTCCTCAATGCCCCTTCCAGTAATAAGGAAACCTCACTTCGTTCATCACGATACTTAATAATGACAGGAGTCTGCACTTGAACGCCCTCTGCTTGACACCACTTACTCTTCGTTGGTCTTGTACCCGGCACTATGACTGCATTCGCTGGAACTTCCGAATAAATGATCTTCTCGTTAATCGAGTCATATATTGGAACTCCCTTGGATAAAACCACGCCAGGTGCGATAACCGCGCGCTTCCCCACACGGACACCTTCGACAATAATAGCCCCAGCACCAATAAAGGCGTCATCCTCTACGACCACTGGAGCGGAACCAATCGGCTCTAAGACGCCTCCAATTTGTACGGCGGCCGATAAGTGGACGTTCTTACCAATTTGTGCACAGGAACCGACCAAGGCGTGAGAGTCAATCATTGACCCTTCATCCACGTAGGCACCAATATTCACATAAGCTGGTGGCATAAGCACAACGTTGCGACCAACATAAGCGCCACGACGAACAGAGCTGCCACCAGGTACCATACGAACGCCATCCTCCGGTTGAAAGCGTCGTGGAATCAAATTATCCTTATCGACAAAACCAGGGTAGAGACCCTCCGTTGGAGCGTTTAGTTCAATATTTTTCCCATTGCGAAACACCTCTAGAATAGCTTCTTTAACCTCTTTATTAACCGTCCAGGATCCATCTGCATTCAGGCTAGCGGCACGAATTGTACCATTCTCTAGGTTTTCTAAAGTATTTTGCCAATTAGACATTTTCTACTCCATTCTTTTCTACTCCATTTTGTTCCCACCATTGTCGAACTTTTGTTGTCGATATTCGCAAGGATTCAAGGTCATTAAAGTCTGTCAAAGATAGTGGGGCTCGTACCGTATCACTGGGAATAAGCCCTAAATCTTTCAGGAGAGCTTTCGCAGGAATCGGGTTAGCGGCAGTAAAAAGCGCTCGACTAGCGTCGGTCCAAACTGGAAACAGACTCTCATGTTGACCAGCAATCGAAGCCTGAACATAGGCATTCGTTTCTCGTGGCCACACATTACCAGCAACGGATACCAAACCTTTGGCCCCTAGCGAAGCCAGGAAAGGCATTAGGGAATCTTCACCAGAATAGAGGGCAACATCCGGGTTAGCATTTTGAAAGGCTTGGAAATCACCCAGTGATCCACTGGCTTCCTTTAATGCCCATAAATTCCTGTGGCTTGCCAAATCAGATAGAACACTGGGAGTTAGTTTTATTCCCGTTCGCGAAGGCACATTATAGAGCATGCATGGCTTATCTACCGCATCTAGCAGAGTACGGAACCATTCCGTCTGCCCTTTAGGGCCGGGCTTTGCATAAAGTGGGCAAACCATCAAGTAACCATCCAGTGCAGTGCCTTCACAAAATGCTAAGTAGTCTTTTACCCCGGCTAAGTCGAAGCCGCTGACTCCAGCAAGGATCGGAGTATTTAGCTTGTAACTCAGGCTGCGCTCAATCAATTCCTTACGCTCAGTCGGGCTTAGGGCTAATCCTTCTCCGGTGGACCCCAAAATAACAATGCCATTTCCTGCTTCTGCTTGCATGCGTAGTAAGCGCTCAAAGGAAGTCCAATCGATAGAATCGTCTGAACTGAACGGTGTGACAACTGCAGTCCAGAGCCTGGTTGAATAGAGTAACTCCGGCATAAATAGCTTTTGCATATATTATCTCTCTCCAAAGGATTGGTGTGCCAAGACATCAGTAAAATTGTGAAGCCCTGGCTTAATAGATGAATTAAGGTTAATGGCTGAAATAAGCTGAGCTGCCCAAATCGCCCCCTTGGCAAAGATACTTCGGTCAAGAGCCTTATGCGAAAGTTGAATCTTCTCGCCACTACTTTCGCATAATACCTCGTGATAGCCTACGGTATCTCCCTCTCGTACAGAGTCGATAGGCAAGTCCACATCGTAGTAATTACGAATACTCAAAGCGGAGCCGCTAGGAGTATCTAATTTTTTTGTGTGGTGTTTCTCGGTCATCGATAGATTAAAGCCTCCGAGAGCAGGGCTAAGTGCATTTAAGCGTTCATTAATTAAGAAGAAAATATTCATGCCGATAGAAAAATTGCTACCAAAGACCCAGGGAATTTCTCTATTCCGTAACTCCTGATCCAGATTCGCCGGGACATTAAAGCCAGTTGCTCCGGAAACTACTGGAATTTTTGCTTCCAAGAGAGCAGGAATTATTTGTAAGAATGCATCACCGGGGATAAATACGATGGCAACATCTGCTTGTTGCAGTTCTTGTAAACTGGGAAAGTCCTCTTTTCCATATACGCCCACAATGTCCTCTGGCGAGGTTTGCTCTTTCACTTTAGATCCAGTTTTCCCTCTACCAATGATTGCGATTTTCATTTGATTGCAACTTTCATTTACTGCACTTCCAATGGAATGGCTTCAGCAGAGAGTTGCTTGGTGATTTGTGCGCAATGTTCATCAGCAGTACCTGTTTTTAGAATAAAGGACTGGTGCAACGCGCAGGCTGAGTGTTCCGCTTCACTTGCATCCACAAGAAAGCATAGGTTATGACTACTGGCTCCCTGGCAGATCAGGCGAACATTTGTAGAGCCAATTGCAGTAAAGGTGTGCGCTGAAATTCCCGGAGTGTTTTGCAAATTATTTCCAATTAAGGCGATTAAAGCAAGACTCCCCTCAATGCGAACCTCACCCAATGAATGTAGGTCTCGCAGTAATTCACTATACTCTGTAATTTGCTTTCCCTCTGAAGACAGTGAGGCGCTGTCGATGGTGAGTGCCACGGAGACTTCGCTTGTTGTCACAAGATCCACAGAAATTCGGTGCTCCGCTAAAATAGCAAACATCTTTGCCAAGAAACCATGGGTATTTAACATTCTCGGGCTACTAACAGTTATGAGCGTTTGGTTTTTGCGAATGGCGACTGCGCGGATAGCTGGACTTTCCGCAAGTTCAGGGCAAATGGTTGTGCCGTCAGAATTTGGCGATCGTGTGTCACCGATAAAAACGCGAACTTTAGCACGCCTTGCAGGTTCGAGCGTGGCCGGGTGTAGGATTTTTGCTCCAAAATTAGCCATTTCTGCAGCCTCGGGAAAAGTGATTTTAGAAATTACTTTTGCGTCTATATCGATTCGTGGGTCAATCGTGCGAATACCAGCAACATCTGTCCAAATTTGTAGCTCGCTAGCATCGGTAGCCTCGGCGAAGAGAGCTGCTGAAAAATCGGAGCCGCCTCTACCTAGTGTGGTCGTTTCCCCGTTGGCAGTGGCCCCAACGAAACCTTGGGTGACATAAACAAATCGATCACTTCCAGAAAACAAAGGTAAGTGTTCTCTAGCAAGTTGACGAATAAGTCTAGGTTCTGGCTCAGCCCGCCCAAAATTATCATCCGTGCGGATAATTTTTTGAGCGTCCACAAACGCAGCATGGGTTCCGGATTTATTCAAAAGTGCGGTAAAGATCGCAGTAGAAATTTTTTCGCCCTGGCTAAGGAGTAGATCAGATGCGGCGGCAGCGAGGCGTTGCTGCTTTGGATTTTCTCTTGTTGTTTGGAGGTTGCGCAATAGTTTTCTTGTTTCAATAGCCCAATCCTCAACTAAATTTTGTAGATTATCTTCTAGTAGATTATCTTCCAGATCCAGTTCAGAGATAATTTGATTATGTCGCTCTTTTAACTCATGAAAACTGCAATCAATATTTTTTAGGTCGCTATCTGGACGAAATCGAATCAATTCTACCAAGTCGTTTGTTGTCCCTGAAACTGCGCTAAGAACAACTAGACGAATATTCGAGTCACCACATACGATTGTGGAAGCTGCCCGCATGGAGTCTGCGCTCCCAATACTAGTGCCTCCAAATTTTGCCACCGTCATCGTCATTGGCTTCTCCTAGATACATAGGCTCGCATATTGGCGATAGCGGCGCCGGCGGCCCCACGAACTAAGTTATGTCCCATTGCAAGCAAGGCAACGGTATTTGGATCATCCCCTTGTTTAATGCGTCCGATATAGGCACGTTGATCATCCCAAGAAAGGTCTCTTGCCGGTTGTGGCCCACTTTCACGCTTTATATAACAATAGAATTCAGGCTGAGAATCGGTAAGGTCTTGGAATCGTTCTTTCACGATTTCTGCAGAGAGCTCATTTGTAAAGCGAACTTGAATAGCTGCAGTGTGACCATGCAGAACTGGCACGCGCGTACAAAAGGCCGTAACTGGAAAATCTATTGCCTCATTTGGGGTGCCTAAAATTCGCTTCGTCTCTGCAACAATTTTTTCTTCTTCTGTAGAAATATAGGGGACAATATTTCCTAGAATATCGTAAGAAGAAGCACCGGGATAACCGGCTCCACTAATGGCCTGCAAAGTTGTAATATGTACGGATTCAATTTTGCCCAATCCTTGTAATGGGCGCAAAGCAGCACAAATAAAAACAGCCGCACAATTTGGATTAGTAATGATCCGCCCTTTAGTCTTTTGCAAATCAGTCAGCGATATATGTTCAATATTGATTTCAGGAATTAAGAGCGGCACGTTTTCTTCCATGCGAAATGCGGAGGCGTTAGAAAAAACGAAATGACCTTGCTCTGCGAGTAGGGGTTCCACGGATGCAGCAACATCGGACGGCAATGCGGAAATCACATACGGCGCACTAACCTCTGTGATAGGAGTGATAGTTTTATTCTCGATCTTCTTTGGTAGTGGGTATTCCGTACGCCAGGTACATGCGTCTGCATACCGCTTTCCTACGGAGTTCCCGGAAGCGGCCACTTCTGTCACTTCAAATTCAGGGTCGCTTGCCAATAGGGCAATGGCTCTTTGCCCAACCATCCCGGTAGCACCCAGAATAGCTACAGCTGTTCTACCGGACATACATTGCTCCATTCCTGTTCTAATCTCTACACTAGGAAAGTTATGAGCGCTGGGATACCGTAAAAACCCAAGTAAATAAAGCGGAAATTTTTAAAATATTGAAATTTATAGATTTTATCAGCTTTTATCCTATTTTTAGCGAAGCAGCTCTTTCACCGGAGCTTTGAGTGCCCGAGCCACAGCCCATTGGGTAATGGCTATGGTTAGGGTGATGGATGCAACTAGAGTGGCCAGTGGTACGACTGGATCAAAGGCCCAAGCAGAATCAAACAAAATGCTTGAAAGTGAATAAGACACGACTAGCGAAAATCCTAACCCCAAAATAGAGGCAAAAAAGGCGATCAAACCAAATTGCCATAGAAAAAGCGCTCGCACCTCATGAAATTTCGCGCCTAGCACTTTGAATAGTCCGATGTCCCACTCCCGCGCTTGCGCTTGGTGAGAAGCGATTGAATACAAGACTACAAATCCTGCAATGATACAGAGAATGGCCATGAACTGCAGTGCCCAGCTCATTTGTTGCGAGATTGTATAGAGTCGGTCAATGAGTCGAGATATATCCACTATGGAAATATTTGGTATTTCACGGACAATTTCATTTTGTAGTGAAGTCTTTTTTTCATGCGATAGTCGGGGGATGGTAGCTAGAAAGGTCTTTGGAGCTGCTTCTAAAACTCCGCTCTGGAAGCGAACAAAGAAATTCGGCTGAAAGGTATTCCATTTTACCTTACGAATGTTTTGTATAATGCCCTTGACCTCCGTGCTCTGCACGTCAAAGGTTAAAATGTCATCAAGGCTAAGGCCCAAACGATCTGCAAATCTAGTCTCTATTGAAATGCCTGGAAGGTCATTTTCTCCACCCGAAAAAGGTCCAGAAAAATCTTCACCCTCTAAAATAGTTTCCGATTCATACATCCGATCTCGGTAGGACAGGTTGAAACCGCGATTGCGAAATCGCATTTCTCGCTCTTCCTCGCGGCTTAAAGTCTTTTCACCTCTCCCCTTCCCTTTATCAAAAGCTTTATCGTTAACGGTGAGTAAGCGCGCTCGAATCATCGCCTGAACCTCTTCTAAAACTACATTATTGCGTTTTACGACGGCCTTAAGCGGCTCAACTTGATCCTCTTGAATATCGAATAAAAACAAGCTTGGTAGTTTTGATTTTTCTGGGCTGCGTAGCTCCTCGGCTATAGAAGCTTGGATCTGCGGAATTAGATTCAGTAATAAAATGCCCAATCCAAGCGAAAGGAAGCAAGATAGTGTAGCCAGATTGTAGCGAGAGAGGTCTCGAATGGCCCAGCGTAAGGAATTCATTCGGACCTTGGTGATTCGCTCCAAACAGAAAAATAGAAGCCAAGCAAATAGTCCCAAGATAAGGCCAGAGCCCAGAAATAATCCCACAAATAGCGACCCAATTCGCAAGGAATGAGCTTGCCAAACCGCCAGTCCCCAGAATCCAAGCATTCCCGGAATCAATGCTAGGGATGTAACTAGTGACCAGGAGGCTTTACTTCGCTCACCTTCATTTAGCAAAATGGAAGGTCGAACGGATTGAATTTGGCTTAAAAGGGGCAGGCATATAAAGGCGGAGCCTAAGGTTCCTAAAAGCACCGCCAGTCCGAGAGTCTGAATATGAAGAGAAAACTCTACGGGAAAGGGCAAAAAATTCTTTGTCAAAGCCTGAAGGACTGGGATCAAGATTAAACCAAAAGCGATCGCTAAAAGCGAGCTGAGCAAACCTAAGCTCACTAGTTGGAATAAATAGAGCCCTAGGGCTTTTGTCTTACTTAAGCCTAAACTTAGTAGAATTGCGATTTCATAAATTTTACTTCGAAGGTAGGAGCGAAACAAAAAACCAGTTCCTACGCCGGCAAGAAAGAGAGCTGCGAGCGCGGTAAGGCCCAGAAAATCATTCAAATAGGAAAGCATTCGGCCTAAGGTTTCACTAACATTCTCGTGAGTGTAAACTTGTAGTTGGGGGTCATCCAGTTTTAAGAATATAGACTTACGAGTCGATTCCAATGCAATGGACTGCAGGCTTGGCAGTTTATAAACGTAAGAGTGCCAAGCAATCGTTCCGGGCTGTATTAAGTTTGTTACCTCAATATTTTTCTGGCTAACATAAATCCGCGGAGCCATATTGGTCGAGAGTCCAGCGGCTGAATCGTAATTGACCACGTCTGAAATAGTGAACTTCGCTTCACCAATGGAAATTTGGTCGCCAATTTTTGCGTTGAGTTGAATTAGAATTTCTGGATATACCCATGCCAGCAACGAAGGTTCATGTAAGTCAGATTTACCACTCGCACCTATGATGCCTTGATTGTGCAATTCCATTTCCCCATAAAAAGGGTAGTTTTCTTCAATGGCCTTGATTTGAATTAGCTTACTAGCTTCCGAAGGACCCGCTACCATCGAAAACATCTCTGTTATATGAGACTCTGCTTTGTCAGTACCAATCACAGACTTAATCGTGTCGCGCTCGTTATCAGTAATCGGTCTTCGTGCGGAAATACCAAAATCGGCGCCCAAGACAGATTTTGAACGCTGTTTTAATGTATGGCTAATGGAGTTCTTAAAGACATCTAGGGCAATAAAGCCAGATAAACCAAGGGAAAGGTTTAAAACGAAGAGTAGGGTGAAGCGTGGATGATTGTAGAGTTCATTAAAAATTAATCGTAATAGCTTCACTGCACGCGTCCACCTGAGAGATGAATTTGTCGCTTGCAGCGTTTCGCTAGATCTAGATCATGTGTAACTAAAATTAAAGTCATTTGTTTCTCTTGGACTAAAGAAAAAAGCAAACTCATCACTTTCTCTCCGGATTCATGATCTAAGTTGCCGCTTGGTTCATCTGCTAATAAAATGCTAGGCTCAATGATGGATGCCCGAGCAATGGCAACGCGCTGGCACTCACCACCACTTAGTTGGCTAGGTAAGTGATGTAAACGATTTTCTAGACCGACTAAACTGAGTTGTGACGCCGCTTTTTTTCCTGCTCCAGGGTCATGAGCAATCTCTAACGGAAGACTTACATTTTCTAATGCAGTCAGATGAGGCATCAAGTGAAACTGCTGAAATACAATGCCAATATGACGGGCTCTAAATTGGGACAGTTCATATTCACTGAGAGCGACTAAATCCGTATTATTAATTTTAATAGAGCCGCTACTAGGAGGCTCAAGTCCTGCGAGCATGGATAGCAAAGTTGTTTTTCCACCGCCGGAAGGCCCAACGATTGCGACGGTTTCGGAACGGTCAATAGAGAAGTTAACATCTTCCAGTGCGGGAATTTTTGTCTCCGCTTGTTGAAAACTTTTAAATAAACCCTCAATTTGCAACATTAGCAATACCCTCAAAGTGTGACATTAGTAGTACTTCTCCATATAGGGAACTAGATTCTTAGCGATGATTTTATGACCAGCTTCGTTTGGGTGAATTCCGTCAGGCAAATTCAATTTAGAGTGGCCACCGACTTTTTTTAATAAAAAAGGAATGAACGAAATGTTTTCTTCTTTAGCTAAGGATTTAAATATCTCCTCGAAATCATTACGATATTTTTTGCCATAATTAAGTGGCAATTTCATGCCCGCTAAGAGGACTTTTATTTTATTGTCTTTAGCTAACTCTATTGTTTTTTTTAAATTTGATTTAGTCGCTGAAACAGGAAAGCCTCGCAAGCCGTCATTAGCACCTAATGCTAAAATCAAGACGTCTAGTTTGGCTTTTAATTGCCATCGTAATCGAGAAAGCGCAGAAGCGGACGTGGAACCGCTACTACCCGCATTGATCACTTTTGTTTTCTTTTGAGGGAACTTTTTATTGAGCAAAATTTCTAGCTGTTTGGGAAAGCTGGCCTCCTTGCTAATTCCATAGCCTTCTGTTAACGAGTCTCCTAAAATTAGGATTGTTAGGTCATTGCTTGCTTGTTTGCCTTGTGGTGTCTGCTTGGAGTCAGCGTAACTCGAACTATACGTAGTAGTTAAAACGAAAATAGCAAAAAGAGTGCGAGTAAACAATGCTACTGACAAATATCAGTGCTAGGCCGCGGGCTAGCATTTACGGAAACAATTTGCACCTCTACGGTAATTCGTTCGCCAGCCAGCGGATGATTTCCGTTAACGATTGCATAGTTGGATTCGACTTTCTCAACGATGAACTCAAGGTCGTTATCATCGTCGGTGCCAAGGATGGCTCCCACTTTAAGACCTTCGGGCAAATCGATTTTATCTAAGCGGACCACCTTTCGAGGGTCAATTTCGCCATAAGCATCTTTCGCTTCTAAGGAAAAAACACGGGACTCTCCACGGCTCATCCCAAAGATGCCTCGGCTAACTATTGGAAAGATATCATCGTTGCCAGCTATGAATGAAAGCGGCCTATCTTTCGTAGAAACGAATTCATCACCGTTTTCTTTTCGTCCGACTAAATGCGCTTGCACTAAATCGCCTACGGCTACTTGTTTCTTCATGGCACGCTCCCTGAAACCAATCTTTATCCTAGTCCGTGTACGTTTAAGCATGCGCGGGCATGCTCATAGAAACTCTATCACAAGGAGAAAAAAGATACTTTGCATTATTTCTTCTTCTTTTTCTGTGCTTTGATTTTCTCTGCCAGTTTTTTGGTTCGGGCCTTTTGTTCGGGGCTAAGGTTTTTACCAAATTTCTCTGGGTTCGCCGCAGCCTCATGTAACAGTTGATGCATTTTCTCTGGATCACCGCCAGCTTGCTCTTCAAGTGACTTCCCCACTTCATCAGAAATCGCGTGAATCTCTTTGATATTGTTAGGGTCGTCGGCAATAGCTTTTGCTGCATCCAGTAGCTCTTGAGCTTTCTTTAAAAGATTAGTCTTGCGGGCTCGTAATCGGAATATGTAGAAGACGGAGCCCGTTTGGGCCTTTATTCGGCAACTTGCCCGCAGCAATATTCACTTGTACAGCAGGGTAGAGGAGTTTTGGGGCCGGTAGGCGCGAGTCGGCATTAGTCCGGAACGCGACGAAGTCCTCTTTCGATCTCGTCGCCGGTAAAGCTATATTCTCTTCCTTTGATTTCGCTACTGTTAGTATGGGACGTGGGGCAACACCCTTTGGTGGATAGTCATGCCCTACGTAAAGCTCAGCATCTTCTGGAAGGGTATAAATTTTCGATTGAACAGAGTTATAAAGATCCTTTGCTGAACCAGCAGGGAAGTCACAACGTCCAACGCCAATATCTGGTTGAAAGATTAAGTCGCCGACAAAAATTTTGTTACCAAATTTGTAGATAGAGCAAGCTGGGGTATGGCCTGGGGCATGTTCCACTGAAAACTTGAGGTTACCTGCTGTATAGGTTTCAGGTTCCGTCAGTAATAGATCAAATTGCGAGCCGTTTGTTGAAAAGTCTGGGCCCATATCGAATATTGGGGAGAAAATTTCTTGGACTTTAGTAATGAACTGTCCAATAGCTACTTTGGCTTTTGGAAATTTTTCTTTAAAAAATTGTGAGCTACTCAAGTGGTCTGCGTGCACATGAGTTTCTAGAATAAAATGTATTTGCAATTCATTTTGGTAAATAAAATCATAGACAGTATAGGCATTTTCCAGAGCTGTCCGTGAGCCAACTGGGTTATAGTCCAGGACTGGATCAATTAAGATCGCATCCTTCGTATCTTCATCAAATATAACGTAAGTAAAAGTAAATGTGTTTGGGTCAAAAAAATCTTGTACCTTCATAATATCAACTAATACAAATAGTCATGGCGCCTCTTACGAGCTGTGAAATATTACACATCCCTTGTAACACATCAACTGTCGCTGTATAGTCAGGGGACTGAAAACTGATTCACTTGTACAGAGAAGTTATACACAGAAAGGACTGCATCATGGCTTTTAATCTACCTGAATTACCGTACAGAATGGATGCCTTAGCGCCACACATGTCAAAAGAGACGTTAGAGTTCCATTATGGAAAGCACCACAAAAAGTATGTCGATACACTAAATGGATTGATGGAAGGAACTGAGTACGCTTCTATGAATTTGGCAGATGTGATTGTTACGTCTCGTGAAAAGAAAGATATGAAGGTTTTTAATAACGCATCTCAAGTTTGGAATCACACATTCTTCTGGAATGGACTTACGCCTGGTGGTTCTTCACCAAGTGGTGATTTAGAGGCTAAGCTAAGCGGCGCTTTCGGCTCAATGGGTGAATTCAAAAAGAAATTCACTGAAACTGCCGTGAACACCTTTGGTTCTGGTTGGGCTTGGTTAGTAAAGGACAGTAGTGGTTCCTTAAAGTTGCTTTCTACGTCTAATGCAGAAGGTCCGTTTGGTACAGGCGATACGGCTTTATTGACGGTAGACGTTTGGGAACACGCTTACTATATTGATCATCGCAATGCACGCCCCAAATTTTTGGAAGCATTTTGGTCTTTGGTGAATTGGGAATTCGTAGAAAAGAATTTCAATGAAAAAAATCCCACATCATAAATTACTGATCTCTGTTCCAGGGGGACTGTTATGAATGACGCTAAAAACTTGGGTACTGGAGTCGAGGAGCTTTTCGCTGGATTAAATGATTTAACTCGATATAAAAGCGAGTTTACAGCAAAGAGAAAAGTTTTTCTTTGGGGACCTGTGGATGATGACTCTGCTCGTGATGTGGTGAACCGTTTGTTGTTTTTGGAGTCTATCGATGCAGGCAAAGAGATTACCTTCTATGTCAATAGCCCCGGTGGGATTGTTACTTCGGGGATGGTGATCTACGATGCCATGCAAATGATTCAGTCGCCGGTTCGTACGGTTTGTATCGGGCTTGCAGCCTCCATGGGTTCAATTCTGCTTTCTGGGGGAGCAAAAGGAAAGCGTGAGATTTGGCCAAATGGACGAGTGATGATTCATCAGCCGCATATTGGCGGCCTGATGGGGACCGCCTCTGATTTGCAAATTCAGGCGCGAGAAATTGTTAAGACAAAGGAGCTAGGTGCCCGAATTCTTGCAAAAAATTGCGACAAACCCATTGAGACGGTTATGTCTGATTTTGACCGCGACTACTGGATGAACGCCGAAGAGTCGATTTCTTATGGGATTGTTGATTCAGTAGCAAAAAGCACTGGTTTCTAGTATATTCCGTCTATTCCAGATATCGGCTCGAAACGAGTACAAAAAAAGAGAAAGGACGGAGTAGGCGATGGAAACCATAAAAGAAACAAAGCAAGAGAAGATCTTAAAAAAACGTTCCGGACGTTTTGCCGTGAAGACCTTAAAGGGTAAGTGGGTCAATGGTGTGGAAAAAGCAAAGATCCTAGTGGATGCAGGTCTAGTGAAGACTGGACTGCCGAAGCCAGAAAAGTCGGCGCCAGTGGGAGCAGAAGCAGCAACGACGAAAGCAGGAGAAGCTGCGGCTGAGTAAAACCCACAGAACAATTAGACTTAATGAAGGGCTAGGATAATTTTCTTATGTGTTTTTTTATTTTTCTCTCCTTAATTTTCGTTTCCACTTTGCAGCAACCAGCCTGGGTGGAAGCGTCGGATTCTCAAAAAAAGGGTGTAATGAAGTCAGAAAAAAAACTGACGAAGGTGGCAAAAAAGCTATCGATCTCAGATGAGTTTAAATTTCCAGCGGACTGGCGCAATTTCCACAAACCAAGTCGTAAAAAATTAGAAAGCATGCTCTCGCCAGAGACTATTGAAGTAACTCAAGAGAACGACACAGAGCCACCATTTCGGAATCGTTATTGGGATAATAAGGCGGAAGGTATCTATGTGGATATTATTTCCGGTGAACCGCTATTTTCATCGACTACGAAATATAAATCCGGCACTGGGTGGCCAAGCTTCTATCAACCAATAGATTCTAAGCATATCAAGCTGACTACGGACTATGAGCTTGGATATCCAAGAAATGAAGTGCGCTCCAACATCACAAACTCTCACTTGGGGCATGTCTTTGATGATGGCCCGAAACCAACTGGAAAGCGGTACTGCATAAATTCGGCGGCAATGAAGTTTATTCCGAAAGAATTCATGGAAAAACTGGGGTACGGCGAATACTTAAAGCTCTTCAACCGTACAAAACAATGAATACGCGCTTATTTTTCAGCTAAAGCCTCCACTGAAACAACCCGATGGGCGATCACAGGCTTTGTTTTTTTTGCAGATTGAAGAGATACGCCCAAAAGTTATGGATCATAGCCTAACCCCCTCTTGGTTGGATGAACTGTAAAAGTGTCATTACATGTGAGGTAGAACCCCAATGCAAACTTTTATTGATGCGAAGGAAATAGTGCGGCAAAAAATAATCGTCTGATCGAGATCGGACACTGAACTTCGCCGGACAGGGTAAAAATCTCCAACAATCGCTTTTTTTATCTGAGGATAACTTTTCAATAGCGATCCTCAGGTAAGAATTAAAAAGCAAGTTCTTATCTCAAAACAAAAAACTAAATCTGAATATTTTTTATTGCGTCAGAAGCATGAGTACTTAAAAGACCAGATATCACTGACCTCACACCAGCATAAATATCTTGGTCAAATCTTAATAAAAATGATTCATAATGCAATTGAGATTCCTCAGATGTAAAATCAAAAAATAAAAACTCTTCATCTTTCACTTCTCCAGTAATAGTTACGGAAGACAAACGCATATGAATGGAATTTTCGTTTTTGTCGACAATACCAGCCTGAAAGTAAGAGAAGTTCAAATTTTCCTTAATATTACTGAACAATGCAAAGCGACGTTTAGAGTCCTGAGGTAAATTATTTACACCATTTAAAGCAGCCTTTAAAATATTTAAAACATTACTCCCCGCAATGATCGAACCCAAAACACTTAACAATTCAGCATCAACTCTCTCCTTCTTTCCTGAAAATGTATGGTTTCCCATTTCAGAGTTTTCAGTAATCCAACCAATGCTACCTAGAATAGATGAATAACGTTCAAACCATACAGCACCATTCTTCCCTTCACCCTTTTCTAGTACTGTCTTATTAGCAGCTAACTGACTAAACAAAGTTGCATGTAAAACATCTTGTTGAGTTTGATTATCAATATTTGGTCCAAATGATAAAATCGCATTACCATCTGCAAATGCCGCAGCAGTATTAGACTTCGCTGAGCTTGCAGCAGCATCTCCAGCATCGAGTGCAGTTTGAGAAGGATTGTGCAAAGGCAGGTTTTGAAGACCGTCTACATTACTAGAATTCATTATTTCTCCCATTAATTAATAAGGCTCTCTATTAAACCAAAAGAATCATGCTAATACCATATTTTCAACATAAAAAAAGTCTTTTAGCCTCCTAGAGGTCGGCCAGCTTCTCGTATTCATCGATCGTTTCTGCTTTGGGTAATCGGTCAAAAACTGTTTTCAATACCTGGTACGGATCTTTACCATTTATTTTTGCCGTAACTGAGAGGCTATACAGTATGGCACTTGCTTTAGCACCATCCACGGTGGAAGCGAAGAGCCAGTTCTTCCACTTTAATCACAGATGAAGTAGGGAGGCTGCTATCGTAGAGGTGGGCTCTTAACATACGCTTCATCTCCTTGCTCCAGTGGATCTTTGGCAAATCGGATGAGTGCAATGGTTCGTAGAGCGGGGCCATCACTAAGCTAGCATCCCGAATCCAGTGGTAAAAATAGTCTGGGTTACTTTTTGATGGAGAAACAACCATGGCTCCAGAAGTTACATCTTCTCTGGTTGCATTACGTAAAAGCTGAGGTTGGGCGTGAGCATTGCCCACAAAAAAGAACAATAACAATACTGTGAAAACAAAAAACTTCTTCATTGATCCTCCAAAACGTAAAACCAAAAATACAGGTAAAAAATGAACGCGCACCAGACGCCTCATGCTAGCGAAGTTTTTGCACTGGCACAACCCCTTAGTGTATATGTTAGCCTTCGACTAAGGGAGGCAGCGTCAATGAAATTCAGTGATCCGGATAAAACCGTCGAAGGCAAAACCCGTGCTTGGGTAGACCCAATCAAACTACAAACACTTTGGTTTAACACCGGCACTCTCTGCAATCTAGAATGCAAAAATTGTTATATCGAATCAAGTCCACGCAATGGTCGCCTCGCTTATATTGGGCTTAAAGACGTGCGTGAATATCTGGATGAGGTTGAATCTGAAAATTTATCCACCCAAGAAATTGCGTTCACCGGCGGCGAGCCTTTTATGAACCCAGAAATGCTACCAATCTTGAAGCTTAGCTTGGAGCGTGGCTTTTCTGTGCTCCTTCTAACGAACGCAATGAAGCCGATGCAGCGTCATAAAGGACCACTAATAGAGCTGAAAGAAAAATATGGTCCGAAGTTGAATCTACGAGTTTCTTTAGATCATTATTCAGAGGCTCGTCATGTGGAAGAACGTGGGAGTAAAGCTTGGAAGCCAGCGCTTGAGGGGTTGCAGTGGCTTTCTACTAATGGCTTTGCAATTTCAGTAGCTGGACGCACGCTTTGGGGTGAGGAAGAATCGAAAATGCGAGGTGCTTATGCGAAGCTTTTTAAAGAAGCAGAAATCAACGTGATTGCCGAAGATCCAAATACTTTAGTTTTATTTCCCGAAATGGATGAAAAAGCGGACGTGCCAGAGATTACGACGGAGTGCTGGGGCATTCTTCATAAGAGTCCGAATGATATTATGTGCGCGAGTTCTCGAATGATTGTGAAACGTAAGGGACAAGACAAAGCAACGGTTGTAGCTTGTACATTGCTACCTTATTCAGAGGATTTTGATTATGGACATGGCTTGAAAGCAGGGTTTAGACGTGTGAAATTAAATCATCCACATTGTGCTGCTTTTTGTGTTCTTGGAGGTGCTTCATGCACCAACACTTAACCTATGCTACTTCTCTCCTTGCGAATACCACTTCTCTCCTTGTGAGTTTTTAGCGGTGTCCGATTATGTATGGGGTAATTCAGAGACAAAGTTCTTTTTTGAGCTGAGCCCTGATTCTGTTTTGAAAGCGATGGAGCGGGCCGGTTACCAAACAACAGGGCGTTGCCTTACCTTAAACTCTATGGAAAATCGCGTCTATGACGTGGAGCTTCAGCTAGACGAACACTCAAAGAATCCTTCTGATCGGTTTAAAGTTTTAAAATTCTATAGACCTGGCCGTTGGACAAAGGAGCAAATTCTAGAGGAGCATGGTTTCCTCCTAGAGCTCGCAGGCCAAGAGATTCCAGTAATTGCTCCAGAAACGGGAGACGCAGGGAATTCGCTCTTCCTTGATGAAGGGACAGGAATTTACTATGCGATTTTCGCCAAACGCGGCGGCCGCGCTCCGGATGAACTAGACGAAGAAAAACTTGCATGGATTGCTAGGGCGATTGCCCGCATTCATTTACAGGGTGAGACAAAGTCTGCAGAACATCGCATTCGATTGCACACGGATACCTATGGTTATGCGAATATGGATTTCCTAGTCGATAAGCAATTGATTCCGATGGAGCTTGAGTCTCGCTATATAGAACTAGCGGAAAACATCAGCGATACCATCGTGGATTGGGTCGATGAGGCGGAATGCATTCGTCTGCATGGCGATTGTCATTTAGGCAATATTTTATGGCGAGATTCAGGACCACTTTTTCTCGATTTTGATGACATGGTGATGGGACCACCCATCCAAGATTTATGGCTTTTGGTAGGCGAGCGAGACGGGGAAAGAGCAGAAAAACAATGGGAGACACTTATTAAAAATTATGAAACCTTTCGGCCATTCGATCATGAATCGCGCCGCCTTGTAGAGCCTCTGCGTGCCCTACGTTTTATGCATTTTTCGGCTTGGATCGGCAAACGTTGGCAAGACCTAGCCTTCCAACAAGCCTTTCCCTATTATGGCTCCTTTGAGTATTGGGAAGAACAGGTGAGAGATTTAGAGGAGCAATGGAAACGTATCGAAGCCCTACCCAAATCAAATGCTACTATTTGATCGCGGCACTTTATGTCGTTGGCGAATATAGGGTCCAACGCTATTGAGAATACGTCGATAGAGGTCCGCTTTAGTAGCTCCGGTTAGGACACCGCCACTGACAATTAAACGAAAGGCTTCATGTACAGAAATTTCTACGTCGTAAGTGTCTTTGTCCGACACAAGTAGAAAGAATCCGCTGGTTGGGTTTGGGGTGGTTGGCACGAAAACGGAATATAGTTCTTCATATTCAGAAGCATCGTGGCTCTCATTTTTTGTGACGGATGTAACAAAGGCCAAAGTAAATAAACCGTTTTTTGGGTATTCAATGATCACCACTTTGCGAAAGGCGTCGCTCCGGTCCATGAAAATTGATTCAAGAAATTGGCGAATTGTAGTATAGAGAGTGCGTGCCACGGGGATGCGATCAATGATTCCCGTGAAAAAAGAAAAGACGCGCTTACCGAAGAAATTACGTGTCAAAATTCCCGAAAATAGAATGATGATGAATGTAAGGCAAATACCAAGCCCAGGAATTTTTCGGCCGAAGAGTTGGTCCGGCCGATACTGTGGTGGCAATAAGTTAAAGAGAAAGTTATCCGAAAAATTAAGTACTGCAATAAAAACGTAAAAAGTAGTGACGATCGGTAATAATGCTAAAAGGCCGAATATTAAATTTTGCAGAATAAATTTTCGAGCTTGTTCCATAATATACTCGTCCGTTATGCATCTACTCGGTGATTTTCAATGACTCAATATTCTCATATTAACACGTTTCACGGTAACAAAAAGGGAGAGAAATAGCTGGATGCTTTACAGTAAAAATTTTCTGGGCAGACTGTCTAAAGGTTAGACAGGGGTATAGAATAAAGCTATGCATCGGTCCATAGCTCTGCCTTTATCTTTACTTCTGCTTTTTAGTTTGAATGCAATTGCAGCTACGCATTATTTCGATGATGTCCGCAAAAGGTACCAGGGATCTGAAGCGATTTTACTCGATCGACAAGGGAAAAACTTACATTCCATACGTAGGTCAGTGGAAAGCCAAAAGCTTTCGTGGACAAGGTTAGAGAATATTGCGCCGAGTTTGGCTCGGGCAGCAATAGGTGCCGAAGACAGAAGGTTCTTTGAGCATAGTGGGGTCGATATGTTGGCGGTAGGTGGAGCTGTTCGTGATTATTTGCAAGGAAAGCGACTTCGTGGAGCGTCGACAATATCTATGCAACTGGCATCGATTCTTGAACCAAGTTTGCGTGCGCTAAAAGGTAAACAACGCAGCGTTACTCAAAAAATCAACCAATCTCAATCTGCGCTGGATTTGGAAAATGCTTGGTCTAAATCTGAAATATTAGAGGCGTATCTAAATTTAGTTCCCTACCATGGAGAACTTATCGGGGTGACTGCAGCTAGTATGGGTTTATTTCAAAAGCTTCCAGAGAGGTTATTTCGATCGGAGTCCTTACTACTAGCATCTTTAATTCGTTCGCCGAATATTGATGCAGAGGTTTTAGGACAGCGGGCTTGTATCCTATCTCGGTATCTTAATTGGTCTGTAGCATGCGAAGGCCTGCAAGATTTAGCAAAAAAAATATTATTACGCAAACACCCCACTCCTAGGGAAGGGCAACTAGCACCGCATTTAGCAGAACGATTAACTGCAAACTCAAAGAATTGGGATCCGATCAATACGACGATTGACTCTCGCATTCAGTCGTTTGCTATTCAAAGCTTGCGTAATCAATTATTGCGCATGGGTGAGGAGCCTAGGCGAGATGGGGCTGCTGTAGTCTTAGATAATCGTAGTGGCGAAGTATTGGCTTATGTTGGTAGTGTTGGGCAGAAGCCCGATGCTTCCCATACCGATGCTGTGCATGCTCGAAGACAAGCAGGTCCTACACTGCAGCCGTTTCTTTATGCTTCAGCATTGCAGCGTAGAGCTTTAACAGTAGCGACTGGCTTAGAAAATAAATTTCATCGAGGTAATGACGATAGCTTATATCGTAGCTACGTAAATACTTTGGATCTTGTGGGGCAATCGGAATTTATGCAAACTTTGCGGGATCTGGGCATATCGGTTTCTGAAAATGTGAGGTTTTACGGTTCTTCTGGTTCTTCGGTACTTGCCTCACTTGATGTGAGTCTCTGGGAGTTAACGAACGCCTATCGCACGTTGGCCCGCAGTGGAATTTGGACTCCAGTGCGATTTCGGCAGAATAATCCAGATAATCAAGAGCTGATGAAAAAGCGTAGAGTCTTCTCCTTTGGGGCAATGTTTACTGTTTCCAGTATCCTGGCGGATAGAAAATCTCGATCCCAAACTGCGGACTTCTTTGGCTCCTTAGAGAAGAGGCGATTCTGGTCTGCAGTAAAGATGGGGACTAGCCCAGATATGCGTGACAATTGGTGCATTGGTTATAGTGACCGATATACCGTCGGCGTATGGACTGGAAGCACAAGCACAAGCACAAGCACAAGTGCAAGCGCCAGTGCGAATGCCAGTGCCAGTACAAGTGCAGGTGTAAGTGAGGCGCCATATGTATGGCTGTCGATTATGAATTTTTTGCATCAAGAAAAAAATCCTAGTCGAGCCATAGCCACTACGGAGACTCCATCGATTTTGAATAAGGAAGTGGTACGCAAGCCTGTAAAGTTTGCCAATCATAGTGAGATAAGGTTGCGCTTGAAAGGTACAGAACCTACGCACTCATTCAAAAAAATGCACAAGAATCTAGTTTGGCAAAGAATTGTTTATCCACAGCCGGGAATGGTGATTGCGTTAGACTCAGAGATTCCAGAAGGCAAGCAGCGTGTATTATTTCGTTCCAACCCAAAAAATTCTCAACTTGCATGGCGCCTGAATAGGAAAATTTTAGGAGCTGCAGGAGAACCGTATCTTTGGCAACCGGAAGTTGGACAGCACGAGCTAGAACTTTTCGACAGTAAACGCGGCATTGCCGTTGATTCAATTAAATTTGATGTTCGCTAACTCAGGCTCGTGGTGGTAAGACTTAGCTAAGAGAATTAGCTAAAAATAAGAGCAGCCATGAGTGAATCTTTGCAACGAGAGCATATCCTAGAAATTTGTCAGCGACTTTACCAACAAGGCTGGCTCGCTGCTTGTGACGGCAACGTATCTGTCCGTATGAGTGATGACCAAATTCTAGTAACTCCAAGCGCACGTCCAAAGGCTTTTATTTCTGCGGATGAAATTGCGGTGGTGAATTTACAAGGAGAGGTTGTAGAGGGAAAGCCTAGCTCGGAAATGAAGATGCATCTAGCAGTTTACCGAAATGCTCCGAAAGCAAAGGCTGTTGTACACTCACACCCTCCGATCGCCACCGCTTGGACAATTGCAAATCCGGAGATGGATGAGTTGCCTTGCAAATCTTGCTCGGAGTTAATTCTAGCTTTGGGAAAAGTTCCATTTGTTCCTTATGCGCGGCCGGGCACGGAAGATATGGGAAAGAACATAGAAGAATTTTTGCCGAAGCATAGAGTAATGGTTTTGCGTAACCACGGCACGTTAACTTGGGGTGAAAATTTAGATGAAGCCTATTTTGGAACGGAACGTCTGGAGCATGCGGCGAAGCTACTGATGTACGCCCAGAGACTTGTCGGCGGCGCTATTCCAGAATTACCGGATAAAGAGATATCCGAATTGGAAGCGCTACGGGAGACCTTAGGAGAAAGAACTCTATGAAGCCTTTTGCCCAAATGGCTATTAAATATGATGGTGAGGACCTTTTTCTCCTCGATCAGCGACAATTGCCGGGCAGTGAAGAATGGATCCGTGTGCCCGATCCTACAACAATGCTGGAATGTATTCAAGAACTCGCCGTACGGGGAGCGCCGTTAATTGGAGTGGCAGCGGCAACTGCGCTTGCGCTGTTTCGAAAGCGTGGTGCGAGTTTAGAAGACACACAAGCAGCGGAAAAGGCATTACGTGCTTCACGACCAACAGCTGTAAATTTAATATGGGCTTTGGATAAAATGCTTGCGGCGGAGGGAGAGATGGCTCCGGAGAAATTAGCCTGTGTGGCAGAAGAGATCATTCAAGAGGAGATTGATCGCTGTGATGCCATGGGTAGGAATGGAGAAGCGCTCGTCGAGAAGGGGGAAGGGATTCTCACACACTGTAATACTGGAGGATTAGCTACGGTGGGTATTGGGACGGCACTTGGAGTGATTCGTCGGGCACACGAATCGGGAAAAAACATTCATGTGTATGTAGATGAAACACGTCCATTGCTGCAGGGCGCGCGCCTTACTACTTGGGAGCTAGAAAAATTAGGTGTTCCATATACTCTCATTTGCGACAATATGGCGGCTGCAGCAATGGCTGCAGGTAAAATTCAGCGTGTATTTTTAGGGTCGGATCGCGTGGCTCTAAATGGAGATTTCGCAAATAAGATAGGTACCTATTCAGTGGCTGTAAACGCCAAATACCATGGTGTGAAATTTCATCCAGTAGCCCCACTTTCTACGCTTGATTTTCATTGTGAGTCGGGGAAGGACATTCCGATTGAGATGCGCAAAGATGTAGAAGTTCGAGGAGTAGTGAGCCCGCAAGCTGTGCAATGGGCGCCAGAAGGTGCGGAGACTTGGAATCCAGCCTTTGATGTCACCCCGGCTTCGTTTGTGACTTCACTCGTTTTAGATACAGGTGTGTATTCTTCAGCGGAATTAGCAGCGGGCGCCTTAAAGGAATTAAAAGATGAAATAGTTAGATAGTATAAGAGTTAGGGGATTGATATGTACGCAGTAATTGGGGGATCGGGGTTCGAAAAATTTGATTCGGTTAAGAAAATTGCCGATATTGATCGCAATACGCCTTTTGGTAAAGCCTCTAGTGGGATCAAAAAAATTTCTGTGGAAACGGAAGCTAGTACGAAGGAGCTAGTCTTTATTTCGCGACATGGGGAAAGGCATGAATGGCTGCCTTCTGAAGTAAATTATCGCGCTAATATTTTTGCACTCAAGCGCGAGAGTGTAACCAAAATTATGGCCTTTTCCGCGGTCGGATCTCTATGCCAAGAGTTAGCTCCTGGTGATTTGGTAGTGCCAACGCAATATATGGATCGCACGAAATCGATTCGTAAAACAACCTTTTGTGGCGAAGGGGCTGTCGGCCATGTTTCGCTGGCGAACCCAATTTGGAAGACGGCCAAGGACACTCTGCAAGGCTTAGCCAGTGAGTTTGATTTCAACCTGTATTTCGATAGGACTTATGTTTGCGTCGAAGGTCCAACCTTTTCCACTAAGGCAGAATCTCATTGGTACCGTTCCATGAACGCCGACATTATCGGCATGACAGGCTACCCAGAATATGCGCTCGCCCGCGAAGCCGGTATTTGTTATCTGCCCTGTTGTTTCGTAACCGATTATGATTGTTGGAACGAAGAGATTGAGCATGTAACTTTAGAGTCGGTACTGGAAGTTATGCGTAAAAATAATCAAAAGGCTTTTGCTGTATTTACGAAGCTCCTGACGCAAGAGATAGCAGAAGATAGGGAGTGCCGTGAGGGTGGTCTAAAGACAGGCTTGATGAGCCCGGTGGAAGTCTTAAATTCCGAGCAGAGAACATGGATGGAGGTACTGCGCTCTTAACTCTTGTAGTGGGGGTTTTTCGTGATTTACGCGGAATCGTTAGTAAAGGTACTGCAAAGGTGCTGCAATTTACTGTATTTATTGAAAAAATGCTCTTGCCTGACTTGCCCTGAGACCACCGGGTGGTAGAATTTTAGTTGGACCGTGGAAGAGAAAATCATGGAAAAGAAGGAGTTGCGGTATGGATAGCAGCGCAATAACCAAGGCGGACCTGACTAAGATGATCGCTGAGAAGGCTAAGCTCCAGGACAAGCAGGCAGAGATGGTGGTCAACTTAGTATTCGACATGATGGTTGACGCATTAATGAAAAATGGTCGCATTGAGATCCGTGGTTTTGGCTCTTTCGTGAACCGTGAATATAAAGCCTATACAGGACGGAACCCAAAGACAGGGGAAGAGGTAAATGTGGCGCCGAAACGAGTTCCCTTCTTTAAAGTGGGTAAGGAGCTAAAAGAAAAGGTTGATTACGAGCATAATCGTAAAATAAAATAAGCTAGCTTTTGTCCTAACTGGCCCTACGAATAAGCCAAACCAAAACTATTAGCGCTCCCATTAGTAGACGGTATATTGCAAAGGGTAGGTAACTCCTTTTGGATACAAATTTTAAGAGGAACGAAATCGCCAGATAGCCCACTAGGCCTGCAGTGCCGATTCCAAGCCAGAAAGCTGAATCGCTATACAGTTTCTTCTCTAATATTTCCGGGACTTGGAGTACTGCTGCACCTGCAATAATCGGCGCGCTCAAGAGAAAGGAAAATTTCGCAGCCTCTTCACGGCGAAAACCGAGGATTAGCCCTGCCGTAATTGTCGTGCCCGAGCGTGAAAATCCTGGAACGATCGCAAACCCTTGGGAAATACCAATTAGGATACAATCTTTCCAAGAAAGCGAGCTGAGTTTCCGCTTTTTCTTTGACCAATACTGATCCGCTAGCCAAAGAATCATGCCCATAACAGAAAGCGTCCCGGCAATTAGAAGCGGAGAACGAAAAGCGGTCTCTGCGTAGTCCTTTCCGAGCAGGCCGATAATCACTCCGGGAATAGTTGCCACTACCAATTGGCCAAAAAGCTTGCGATCTGTTTTTGTCTCCTCTTTGATTGAAATAAGAGAAATTGCCAGCCTCGCCCAAGTTTCTCGATAATAAAGCAATACGGAAAATAAGGTGCCAATATGCAAGGCAACATCTAGCACTAAGCCGTTGTCTTTCCAGCCCATTAACCAAGGTGTGATAATTAAATGTGCCGACGATGATATTGGTAGAAATTCACTGAGCCCTTGGACAACACCAAGGACTATCGTGTGCAAATAATCCATACACCTAGGTTATACGTCAAAGTGTTCTGGATAAGAAATATTTCCGCGGACCTTGCCGTCTTCCATCCACTTTAAATCACCCTTCATGAGCATCTTGGATGCTTTAAGCTCTTGCTTGTCGCTATTGCAGCAAATTGTCTTAAAGTGGGAATTAATGCGTTGGCGAGCCTGGCGGCAGAAAAGGTCAGCCATGAACTCTGGCGAACGGTCATCCGGATTTTTTTTCAACATTGCTTTGGCTCTTGCGCAGCTAGTAGACATAGCGAAGAGCTCCGAGCCAATTTCCACAACACGGCCTAGAGCCATCTGGCGATACTCAAGTTTCGGACCGTTCAGGATCATAAGGTGAAAAATAGCTCGTGCAAGCTTGGCTGAATTTCGTTTCACATAGCGCATATGCTTAGCAAGCTTTCCAAAGGAGACTCCGAAGAATGGTAAGTAAGATGTGATGGAAGTAAACCACTGCTTCGGATACCAAACTGCGTAGAATGCGGCACACTTAAGTAGCGTCGCAAACATTTCCCCAGCAGTTCCCCCTTTGATCAGTGGTTTTGCCAGGCGCATATGCATATCTAGAGCCTCTCGAGCGATAAAGAGGTGCATAATCTCAGTAGAGCCTTCCAGAATCGTATTAATTCGAATATCTCGAAGCATTCGCTCGATGCCGATGGCCGTTTCGCCTCGGGCCTTAAGCGAAGGCGCACGCTCGTAGCCACGACCGCCGCGTGTTTGTAGTGTCTGGTTTGTGGTGTGCCAGCTTTGTTCTGTACAGAATAGTTTTGCAATCGCCGCCTCTAAGCGGATATCCGCACCACCGCGATCTACAAGTTGACATGTCCAGTAAGTCATTGCCTCCATGGCGAAGGCTGCTGCTGCTAGCTCACCAGTCTTGTGCGCGATTTCTTCATGGTTACCAATATTCGTGCCCCATTGCTGACGTTCTTTCGTCCAGTAGCGAATGATCTCCAGGCATTTTTTTGAAAGACCAACACAGGCTCCAGGAAGTGAGAGTCGACCAGCATTCAGCGTAACAAACGCCAGCTTCAAGCCACCGCCCTCTTCGCCAATCATATTTTCTGCGGGCACAATAACCTTGTCGAATTTTAATAAGGCATTTTCAAAACCATTCAAACCCATGAACATGCAGCGATGCTCTACGCTGAAGCCTGGCATGTCTTTCTCTACGAGGAAGGCAGAAATTTGCTTGCGCGCTTTGCCTTTAATAATTTTATCTGGAGTACGGGCCATGACGATGATCACGTCGGCAATTGCGCCATTTGTACACCAAAGCTTAGTTCCTGAAATTTCCCAAGTCTTGCTGTCTGCAGAAGGTGTAGCCGTAGTGGTCATTCGAGCTGGATCCGAGCCAACATCTGGTTCTGTCAACGCGAATGCAGAAATTTCTTTCGTTAAGCGTGGTAGAAATTTCTTCTTTTGCTCTTCGGTGCCGAAGTAGTGCAGCGGTTGAGGCGCGCCGATACTTTGGTGTGCGGAAAGAAAGCCGACTGTATTTCCACAGTGGCCAGAAAGCATCGCAATGGCGCGGACATAGTTCGTCTGCGAAAGCCCTTCTCCGCCATATTTTTTAGCGATTTTCATACCGAAAGCGCCAAAGTCTTTTAATTTTTCTAAAATCTCTCTTGGGTAAACTTGGTTTTCATCAATCGAGTCGGCGTCGATATTTTCTACGATAAATTTTTCGAGGCGCTCAAGAAATTCATCCCCAATTTTCTTATCGTCCTTTGGTTGTTCCAAAAATGGATCAATCAAATCCGTGCATAAATTACCGGCGAAAAGCTCGGCCACAAAACTCGGGTGATGCCACTCCTCCTGCCGAGAGTCTTCGGCAAGATCCATAGAGTCATCTTTAGTAACGGTTTCTGATTTAGTAGCGGTTTCTAATTTTGATATCATGATTGAGCTCCTTGCATGGTCGTTAGTGCGCTGCATTTATTGAGTCGCATAGAAGTATCCTTCTACCGATGCAATCACCATTAGTACAAAGGAAAAAGCTATTTTTAATGTCCGTTGATTTATGTGTGAGCGAAAGCGCACCGTAGGCTGGGAAGCTAAGACCGACAAGACCGCAAAGCCGATTACTGGCCACCAACGTATTTCGGAGGTGAACAGAAAACTTGCTACTCCGAGAAACCCGAATCCTGAATTTGCCAAAATAACCAGCATGGCCGTTCCCACAGCTCGCGACATCGGCAGGCCGCTTGCAATATGCATTAGGGGAACGAGCATAAAGCCGCCACCAACGCCCAAGCCTCCGGCCACGATACCGATGAAAGTTGCCGGGATAAAGTTTTTGAGGACTAAAAGGGGAAGGGGAGTTGTGTTTACTGTTTTCTCATTGTTGCTCGTGGATGCAGGCCAGAAGACAACTATTCCAGAGGTGAAAAGTAAAGTTATGAATGCAATTCGCCGTATCTCTTGGTTCCAATGTGGGGCTAGGTAGGCAGTACTAGCAGAAGCAATTGCGCCAATGATAGCGTAAAGGATTGCTAGGCGCAGGTCCATGTCCTTATTCTGCCAGCCTCGCCAGGTGGCAACTAAAGCCGTACAAAAGACAATCAGCAGCGAGGCTCCCATGGCCTGTTCTAGCGGATAGTTTAAGGTGTGTACCATGAGCGGGATCGCTAAAACGGCTCCACCGGAACCGAGTAGCCCAAGAATCACGCCGATGCTCAATCCCCCGAAGAATACTATAGCGATCTCGAACATATGGGCTCCGCAGACGTGAAATTTCAACCGTAAAATGCTATCACTCGGTTATAACATAATTATTTCCGCAAGGAGCGCCGGATGTCGGATCTAATTCAAGAAACAGGAATGAAAGCTATAGCTGAAGCTCAGTTGGGGTTTTTACTGACAAAACCAAACGGCCAGACAAAATCGAGGGTACAAGAGGCCTGGTTTTGGAAAGATGGCGACGCGAGGGTTCGTCACGAAAAAGGCAGTGGCGCTAGCGCCTTGATTCAGGCTGCCAATTCATTAGTGGAATGCTATCGCCGGGAAATTCAAGATTCAGAACTTGTGATTCCGACCGGTTTTGACTTGCAGGTTCACCTACGGCACCCAGGCCAATCGTATAAAGAGACCTTAGCCGGGGGACTGGCTTCAGCCATTGTGGGCGGCTATGACTCCATTCTAACCATGCCGAATACGAAGCCGTTTTTAGATGCACCAGAGCCATTACGAGCCGCAATAGCCGAAGTGGATCGAGGTTGTCCTAGGGCAAATGGTTGGCCAGATGTATTTTTCTCAGCCTCCGGAACTAAGGGGATGCAAGGGGAAGAGGTAGCAGACATTGCGGCACTTGTGGAAGCGGGTGCGACAGCGATTACCGACGACGGTTGGGGTGTAAAATCAGAACAAGCAATGGCGGATATATTTGCCGCTTGCGCCGAGAGTGATGTTCCATTTTTGCAGCATGCAGAGATGCCAGGCCATGGTGGGCATGCAAGTCCGAGTGCTTACCAAAAAAAACATGGAATCCCTGCCTATCCGAGAACGGCAGAGTCGAAAATGGTGGCTCGCGATGTGAAAATTTTGAAAAACGCTCCGAAAGGTACGCGCTATCATGTTTTGCATATTTCCACGAGAGAAACTTTAGAGGAGATTCACAAAGCAAAAGAGGCGGGACTGGCGGTTACTTGCGAAGTTACGCCGCACCATTTATTTTTCGCCAATACTGATTTTATCGAGCCAACAGACGTAAAGAAGCATACAGACTTCAAAATGAACCCACCGATCTTTGCGCCAGAAGATCGAGAGGCTTTGCGTTTAGCACTACAAGATGGGTTAATTGATTGTGTATCTACTGACCACGCTCCTCATGAAGAGGAAGCCAAGCGGAACGATTGGCAATACGCAGCCTTTGGCACGCGCGGTTTGGTAACTGCGTTACCGACTTTGGTGACTTTGCATCGGCAGGGTTTGCTCAGTTTAGATCGCTTGATTGAAGTATATGCCTATAGCGGAAGGCGAGTGCTCGGGAATAATCGGGCTGGTGATCCAAGAGGCCTAGTCATTGTCGACAAAAACAGGGCTTGGACAGTTACGAATGGGGACCTGCCGGGGGTTTCCCAGAACTCCTGCTTCCTAGGGTCTACGCTCTATGGCAGGGTAGAAGAAATTTTAAGTCCGAACTCAAAATTATGCCGAGCCTAAAATTGCGTCAAACGAATGGCTTTCCAATCACGGTGGTGGTGGCATAGTAATCGTAGTAAATTTCGTAATAATGTCATCATATTGCTTGGCATTAACATCAATTCGATGGATGGAAATTTTTACGGATATGCTCGCAGTATCACACCCAAAACTACATTCAGCTACGCCTGAAGCACTTGTGGAGGGACACAGACTTGTACAAAGAGCAGCATCATCATCATGGCTCAATGTAATATCGGCGTCCTCCACTGGATTTTGGAACTTATCCTTCAGAACGATAGTCACTATCCCATCGTTTATGTCCACTCCGGTCGGCGCGTCGGCCGCAATTGAAGAGTTGACATTCGAGGGGTCTGCGGCTTGAACCGTAAATCCAGTGAGTGTTGACCCTGGGTTAATATTTAAGGATTCATCTAGAGCGGTTGCCGTCAACTGTAAATTGTTGCCAGTTGATTCATTGATTTGTAATTTTGAGGGGAAGGTGGCGTGGCCATCAGACCTAGTGATAGTGACTAGGTTGGGACCTATGAGTTCACAGTCTGCAGGATTCGTACAAGAAAGCTCTAGCCTTATGCCACCTAAGGCCACGTCTCTGCTATGCTCATCAATGAGTTTGACAGCCACAATCGGGTCCCCTGGAGTTGGATTATCCGCAAACCGCATACCGGCTACTTCTGGGGGTCGACCATCTCCGGGCGCGTGAGTGAATTCAATGGCAGAAGCCGTACCCGAGGTATCGATATAGAAAGGGTCTGATTCAGCAGCAGTTAAATAGTTATCGTTAGCAGAAGCTAAAAGAGTATACACGCCAGGTTTACTAATAGTAATATCATCAAAGGTGGCTGCGCCATTCACTACTACTCGCGAAACAATACCGCCCAAAGAAGCTCTAGTTCCATCATCCTCTTCAGTTCCATCATCTGGAATGGAAAGGCTGATCATAGTTGAATTTTCGCTTGAAACTAAATTGTCGGCTCCATCCTGTATTTGTACGGTAAAAGGAGGCATTGTTTGGTTTGCGCCGGCGGTCATCGGCTGCATACCAAAGGCAAGTTTTTCAGCGACAGTTCCAGCGTCCCCAACAAAGATTATTTCCGAAGTAGTCGGCCCAACCACCGATGAAAGTGAGCCAATAGATGCAACTAGCTGGTAGAAGTCACAATTGTCGCTCATATCTTTCGTGATAGAGAGCCCAGAGAATCTAGCTACGCCGGCAACCATCGTAACGGAGTTTGGGCCGCCTACGCTCGGTGGTTCGTCCTCACAGTTATCATCGGGGTGGTTGGCAATATTTATAGTAATCTGCCGCGCGTTCTCAGTCAGGATTCTATTTCCGTGGTTGTCTTGTAGCTCTACTACTGGTTGCTGTGTAAGGGGCGGTAGGCGTGTGCTGCGATCCGCTGTGGTTGCACGGAGAGAAGGTTGTGTAGTGAAGGCCAGTCTTGCAGGAATGCCAACATCCGTCAGTTCAAATGGCTCTGACGTTGCACTTACGCGCTTAAGGCTTAGTTCGGCCGAAGCCTGCAATTTAAGGCCAACTCCAGCGACCGAGCTATTCAGGCGAAGCCCTTGCCCCGTATAGTCGGCCATGCCAGCGCTGGCGCGCTTTATGACGTTACCTAAAAGTACAGCACCCAAATGACCTGGGTGAACAATTTGAAGAGTAATGTTAACGGAATCATCATGATTGCCTGGGTTTATATTTACAATATTCCCATACTCATCTTTTACTGAAATTACTACTGGACGCTGGTCATCAGCAGATGGAGGCTGTCTAAACTCTTGTAAGGAAGCAATACGTTCAGGGGGTTGCGTTGTGAACTCGATGGCATCACCAACGGTAGCTCGGGTTTGCCATTCTTGGGAGGTGGCCTCTGTCAGGCCTTCCCCGGAAAAGGTAAAGGTAAATGTGCCTGCAATATTTGTAGATAATGGGGCAGTAGTGCCAAAGTTTATGACACCGGCAGTTGCTTGGGCCATACAAGGCTCTTCGCAGGGATCATTTGATTTGTATATAGTTGGTGTGGCCGTATTTTCTGTCGCGACAGTATCTATGGTAACTTCCACCTCGGTGGAGGAATCCTCCTCTACAAGCATATCGAGTGGGTCACGCAGTTCCACAACTGGTTGCGTAGCAAAGCGAGCAGCGCTTGGTACTTGACCACCGGTAGGAAAGCCTGTGTCTGGCTCGGTGGTGATTATTATTTGAGATGCGACTCGCTCAAAGGTAACGGTATTACCGCTTATACGTATCGGTGAAGTAAGTATTAAAGTTTTTGGAACCTCTGCATCAAGGGAACGGAAGGAGCATTTTGCTTCACCAAGGGTATTGGTTACGCCACAAGTGAAGCCAAAATCGTTTGCGCTTAGCGGAGAAACCGTGAATGAGGGTGTCCAATTAAACAGAGGGAACCCCTGTTCTGAAAGTAAGGTCACGAGCACGGTTGCAGGTTTAGTGGAAGCTCCAGCGGTTCCAGAAATTGTGGAGATACTCGAGGAAATGGACGCCGATCGATTACGATCACCTGTCTCCTTGCTGCCTCCGATGGATGTTGTATACTTACAGCCCGCTAACACGAGTGCGGTAGTTATTAGTATGGGCAATAATAGCTGGCATCGCATGCCCACTTATCGGCAGGGCGGCCGTTATGGTTTACCCTCTCTTTCGAGAGTTACGGTGGTGGTGGCATAGCAATCGTGGTGAATTTCGTAATCTCATATTCACTGGCTGGCTTGCCATTAATTCGATGGAGGGAAATTTTTACGAATACGTTCGAGTCAGGACACGAGAAAGGACAGCTAACCTGCCCCGAGTTATCTGTGGCGTCACAAACATATGGGCAAAGATAGTCGTCAGGACTGCCCTGTTTCTTCATTTGTAAGTCTATCATGGCTCCTTCCACTGGATTATTGAACCGGTCTCTCAGATCTACAGTAACTTCTCCATCGATTACGCCTGGTTCGCTTGGCGCTGTGGCTGTAAGCCTAGAGTAGGTATTTGCAGGGTCCGCGGCTTGAACCGTAAATCCAGTGAGTGTTGACCCTTTTAAGGGTTCATCTTTTAAGTCTTCTAGATTTAGAGCAGTTGCCGTCAACTGTAAATTGTTGCCAGTTGATTCATTGATTTGTAATTTTGAGGGGAAGGTGGCGTGGCCATCAGACCTAGTGATAGTGACTAGGTTGGGACCTATGAGTTCACAGTCTGCAGGATTCGTACAAGAAAGCTCTAGCCTTATGCCACCTAAGGCCACGTCTCTGCTATGCTCATCAATGAGTTTGACAGCCACAATCGGGTCCCCTGGAGTTGGATTATCCGCAAACCGCATACCGGCTACTTCTGGGGGTCGACCATCTCCGGGCGCGTGAGTGAATTCAATGGCAGAAGCCGTACCCGAGGTATCGATAAAGAAAGGGTCTGATTCAGCAGCTCTTAAAGAGTTATCGTTAGCAGAAGCTGAAAGAGTATATGTGCCGATTGTATCAATAGCAATATCATCAAAGGTAGCTACGCCAGCTATTACTTGTTGTGAAACAGTACCGCTCAAGGAAGGTCCAGTTCCATCATCTGTGATGTAAAGGGTGATCATCGTTGAATTATCGCTTAAAATTAAATTGTCGATGTTATCCTCCACTTGTACGGTAAAGGCAGTCATTTTTTGGTTTTTGCCAGTGATCATCGGCTGCGTACCAAAGGTAAGTTTTTCGGCGACAGTTCCAACGGCCCCAACAAAAACTATTTCCGAAGTAGCCGTTTCAATTTCCGGCAGTTTAGCGATAGAGGCAGAGAGCTGGTAGAAGTTACAATTGGGGCTCGTATCTTTTGTAATAGAAAGTCCAGAGAATGTAGCTACACCGGCGATCATTTTAACGGAATCTACACCGCCTATGCCCGGTGGTTCATCCATACAAGTCGGATCGGAATGGGGGGCAATACTGATAGCAATCTTCTCCGTGTTCTCAGTCAGGATTCTATTTCCGTGGTTGTCTTGTAGCTCCACTATTGGTTGCTGCGTAATGGGTGGTAAGTCTGTGACGGGGTCAGCTGTGGTTATACGGAGAGAGGGTTGTGTGGTAAAGATGAGTTTCGCAGGAATGCCAACATCCGTCAGTTCAAATAGCTCTGACGTTGCAGTTACGCGCTTAAGGCCTAGTGTGGCCGAAGCCTCTAATGTAATGCCAATCCCAGTGACCGTGCTACGGACTTTAATCCCTTGTCCTTTATAGTCGGCCACGCCAGCGTCGGCGCGCGTTTCATCGTTACCTAAAATCGCAGCACTCGAATCATCTGGGTGTTGAATTCCAAGAGTGATGTTAGCAGTATGATCATTGTTGCCTGGAACTGGTCTTATACTCACAATATTTCCAAACTCATCTTTTACCGCAACAGCTACTGGAGCTGGAACCACTTCTTCCTCTCCATCCTCATTTATTACTGTCCGCTTAAATTCTTGCTCAATAGCGACGTATTCAGGAGGTTGTCTTATGAATTCGATGGTATCACCAACGGTAGCTCGAGTTTGCCATTCTTCAGAGGTAGCTGCTGTAAGGTCTTTTTCGGAAAGGTCTTTTCCGGAAAAGGTAAAGGTAAATGTGCCTGCAATATCTGTTGCGAGTTGGGCAGTACTACCAAAATCTATGATACCCGTAGTTGCCCTGACTGTGCAGGGATCTGCGCAGGCTACATCTGATTTGTATAAAGTTGGTGTGGCCGGATTCTCTGTTGCAATAGTATTTATAGTAACTTCCACTTCAGTGGAAGAATCCTTTGATACAAGTACATCGAGTGGGTCATGCAGTGCCACAATTGGTTGCGCGACAAAGCCAGTGGCTTTCCGCACTTCACCACCGGTAGGAAAGTCTGTGTTTGGCTCGGTGGTGATTATTATTTGAGATGCAGCTCGCTCAAAGGTAACGGTATTACCGCTTATAGTTATCGGTGAAGTAAGCATTAAAGTTTTTGGAACCTCTGCATCATAGGAACGGAAGGAGCATTTTGCTTCACCAAGGTGGTTGGTCGCGCCGCAGGTGAAGCCAAAATCGTTTTCGCTTCGTGGTGCAACTGTGAATACGGGTGTTTGGTTAGCTAGGGGGAATCCGTCTTCAGACATCAGGACTACGGTGACGTCCGCTGGAGTAACGGAAGTTCCAGCGCTCCCAGAAATTGTGGAGATTTTGGAAGAAACGCCCCCCCCGGTATCAGCCTCTCCCTCCAGCTCCTCTTCAACGAAACTCTGGAACTCACAGCCCGTCAACGCGAGTGCGATAGTTATTAGTATGGGTAGTAGTAACCCAGTACGTTCTGCTTTAATCCCCATCCAGGCCATCTATGGCTCCAAACCCCTTAAGCCGCACGCCTGCCTTGCCGGCAGGGTCTGTGCTATGGTTCACTCCTCGCTCTCAAACAGTGTCTCATATGTTGATTATTTTAGTCAAATATCTCTATTCTAGAACTCTCTAACCAAGTATTTGAAACTATTAGTTTTTATATTGATTTTCTTATTTCTTATGAAGGTAGACTATGTTAGGCGTTTTGTAGAAGGAGTTCCACATGCCACCGGATAGTAAGGAGTCGCTAAATAGAAAGGAGACACTAGCCTGTAAAGAGCTGAGTCTCAACGCAAGCGCTATCCTACGACAGGTAAGGCCAACGCCTCACGTAGACACAGGCATCAGCGATGAGGAAAAAATGGAGCGAATAGCCGTGAACTTCTCGGAGATCATGGAAGTGCTCGGGCTTGATTTGCAGAATGACTCTTTGCGGGACACGCCAAAACGTCTGGCCAAGATGTTTGTGAACGAAATTTTCTCCGGACTTAAAGAGGAGAACTTTCCTAAGATCACAGTGGTAGAAAACGAAATGTCCTACGACCAAATGATTGTAGTTCGGGATGTAAAAATTATGTCTACTTGTGAACATCATTTTGTGACTATCGCCGGGAAAGCAAATATTGCGTATATTCCGAATGAACGCGTGATTGGTCTTTCCAAAATTAACCGCGTTGCGGATTATTTCTCGCGAAGACCACAGGTGCAAGAACGTTTAACAAAGCAGATTGCTGATTGTTTGGAATACGTACTCGATACAAAAAATATCGGGGTCTATATCGACGCCAAGCACTTTTGTGTCTCCTCTCGCGGCGTACAAGATGTAAATTCCTCAACGGTAACGAGCGATTTGCGAGGCGCATTTAAGACTAACACCGAAACTAGAGCAGAGTTTTTACGCATCTGTAACTAAAGCTCTTACTGTAGCGATTTAGTGACCACGATCGTATCTGGGGTTTCAACAGCCATGCATTTAATAGTGCGGTCAATGCGCCGCTGAAGTCCCACTAACACTTCTCCAGGCCCAACCTCAAAGGCGCGCTCAATGCCGAGGCCAGCAAGTTTCTGCATGCTTTGTTCCCATTTTACGCAAGAAGCAATTTGCTCATAAAGGTTACGGGCAATCATGTCGGTCTTGTCATAAATTTCCGCATCGACGTTAGCAATATACGGGCAGGCAAGATCTGCAAGTTTCATCGCATCTAGTTCTGGCTTTAAGTCATCAGCCGCCTTTTGCATCAAGGAACAATGAAAAGGAGCAGAAACCGGAAGCAGTACCGCACGTCGAATATTTAAATCCGGACTTGTCTCGGCGATCTCAAGGGCTTTTTCCACAGCTTCTTTATGGCCTGAAATTACGATCTGTCCGCCACCGTTATAGTTAGCCATCTCGCAAACTTTATCCGTTGCTGTGGCAGCTTCTCTGCAAAGATTTTCCGTAACTTGATTTGTGCCGCCTATAAGGGCAGCCATTGCACCTATGCCAGTCGGAACCGCGTCCTGCATGAATTTTCCACGGTGGTGTACGACTCGAGCTGCGTCTGCAAAGCGGATTGCACCGGCGGCAACAAGCGCAGAATATTCACCTAAGCTGTGTCCAGCCACGAGATCTGGCTTAATACCAGTTTCTTCGGCAAAAATTTTATGTGCAATTACTGAAACAGTAAGAATCGCCGGCTGCGTATTTTGTGTCAGCTTTAGGTCCTCTTCCGGCCCGTCGAAACAAATTCTCTGTAAATCAAATCCTAAGGCTTCATTAGCTTCTTGAAACATTTCTTGGGCTACAGGAAATTCGTTCGTGAGCGCCCGGCCCATACCAACATACTGAGAACCTTGCCCTGGAAACAAAAAAGCAGTCTTCATTTTATGCTCCTTCAACTATACTTTTCTGGCCATAACCATCTGAATTTTTTAACGATTATCAAATAAGTAATCAATACATTTTGTTAGTTTTTCCAAATCCGCCTTCAGAATATTTGGAAACAAGGATATGCGCACTTGGTTTTTACCCAGCTTGCGATAGCATTCGATGTCTAAAATCCCATGTCGTCGCAGGCACTTAGCTAGATCAGTATAAGAGATTTCATCAACAATATTGATCGTTGAAACTGTCTTCGAGCGGAACTCCGGGTTCGTTACGTAATGAGAAAGCTCTGGCCTCGCCTCTACCCAGGCATCCAAAAGCGCGGCTTTTGCCCTCTGTTCCTTGTCGAGGGTATTTAATCCCCGGCTAACGAACCAATCAAGTTGCTTGTCGAGGAGGTACAAGGTGGTAAGGGAAGGAGTGTTGTAGGTCTGATTCGATTCACCGTTTGTTAAGGCCGTCGTAAAGTCCAGTATCGTTGGAATATGGCGACTGGACTTTTGCACTCGTTCAATTTGCTCTACACATTTCGGTGAAAAGAACCCAATCCATAGTCCACCTTCCGCGCCAAATGCCTTCTGTGGTGAAAAATAAAATAAATCTGTTTTCGCTAGATCCCATTTTAAAGCGCCGGCGGCAGACGTGGCATCTACAGCCAGCAATGAGCCTTCACAATTTGGCACAGATGGCCACATAGCCCCGGTAGAGGTTTCATTCCAAGTAATGCAATGAACATCAGCTCCATCGATACTCTTGAATTCAGGAACGGAACCGAGATCGGCATCGATCTGCTCTGCTTCGACAAAAGGTGCAGCTTTGGTTGATTTAAACCATTTTTGGGAAAATTCGCCATTTGTAAAGTGCGCAGCCTTTTTTTCGACGAGAGCAAAAGTACACATATCCCAAGTTAGCGTGGCGCCTCCGTTGCCCATGGCAATCTTGTAATCTGCGGGAATATCGAGATAGCTACGCATTTTCTCGAACACACGACTGACGCAATCCTTTATGGCTGGCTTGCGATGTGAAGTACCGAGGAAATCTTTCTGCACCTCTACTAAGCTCTGCATCGAATCCGGTCGTACCAAGGACGGTCCGGAGCCAAATCGCCCGTCTCTGGGGATTAAATTTTTGGGAATATTGGTGTTTTCGAACATGTTGTTTGCCTCTCATTCGTTTGACGTACTTGTAACATATTGCTTCAGCCAGAAGTCGTGAATTGATTCATATCTCAGTACTAAAACATGTGTTAGAGGTTTTGGTATGCAATTTTTTCTCGTTCTATCGGTGATTTTATTACCCCAAGCAACCCTAGCGGAAACACCAACCCCTTCGGTCTTTCCCGATTTTCTTCTGACTGAAGTTAAACTGATAGAGCTGGCCCGAGGGCAGACGCCCGAGCGGAGGAGAATTGAATCGCGGCGGGAAGCCGAGCGTGCTAGACTGCACGGCGAAGAATCAAAATATCAATGGTCATTAGGTGCGAGCTCCAAATATACAGAGACGAACGAACAGCCACTGCTACCTCAGATTCCAATTTTTTCACCGGTCAAAACTGGAGACCTATTTGTAAAAAAAAATCTTTCTTATGGCGTATCCACTAAAACTGGAATGGAAGCGATTCAACAAAGTTCTTTGGCAAATGGGATCGATAATAGGACGACGACTAGAGTTTTTGCACAAGCTGATATTAGTCTTTGGAAAAACTTATTTGGGCGTTTGTCTCGCTCGATGTTGGTTTCACAACAACTCGTCGATGCGCGAGCAGAACTCACTAGGGACATTGAAAAGCATGCTCATGAGATACAAGTCAGAAAGATATATTGGTCACTAGTTGCGAATGAGCGTAGTAGCAAAGTGACACAAGAGTTACTCACCACGGCGGAACGTCAGCTTAAGGAGGCCAAGCGTAGGCGAAAAAATTCGGTGGCCGACAAAGCTGAAGTTGCTCGTTATCAGGCCCAACTCTCCACCCGCAAATCTCAGCTATTAGTTCAGAAATTTGAACGAGAATCAATTCTGACTCAATTACGAGTTACAGTACCGGAATTGAATGCTAAAAATATTATTTTGCCTTCTATTGACTCAAAAGCTACGCAAGCAAAAGTGATGAAATGCGTGGAAGTAATATTAAAAGCAAAATCATTACCAATTGAAAATTCCAAATATGATGAAATCATCGCCGTTCTGCGTATGCAAAAAGAGGCGCTCTCCTACGCTAATAATGCGATTGATAATCCGGATTTAAAGCTTATAGCAAAATTAATGACCACTGGTGTGGGAAGTTCTTATGGCAATTCCAGTTCTGACTTTGCTAACAATAACCGCAGTGGCTTTCAAGTGGGGATTAATCTCAATATCCCATTAGGAGGAGATCTCAAGCGCCAGCGAGATGCGGCCCTTGTTAGAGATCATATGGCGCTCAATGCAGAGGAAGAGCAGATCCAGGCAAGCATGATCGCTTCTCATAGCGCAATTTTGAAAAATATTGACTATTTGATTCAGGCTGCGCACGCCCAACGAGCTAGTTCAGAGGCTTTACGTTTACGAGTAAAGGAAGTGCATAAAAAATTTCGTCAAGCACGCGTTTCGGTGACTGAACTTGTGACTGATCAGGATGACCTGTTAAATTCAGAGCTTTCTACTATTCAAACACAATTAGCAATATTGAATTCCTTATTTAACTATTTTGAAATTTTCACAGAAACCCCTTGCGATATTAATCGAAAGGCTGGGTAATGCGGAAAATAGCAGCGTTTTTTGTTGATAATTATAAATTTACATTCATTCTAACGATTTTTGTAGCTATGTTTGGCTTGCTTGGAATGATGCAGCTGAATAGTGAGAGTTTTCCTTCGGTTGATTTTGCTACGGCAATGGTAACAACGCGCTATCCTGGTGCTACTCCTAGTGACATCGAAACCAAGATTACAAAGCCCATTGAAGATGAAATACGCAAGGTTTCTGGGTTGAAGGATGTGCGCTCCATGTCTCAGGGAGGGCAATCCACTATCGTTATTCGCATTGATATGGATAAGGAAAACGTCCCAAAAGTAATGGCCGACTTGCGAAGGGCGGTGGACGGAGTAAAGGAGCTCCCGACAGATCTTTTAGAAGATCCGGACTTTAATGAGATCAACTCGGAAGAGTTTCCTGCAATTGAAATTGCTGTGACAGGACCTGTTGGAAATCGTAGGACTGATCGCTTTGCCGATCATCTAAAAGAGGAACTTGAAGATAATAAGCGTGTATTAGATGTCCGAATGGTTAATTTTCATGAACGAGAATTTCAAATTAATCTCAACGTTCAGAAACTGCGGTTCTTTCATATTGGAATCGACGAAGTATTAGCTAAAATTGGATCTCGGAATGTAAATATTCCCGGTGGTGATTTAAAAGCCAATAGTTCGAAGCGCTTAGTCCGTATTGAAGGCAAGGTGAAATCCATCGAGGATTTACAGAATGTAGTCATCCGTTCGAACTACTCTGGACAAAGAGTTCTATTGAAAGATGTCGCTGAAGTAACAGATGGAAAGAAAGAAGTTGAAAAAATAACCCGTTATGACGGTCGTCCAGCGATCTTGATGGTGATTAATAAAAAAGCTGGTGCTGATACAATTGCCTTAGTGAATGAAGTGGAATCTGTACTGGAGCGTTTCCGTTCTACGTATGGAAAAGAGTTTCATATTTCCATCTATAATAATGAAGCAGAGAAGGTGAAAAATCGCTTAGAGATTTTAAATTCTAATGCGCTGACAGGCTTAGCGTTGGTTTTTATCTTCTTACTCATCTTCCTTCCAGGGCGTGTAGGAGTTATGGCTTCTTTGTCTTTGCCGCTTGCAAGTATGGCAGTAATTGGCCTAATGCCGGGGTTAGGGATGAATCTGAACGCAATTACGATATTAGCTATGGTGATTGCACTAGGCATGCTAGTCGATAATTCTGTGGTGATTTCGGAAAACTTTACCCGATTGCGAAAGCAAGGCATGCCTCGAAGAGAAGCGGCTTTAGAATCGGTTGGGAATATTTGGCTACCAATTTCAATTACAGCGATGACGACAATTGCAGCGTTCTTGCCAATGCTAGTAACTAAGGGGGTTATGGGTGAGTTCATCAAATGGATTCCGATTGTAGTTACGCTTTCCTTAGCCTTTTCATTGATAGAGTCCTTTTTCTTTTTGCCGATGCGCCTGATATGGGCTGGAAAGAAAATTGAGAAGGTAACAGAAAAAAAGGGCCAAGATTGGTTTGATCCCTTTATTGAATTTTTCGAAGGCTTTATGGTGAAAGCTGTTCGCTATCGATATATCGTTGCGGGCATCTTTTCTGGAGTTTTATTTGGATCCTTTGCATTAATGACTCTTGGAAATAAATTTATGTTGTTTCCTCCGGATCAGACAGAAATTTATATCATGCGCTTTGAGGCAGCGCCTGGGACTAGATTGGAAGAAACAGATCGTAGGTCCGCAATTTTGAGTCAGCGAGTGAAGGAAAAATTAGGGGCTAGAGCGGATCATATTGTATCGCGCTCTGGTGGCTCTTCGATGGGACCAGGAGATCAAAAGGGCAAAGATGGTGACAACGTAGGTATGGTCACAATCTATGTGGATGAAGATACTAAATTTAATATTCCACACACGGAAATCCTAAAGGAGCTCCGTGAGATTAAAGCTACAGATCTTTTTGTACGGGTCGAATCTGAAGCCATGATTAATGGGCCGCCCGTAGGTGACTCGATCAATGCAACTTTCCGTTCCAATAATGCAGAACAATTAGATGCTGTGTTACAAGCGATGAAAAGCGAGCTAGGGAAGGTGGACGGAATTATTGATTTACAGGTCAATGATGTATCCGGGGCTGATGAAATTTTTGTTGAAATAGATCACGACCGCGCAGATCAATTAGGCTTAAGCACCAGACGTCTTGGGGATACGGTAAGAACGGCGCTTACGGGTACTGTGATTTCTAATATAGTACTCAATAATAAGGAAATTGATTTAAACGTGCGGCTCATGCCGGCATTCCGTAAGAACATTCAGGATTTAAATGGTGTACGCGTAATGGATAGTCGTGGAAACCTAGTGCCAATTACGCAAGTTGCGAAATATGTCGAGAGCCCAGGTTCCTATGAAATTCGACGCTTTGACTTTAAGCGAGCTCGGACCTTGCTTGGTAATGTACAGCAAGACAAAATCACCTCAGTGGAGGCGAACAGTATTTTGCGGAAAAAGTATGAAGAACTCTCTCGCACTTATCCGGAAGTATCCTTGGTTTTTGGTGGAGAAGAGCAAAGTACAGCCGAGTCTATGCAGAGTTTGCAGTCAGCTTTAATATTAGCAATCATTGGTATCTTTGCCTTACTAGTACTCCTGTTCCAATCATATGTCCGACCTCTAATTATTATGAGTACGATTCCACTTGGTCTCGTGGGATTTTCGATTTCCTTCTTTTTGCATAGTCGTCCGATTTCGTTCCTAGCAATGATTGGCGTGATTGGCTTGGCTGGAATTATTGTGAACTCTGGGATTGTATTGATCTCGTTTATTGATCGCATGCGTAGCGAGGCAAAAATGAGTTTTCATGAAACTTTATCTAAGGCTTCGGGAATGCGACTGCGCGCAGTGCTCGTGACTTCGCTCACAACTGTGGGTGGTCTGATGCCCACAGCGTATGGAATCGGTGGGTCCGAAGCGCTTTTGATCCCGATGACGATGGCTATGGCTTGGGGCTTAACCAGTGGCACGCTCCTCACTTTAATCTGGGTGCCTTGTGCTTATGCGATCTCTGAAGATCTTTTCAGTCAATAAAGCTGAGGATTTGCTTGGGGTTTTTTGATATAAGGCAAGCATGAAAAATTTGCCACCTCTAAACTATGACCCCGAATCTCTGCCACGGGAATTGAAACGGCATTATATTTCAGCAACCGACAGCGAAATTGAGGCTATGCTCAAGGCAGTAGGTGCAAATTCGCTGGAGGATTTATTTGCCTATTTGCCAGACGCAGTAAAAATGGAAAAAGCGCCAGCGATTCCAGATGAATTGTCCTATAGCGGTTTGCAGAAAGAAATGGTGGAACTTTCGGCAAAAAATAATACGGTGAGCTCCTTTCTTGGGGATGGTCTGCAACAGTATTCGGTTCCAGAGATTGTGCCGCATGTTTTGGGTATCCGAAAATTAACGACTGCCTACACACCGTATCAGCCAGAACGATCCCAGGGCACTTTAGGTACGCACTGGATTTATCAATGTGGAGTTTCCGCGTTGACTGGGTTTGAAGCGGTGAATGCATCTTTTTATGATCGTTCGACGGCGCTATTTGAAGCATTAAAATGTGCACAACGTTTGCGCCGAGGGTCCACCGCGGTGCTCGTAGCAGATACACTGTATCCCAACGATATTGAAGTAATTGAAACACACGCTAAGTTTACTAATTTAGAAATTCACCGTGTCCCGACAAATAAGAGTAGTGGTCGAATTGATCTTGCTACGCTAGAAGAGAAAGTGGCAAATCTGGGTGATAGGCTTGCAGCAGTAGCTTTTCCGCAGATTACTTGTTTTGGCATCTTAGAGGATGTAGATCGCATCACAGATTATGTGCGCAATCAAAAAGTGCGAAGCATTGCTGTTATTGATCCGATCCTTCTGGGTGATGGGGGCTTGAAGCCACCAAGAGAGTATGGTGCGAATGCAGAAGGTGTGGATATGTTCGTCGCTGAAGGCCAGCACCTTGCCTTAGGCCCAAACTATGGTGGTCCAGGATTAGGTGTGTTTGGCATTCGCTTCCACGATGGAAATAAAAACGATATCCGTCAAACTGCGGGTCGTTTTGTAGGTAAGGGTAAGGATTCCAAAGGTCGGGACGCATTTTCGATTGTGCTTTCTACTCGCGAACAACATATTCGTCGCGATAAAGCGACTTCTAATATTTGTTCCAATCAAGCCTATGTCGCTACGATTGCAGGTGCTGCCATTCTCGCTCGAGGCGCGGAGGGCTTTGGTGAAATTGCTAAATTTGTGCGCAGTAGAGCAAAAGTGTTAGCGGAGTCATTGATTCAATTGCCAAGCGTAGCATTAGCATTCCCTAACGAGCCTTTCCTCAATGAGTTTACTATTGAACTAAAATCGAAGACAGTCGCGGAATTGATCTTATTTGCAGCAGCTAAAAAAATGCATATTGGAGCGGAGTTATCTGGACGCTGTGGTGACGCTAGAGAGCTTCTCATGATTTCTCTTTCTGATTTACAGACCGATGCCGATTGTGCCCGGCTGGTAGATATCGTTAGCGAATTTTTCGGAGAGATGGGAAATAGCAGTAGCAGTAGCAGTAGCAGTAGCAGTGGCAGTAGCAGTGGTAGTGGTAATGCTAGTGGTGCGGCGATTCCCGAACTTGAAACAAAATTCTTGCGTACAGGAAAAGTGCAACTTCCGAAATATTCTACGGATCAATTAAAGGCGCATTATGATCGTCTTGGCGAGCAAAACGTGAGTCCGGATGATAATATTTATGCACTCGGTTCCTGTACGATGAAATATAATCCGTATATCAACGATTATGCGGCAGCTTTATCAGGCTTTGCAAATTTGCATCCGCAAGCGCCAGAGCAAGACGTGCAAGGTGCGCTACAACTAATTTATGAAACCCAAGAGTATTTTAAAGCGATTACTGGATTGCCGGGTGTGACCACACAACCGGTCGCGGGAGCGCAAGGTGAGCTTGTCGGAATTAAAATGTTCCAGGCCTACCATGAAAGTCGTGGAGAATCTCAGAGAGATGTAATTCTAATTCCGCGAACGGCTCATGGAACAAATCCAGCGACGGCAACGATGGCGGGCTTTGTGGCCAAACGTGGCTTGACACCTCCGGGAGGCGTGGTGCTCGTAGAAGCTAATCCGGAAGGTGAAATCGATCTTGCACATTTAGATGTACTGCTAGAAAAGTACTCTGGCCGCGTAGCGGGTATCATGGTGACGAATCCGAACACCTCAGGAATTCTAGAATCGAATTTCCATGTGATGTCGGAGAGAGTGCATCAAGCCGGTGGCCTCGTCTACATGGACGGAGCCAATATGAATGCTATTGCTGGTTGGATGGACCTTAGAAAGCTCGGCGTCGATGCAGTTCATAATAACACACATAAAACTTGGACTATTCCTCACGGTGGCGGAGGACCAGGAGATGCTTTTGTAGCAGTATCTGAAAAATTAGTTGATTTTATGCCGGGTGACCAGGTCGTTCAGAAGGCAGATGGTAGCTATACTTGGGAAACGCCTGTAGAGAGTATCGGCATTTTCCATAGGCATCATGGAAACTTTGCCCATAAGGTTCGTTGTTATACTTATTTGCGTGCCCTCGGGAAAGAAGGCGTGCGCAGAATGTCGGCAATGGCTGTGCTTTCCGCACGCTATTTGTTTATGAACCTGAAGATGCAAGTTCCGTCTTTGCCAACAGAGGCCATAAACGTACGCCGCATGCACGAGTTTATTTTGACTTTGCCGAAAGAGACTTTTACCAAAGCGGAAGAAAAAGGTCTGAAAAAGTCGGAAATGATTCCGCGCATGGGTAAGCTCTTCCTCGATTTTGGTCTGCATGCGCCGACGGTGGCCTTTCCAGAAGTCTATGGTTTGATGGTGGAGCCGACAGAATCTTACTCCAAGGTAGAATTAGATAAGTTCCTCGCGGTTGTGCATGAAATTTATCGCTTGGTAAATGAGCACCCGGAAGTGTTAAAGACAGTGCCACATTTTACCCCAATTGATCGGGTAAATGAGGTGGAAGCCAATAGGGAGCTCATGCTTAGTGAGACGTTAAACTCTTTACCAAAAATTTTAGCAAACCGAGTTCCTGTGGCTGAACTAGAAGGGGCTTCCGCCGCCGAAGTGGCCAAGAGAATCGTAATGGCACACCAGAGTGTCTGTGAATAATTATCGATTAACGACAGTAGACAGCAACTTTACCAAGTTTAGCATCGATTTTTGTCAATCACGAATGCTATCTCGTTTACTTTCAATCGAAAATTCAGACGACCCATTACTGCGAGCCATGGGGAGGTCCACAGACCCAAGTACGACAACCGTCTTGGACGGCACTCTTGGGTTCGCAGTCGATGCCTTGCAATTAGCGGCCGCTGGATTCCACGTGACAGGAGTAGAGCGGAATCCGATAGTTCGAGAGTTGACTAAAGATGGCTTGAGAAGGGCTGAAGCTTGTGGAGAGCTGCGTACGGCGCTTTCCCGATTTCACTTTATCGAACAATCTTCGATCGAATACCTATCCGTATTGGAGGCGACTAAGGCTCCAGATATTGTCTATCTGGATCCGATGTACCCGGAATTGAAGCGCTCGGTAAAACGTCGTAAGGCGCTTGAGTTCTTGCGTGACTTGGTGGGAGACGATCTAGATGCGGAGGAGCTTTTTGCGTTGGCTTGGGAAAAGACAAAAAAACGGGTGGTTGTTAAGCGGCCCCTTAAGGGAGATCGGCTAGGAAAGAACCCAAACCATGTGCTACGAGGAAAATCACATCGTTTTGACGTCTATGTGAAGCAGTAATTAGCTACTAGGCTTTCCCTAATCGCTTCTAGATGTTATACCGCTGCTATGATCAGTACAGAAAATATTGCCTTAGGGTTTGGAGATAAGCATCTCTTCAAAGAAGTGTCCATTGCCTTCAGTCCCGGTGGGAAATATGGTGTCATCGGTGCAAACGGCGCGGGAAAATCCACTTTCCTAAAAATCCTCGCTGGAGAGCAAAATGCTGATAAAGGTGATGTGAGCGTTCCGCCGCGGGCGAGGATGGGCGTGCTTCGTCAGGATCATTATAAGTACGATGATTTCAGTGTGCTGGACACAACTTATCAGGGTCATGCCGAGCTTTGGAAAATTATGAAAGAGCGTACTGAACTGTATGCCAAAGTTGACGATATGACCGAGGAAGAGGGCAATCGCTTAGGTGAGCTCGAAGGTGAGTTCATGGAAATGGATGGCTATTCGGCAGAATCCGATGCTTCGAGTTTGCTGACAGGTCTTGGGGTTCCAGAAGACTTGCATAATTCTCTGATGAAAGAGGTTCCTACAAACTATAAATTTCGAACGCTTCTTGCCCAAGTTCTTTTTAGTAAGCCAGATATTATGTTGCTCGATGAACCGACAAACAGTCTTGATATTCGTTCTATCGCTTGGTTTGAGAATTTTTTAAACGAGTATGAGGGCACGGTGATTGCTGTTTCCCACGACCGAGAGTTCCTAAACGCAATTTGTGACCATATTGCCGATATTGATTTTGGTAAGATCAAACTCTACACAGGCGACTATGATTATTATGCATCCGCGGTTTCCATTGCTCGCGACCATAGCTTATCGGAAGAGGCGCGCCGTAAGAAACGTGCTGATGAATTGAAGAATTTTATTCAACGCTTTGGTGCAAATAAGTCCAAGGCAAGACAAGCCACTTCCAGAAAAAAAGAGTTGGAGAGGCTACTAGAGGAAGAAACAATTCAACCTAGTTCGCGCGTCTATCCGCATATTGTTTTTCCAATGGAGCGAGAGCTTGGGAAAGATATTGTGCGACTTGATTCTGTGGCAAAGTCCTTTGAAGATATTGACGTGCACAAAAATCTTTCTACCTATTTTGAAAAAGGTGACAAGGTTGCGATCATCGGGCCGAACGGTGTTGGTAAAACAACCTTTATGCAACTTTTAATGGAAGAGACGGATCTGGATAAGGGTGAGGTCGTTTGGGGTGTAACAACGAAGCGCTGTTATTGTCCACAAGATGTTCGTGCCTCTTTGCCAAAAGAACAGACGATTTTTGAGTGGTTGTCGGAGCAATTTCCAGATATTGATCGCGAACATATTCGTTCAATTCTGGGTCGCATGCTTTTCCGCGGTGGTGACGGAGACAAAAAGATTGATATACTCTCCGGTGGTGAAGCAGTACGAGCGACTTTGTGTAAGATGATGCTCGAAGAAGGAAATGTAGTTTTACTCGATGAGCCGACCAACCACTTAGATCTAGAAAGCATTGAATCTCTATCTTGGGGCTTACAACGATTTCCAGGCACCGTGTTTTTTGTCTCTCATGACCGACGTTTTATTGAGTCGGTTGCAACTCGAGTGTTGGAATTCTTTCCTACGGGAGACTTTAATGACTACCGTGGTACATTCAAAGAGTATCGCGAATCACAAAAATATCAGCATTAGTCGAGCCGAAAAATTTGCGCTACACTTAATAGTATGCGGGAGTTTGTGAGTAAATGTTCTATATGAATAAATGTGCTGTAAATAAACGTTCTCTAAGTAAGTATTTTCTAAGTAATTATATGCCGCGCGGCTCGGCAGCTTTTCTGGCTTTCACTATAGTGCTTTTGCTTTTCTTCGCGCCTTTCCCCACACCTTTTCTAGCGCTCACCGCCCAGGCCAGACAGTTGCCGAATCAGAAAATTGCATTCTTTTATAAAGATAGACCGTTCCGTGAAACTATAATAGCTCTTTGTGAGCATGTAGAAATTAAATGCCTTTTTACAGAAAAAGCTGACACGGATATGACCTATATTATCGAAGTGGAAAGTCTTCGCTGGGATACAGTGTTTAGATCTGCGCTAAACGCCTATAAATTCAAATATTCTTGGATTGCTGATAATACGATTAAAATTTATAAGTGAGCGTTCATGATTGAATTGAAGTCATTGACAAAAAAATTTAGCGGAAAAGTTGTCTTAGACTCTATTGATTTAAAGCTTACATCTCAAAAGACTCATGTGCTTTTGGGATCTAGCGGGTGTGGGAAGTCAACTTTGCTGCGTGTTATACAAGGCTTAATTGAGCCAAGCTCTGGAGAGGTGTACCTCAATAAGAAGGAAGTTACACCGGAAACCCAGCAAGAGATTTGTTTGCGTACCGGATATGTGATTCAAAGCGGTGGCCTTTTCCCACATTTAACCGCATTTGAAAATGTCACGCTGATGGCAAAGATTATGAAATGGTCTTCCACTAAAATTGATGCGCGTGTGCGAGAGTTGTATGAGTTGATGAATTTTTCTGATGGAGTTTTAGAAAAATATCCACGCCAACTCTCTGGCGGTCAAAGACAACGAATTGGCCTAATGCGCGCGCTATTCTTAGATCCGGAAGTGATGTTCTTTGATGAGCCTTTAGGTGCACTTGATCCAATTATCCGCGCCGGTCTACAGCAGGATTTAGCAAAAATCTTTTCACGTTTAAAAAAGACGGTCGTTTTAGTTACACATGATGTGTCGGAGGCAACCTATTTTGGCGACACAGTTACACTTCTCAAAGAAGGTAAAATTGCCCAGCATGGAACTATGGAAAATCTTTTACAAGAGCCAGAATCTGACTTCGTTTCTAATTTTATATTGGCACAAAGGCCCTTGCAGACGCGCTTTGAGAATCTAACTAGTGATGCGCCTGACTAGTGATGTATCTGATGCAAAAAGCAAAATTCCTAAGAAAACTTAATTGCTGGTATGCCGTAGGGTTCGCCGCATTTGTTGGTTCACTACCAGACGCAGCAGCAGAGGTTAAGCCAGTAATTGTTATTGGTTCAAAGCCATTTACTGAAAACTACATATTGGCAGAGATGGCAGCTCAAATCCTCGAGTCTACGGGCAAGGTCGAGGTGGTTCGAAAATTTGGTATGGGCGGCACGGGTATACTTTATTCTGCGCTGAAAGCAAAAGATATTGATCTTTATCCAGAGTACACGGGCACTATTGCTCGCGTTCTTTTGAAGCGACCCGAGTTGATAAGTTTTGATGATATTTCTAGAGAAGTGCGTAGCCAGGGCATGGCAAACTCAAAACCCTTTGGCTTCAATAATACCTATGCCATTGCTGTACGCAAAGATACTGCAGCCAAACGTAATTTGAAAAAAATTTCTGACCTTAAGGGACATAGAGATTTGGTTCCGGGCTTCCACTACGAATTCATTAATCGCAAAGATGGCTGGGTAGGGCTAAAAGAGTTTTACGATATCGGTTTCGATAAAGTGGATGGAATCAACCATTCACTCGCCTATGAAGCTATACAGAGTAAGAAAATCGATATCATCGATGCCTATTCAACAGACGCTAAAATCTCTCGCTTTGAACTCATTGTTTTAGAGGATGACCGAAAATTTTTTCCAACCTATCACGGCCTTTTCTTAGCACGGAAAGATTTCGTCGATCGCTATCCCGAGCTTTGGGAAAAATTGAAGAGCCTCGAGGGCAAACTCGATGATGATCTAATGGCCGCGATCAATGCGAAAGTCGAGATCGATAAAGAGAGCTTTAAGCAAGTGGCGGCGGCATTTCTAGGGAATGAGCAAAAATCTTCTTCCTATTGGAGCTTGGATAAGCAAGGGCAATACGCCAAAGAGCATTTCTACTTAGTCTTTATCTCACTTTTGATAGCAACAATCTTAGCAGTGCCTCTAGGTGTTGTGGCGACTCGAAATCGTTTGGTGGCGCAAGTGGTTTTGCTTAGTTCAGAACTTTTACAAACAATCCCTTCTCTTGCTCTCTTATGTCTTTTGATTCCATTTTTTGGTATTGGGATTATGCCCGCTCTAGTAGCGCTCTTCCTCTATGCGCTTTTACCTATTGTTCGCAATACCTATACGGGCATTAATGCCATTGAGCCTAGCCTAATTGAATCTGCACGCGCGCTAGGACTTCGTCCCCTAAGGCGACTTTTCTTAATCGAATTACCCCTAGCGTCGCCTTCTATTATGGCGGGGGTGAAGACTTCGGCTATCATTAATGTTGGGACAGCAACTTTGGCAGCTTTGATTGGAGCTGGAGGATTTGGAGTGCCAATCATTGCAGGGCTTGCCATTAATGAAACAGAAATGATCGTAAGCGGCGCAATTCCAGCGGCGCTATTTGCCATTCTCCTCCATGGAGTGTTTGAAGTCGTAGATCGCATTGTAATTCCACGAGGGATTCGGGGTTAATCTTAAGATAGGCTGCCTAAGTTTGCTGACTAGAGGGTGGCCCAGCTTTAGCCAGAGGAATCTATAGCCGGAGGAATCTATTCGACAGGTAAACCAAAACGGTGAGAATTAAAGGAGTCACCAAATATCTCACCTGAATAGAAAATTTGGCGAATGACTCCCAGTATATTCACAGCAGGTAAAAAGCCCCACATTCTCGAATCTAAGGAGCGATCGCGATGATCACCTAGAACGAAGAAATGTCCTGGAGGCACCGTTACTTCTAGATAATGATTAAACTCCGTGTCAGAATTATTTTCACGAATCGTTTGAATCTTTTTGCCACCGATCGTTTCTGTATAGGCAGAAAACATGGAGGGCTTATCTCCGGGCACTAAAGAAACTATTTTAGCTAAATCGATCGCATCGAAGTCTAATTTTTTTGTTGGAATAGGCTGGTCATTAATAGTTAGCTTACCAGCATCGAGGCGCACGCGATCACCAGGTCCGGCTACAATTCGCCGTACTTGAATCTTTGATTCGTCCTTTGGTAGCATGAATAGAACCATTGTACCTACTAAAGTAGATTCTGGTTTTTCATAGGTGAGCCAGGAATAGGTATCGACCAGCAGAACGTCCCCAACTTGAAGAGTGGGGGCCATAGATTTTACAGGGACACGAAAAGGCTTAACTGTAAGGTCGTTTATCATTGTGATGGGTAAGGCTACGAAAAACAAGGCGGCAAGAAAAAATAGAAACCCCCGGAAGAAAATTTGCCGCCTCTCAGGTTTTGCTAAGGCTCTAGAGTGGTCGTGTAGTATGAAAAGGTCAATCAATTGTGCGGAATAAACGATGATAGTGAGGGACACTTTGGTGATATAGGCATAATGTAAATTCGCACTTTCAGAAAACTGTACGACTAATAGGGCGCCGATGAGTGCTACTGCAAGCAGAGCTAAACAAACTAAAATAGCTCGTTTGCGTTCGCTAAAATAGATATGACCTAAGCCTGGGATAAGTAAGCCTAGGAGCATGGCTAAAAGCAGTGAGCGTCTCTCTAACAAGGTGGATGCCTCTAACAACGCGTGTTTCTCGATTTGATTAGCGGCCGAATTTTCCATAGATCGGCATCATACTAGTGTTTGGCATGGAGTAAAGAGTCTAAGTCCTCTGTTTGTCCTGCTAGTAGTAAAAGATCGCCCTGGTGAATGATTGTATCTCCATAGGGCATTCTAACGCGACCTTCAGTTGTCGTTGGACGAATACCAACAATTTGCACTTTGTATTCCTTGTTTACGGCGAGGTCCATAATTGACTTTGAGTCCATCCACTCCGGCGCTTCCCACTGGATAATGCGATAGCCATCACCAATTTCCATTTCTTTCTTAATCGATGGACTTTGCATTCGATGAGCAATAGACTTACCCATTTCACTTTCGACAAAGAAAACCTCATGCACTCCAATTCGTCGTAGAATGGAAGCCGCTAATTCATTATTGGCTCGTACTGCTACAAAGGACACGTTTAAGTCGAGTAAGTGAGCTGCAGTAAGCACGGCGGCTTCAAATTGTGTGCCGATACAAATAACGGCTGCATCAATGTCTTTTGCTCCAAGCTGCTCGAGAGCTTTCCGATCTGTCGAATCACCGTGCATAGCAATGGATACATGGTCCTTAATTCGATCGATCAAGATCGAGTCCTGGTCAAGAACAATTACTTCCGCACCATCCAAGGTTAGGTTTTTTGCAACAGAGTCTCCGAGAACACCGAGCCCAATAACTAATATCTTTTTCCGTTTCATACTTGTCCTCCAAAGGGCTATCGACTAGCCAGCAAAAAAATGATCCTTCGGGTAGCGGAAGCGCTGCTCAGATATTTTTCCCGCACCAACATAAATTATCGTCATGATTCCCAGACGTCCTAGGAGCATCAGGATGATTAAAATAACTTTGGCAAAAGTACTAAGGTAAGGAGTTACTCCGAGTGAAAGGCCACAGGTACTAATGGCTGACACCACTTCAAAGGTTAAATTAAGTGGGTTTAGTCCTTCAGACGAAATAAGAGTGATGATAGCTAGGATTGATATCACCATATACAAAGTAACGAGCGATATGGATTTCATAAGTGTAGTAATGGGGATTTCCCGATTATGAAATTGTATCCAGGAATGACCACGCATAAAGCTGATTGCAGAGGTGATAATCACGCCAAGGGTAGAGGTCTTAATGCCACCGGCTGTGGAAAGTGGTGAGCCACCTATAAGCATCAATACAAGAGTGATTAATACAGCACCTTGAGAAAACTCGGCAATTGGACGGAGATTAAAGCCAGCGGTTCTGGCTGGTATGGCATAGAAGAGAGATTCACCCACATGGCTCCAAAAGTCTGGCCGATTTTGTGCCGTTAAATAATCCACAGTAAAAAAGGAAATTGTACCACCGAGAGCTACAAGAATAGTCATGAAAATATTTAAATAGCCGTTAGCAGAAATGCAGCGGCGTTTATTCCAAAGCCAATCGACAAGTTCAAAAATGATTGGAAAACAGAAGCTACCAATGACGGAAAGAATACTCGAACACCAAACCGCATGAACGAAAACATATTCCGAGTTTAAAGAATCTGCAAAGGAGGATAGTCCCGCATTACAGAAGCTAGAGATGGCGTGAAAAATGGCGTGAAATAATCGATTTGGGGTGTATTCCGAAATTGTGAAGTAAATCCAAACTGCACCAATAATTTCACAAACTACAGCAAGGATTAACACACGGGAAACGAATCGTGATAGTTCGCCTAAATCAGGCATATCAAAATTCTCTCGCCCGAGTAGTGAGGAAGCCATAGATATTCTAGACCGCGCAATACTAGCTAATCCTGCTGTGATTGCGACGATCCCGAGGCCACCGATTTGAATCATCATTAGAATGGATGTTAGGCCAGCGAGGGTAAAAGTTTCGGCAATATTTACTGGTGTAAGCCCGGTTACTGATAAAGAAGAAACCGAAATAAAAATTGCATCAACAAAGGATAGGCTTTTTTCAGCTTGTAATGACCAAGGCATGATTAAAGAGAATGCTCCAAGCAGTGCTGCCGAAACATAGAGTAAAACAACTGTTCGTCCTGGAGTTAAGTCTAAGCGTCGCAAAAATAAGATAGTTTTATCGTCTACGAGTAGTTGCCCAATTATGAGCGCAAGCATGCCGGCGGAGATATAGGTCAAAAAATGTATGGATTCAACCGGATCTAAGCCAACACTTATGCCGCCAAACCAACGAAAAAGCCAAAGACAGAGAAAGAAGAGGCCAAATAGGTTTAGAAGTTCGCGTGCGCTAAGAATCGCGCGCTTTTCGCGCAGGGTACGCCAATACTTTGTGGTATAAATTCGTAGGCGGTAACGAAAGAGCGTACGGATTTTTCCCACGAAAATACTGAGGCAAAAGGCAGCAATGAAAACATCATAAACTAGCAAACGTTCCCGTGAGTCGGGGATAATAGTGTCCGAGACATAGACTCCAATCAGGAATAGACACATCAGCACTGCGCTCGGCATGCTTTGATTCTACCTTGGGACTAGAAGTAATTGGAATTTATTGGTAAACAATATTTAGCGCAGCGCACTATTGGTTTAAGTTGGACCAAGTATTTGTTGTGGCATCGTAACTATAGCTGCTGTTAGTTTGCGTGGCTTTCCTTATCTTTTGTATTCTATAGACAACAACCGTGTAGATGATTCCAAAAGTGAAAGCGGCCCCAGATACAATAAATACAGCAACTCCTGGGAAGCGTGCACAAAGAAAGCCAAGGAGGAGGGCTAGAATTCCAGGAAGGTAGGGTCGCATTGTTTGTCTCCAAATAACTTGTAAAATTTTGACTTGATCGTACACTTCTTAAAGTAAAGCTTTAAGTTTTTTTTAAGAAGAAAAAAAATGGGTTACCCTGTTTGGTGAGATTAACCATCAAACATAAAAAGGAGTAACCCAAGCCATGAGCGTACAACAAAAAACCATCAAAAACAAAGTAGGATTATAAAGCTGCCGAGGTCTCCGTAAGCTGCTTGGCAGGAGCTATCCATAGCTGTGGATAGGGTCACAAAAAAGGGGTGGTCGCAGACTCGTCTAGTAACGATAGTGATTTGGCTTAAACGGGCCGTCCGGGCTTAGGCCAAGGTATTCCGCCTGCTTATTGCTAAGTTTTGACAGACGCACACCAATTTTCTCAAGGTGAAGCGCTGCCACTTTCTCGTCGAGGTGCTTTGGTAGCACAGTCACATTGATATTATTCGTGTACTTTGCAGGGTTTGTATAGATCTCGATCTGAGCAAGGACTTGGTTCGTGAACGAGTTTGACATTACGAAACTTGGGTGGCCAGTAGCACAACCTAGATTCACCAAGCGTCCCTTTGCCAGGATAATAACTGAATTCCCGTTCTTTAAAGTGTGCTTGTCGACTTGTGGTTTAATCTCTTCTATCTTTGAGTTGTTGTTTAACCAAGCCATATCAATCTCAATATCGAAGTGTCCAATATTGCAAATGATGGCGTGATTTTTCATCATTTCAAAATGAGTTTGAGTGATGATGTCACAGCAGCCAGTTGCGGTAACGAAGATGTCAGCTTCTTTCGCTGCCTCTTCCATGGTCACAACTTCGTAGCCTTCCATCGCTGCTTGCAATGCACAAATCGGATCGATTTCAGCAACGAGCACGCGAGCACCATATTGGCGAATGGAGGCAGCTGACCCCTTACCAACATCGCCGAAACCAGCAATGACAACAGTTTTACCGGCCATCATTACGTCAGTAGCGCGCTTAATACCATCCGCCAAAGACTCGCGGCAACCGTATAGATTATCAAACTTAGACTTTGTTACAGAATCATTCACATTGATTGCAGCACACTTAAGCTTGCCCTCTTCCATCATCTTCATCAGGTTGTGAACGCCTGTGGTGGTTTCTTCGGATAGGCCAATGATCTTTTCCATGTATTTGGTATAACGATCTTCGTGCATCATATTGGTGAGGTCGCCACCATCATCGAGAATCATATTAAAGCCTTTTTCGCCCCAACCCTCGATAGTTTGCTCAATACACCATGCGGCTTCCTTTTCGGTTTCGCCTTTCCAAGCAAAAACTGGGATCCCTGCAGCTGCAATCGCAACGGCAGCATGGTCTTGCGTGGAGAAAATATTGCAAGATGACCAACGAACCTCTGCACCAAGTTTGGTGAGAGTTTCAATTAGTACTGCTGTTTGGATCGTCATGTGAAGACAGCCAGCGATCTTTGCCCCCTTGAGTGGCTTACTTGCACCGTATTCCTTACGGAGAGCTATTAGGCCTGGCATTTCGCCCTCGGCGATCTCTATTTCCATACGACCCCAACGCGCGAGTTCTTCGAACTTTTTGGGGTCTTCCATGGCTTCTTTACATACTTTGTAATCTGGCATGGGAGAAGCCTAAGACATTTCCGGACAAAGATCGAGTGAAAAAACAATTTTGTAGGGAAGGTCTAGGAGGGCGCCTGTGGGGACGGCCTAGGAGACGCCCCATTTAGCGCGGACCTCAGCTTCTTCTTCCGCATCGGCAACCTTCTGAAACTTTGCACCACGCACGCCTTTGACTATCTGTTCGCATTCACCCCAGGTCTTGTGGACGCGACACTGGCCATGGACGAAACTCAAGTAGTAGCCACCTTTTTTCGATTTTTTCTTCTTTTTTCGGGCAGAGGCTTTTTCAAGGTCGGCAGAGGAGGGTGGGGTTGTATCGACACTATAGTCTTTCGTCGGTCCGTTATATAAATCTGGGGTTACTCCATCGGCAAAATCGGTGGCAATTTTATCGCAACGCTCGTTTCCAGGGATCCCCGCGTGCCCTGAGACGTGGATCCACTGGATTTTTTTGGCTCCAACTTCTTTTTGTAGACGGAGAATCTCTTGCCAAATTTCCTTATTTTTGATCGGAGTTCCCTCTTTGGTTTTCCAGTCACGGCGTTGCCAACCAGATACCCAGTATTGGATCCCGTTGAGTGCATAGGATGAATCGGAATGTATTAAGATCTGTGAATCGTGTTTCAAAGTGTTGCTTAGAGTGGGATTGTTTAGGATGGTTTGGAGAGCAGCGGCAATAGCCGAAAGTTCCATGGCATTATTGGTAGAGTGTTTCTTGGCGTTGCCAAGTTCCCAAGTATATCCTTCCGGGTCTACGACCACTGCACCCCAGCCGCTACGGCCTGGATTTCCACGACTGGCTCCATCTGTGTAGACAATAATTTTCTTTATCATGAAGAGTTCTACCAGAGAGCCGAGATGGATCAAGCTCACTTTCTTCTATTTTACTAAAATTATTAAGTTGGACTAAACATTTATTGATCAGAAATTAGGCAATTAGTGGGCGGTTTCGGCTCAACTCCGGCAACCTCTTAATTTTCAAGAGATTCTAACAAGCACGAAAATCGACCAATCTTTAGACAGTGCTCTCAATACTCGGAGCTAGGTAAGGCGTACGCTACGATAGAGGAAGAACTTTATGTGGGGGAAAATTTGAGGAGGCTTTTATGTGTATGCACGCTCTGCGACTGACGGGAGTTTTATTCGCATTTTTAGTTATTACAGCTTGTGGGCTGGCAGAAAGTGAAGAAATTGGATCAGGCGAAGCCCAATCGGACGGCTTGATTGCGAAGCGAAACGGAAAAGTCGTTCGCCTATCCAACGAGAAGGCAGCAGAATTTTGCAAAGATAATTTCTGTGAGCCTAACTATGTTTATCGCGCTTCATTTGCTATAGGCCAACAACCTCTAGCCGATTCACATTTACAAAAAGGACCACCAATACCGCGGCAGCCAGCGCAGCCTATCGCACCCACACCAGTAGATGGAGGTATACCAGAAAGTCACGACTATTCGCGCGCCATTATGAACATGACTGAGGCGTGGGAAATAATGGAAGGGTCGCATGATATCGTTGTGGCAGTAATTGATACGGGGGTACAGATTAATCACCCCGATCTTGCAAATAACATTTGGACAAATGAAGTTGAGCGCCTAGGCGTAGCTGGGGTGGATGATGACAACAATGGGTACATCGATGATATTTATGGCTACGACTTTGTTAATGATAGCCCAGATATGATCGATGACGAGAGCCATGGAACTCACTGTGCGGGTATTATTGGTGCAGTAAGGAACACTATTGGCATCGTTGGAGTCGCTCCACGAGTAAAGATTATGCCAATTAAATTTCTGAGTGCCAGCGGTAGCGGTACGACAGAAGCAGCTATTCATTCGATTAACTATGCGGTAGATAATGGCGCTGATATTATTTCCAATTCTTGGGGCGGTAAAGGAGAGTCTGAACTTATGGACGAGGCTATTCAACGTGCGCATAATGCGGGCATTCTGGTAGTGGCGGCTGCAGGCAACGACTCCTCAGATAATGATGAATTACCAGTATATCCAGCAAACTACGACAACGTTCTAGCCGTTGCGTCTACGAACGAGGACGATGAGATTTCTTTCTTTTCCAATTTCGGCCTCAACACTGTAAGGATCGCGGCTCCCGGATCGCATATTTTTAGCACTATCCCTGGGAGCGTATGGGCGAAAAAATCTGGAACATCGATGGCAGCGCCTCAAGTAGCGGGAGCACTCGCGCTGGGGAAAGCACTACGCGAGAACCTGAGCGTCGATCAGTATAAAAATTTATTATGTGATTCCTCGAACAAAATCCTCTTGGACCAAGTGGAGTGTGGAAGAATGGATGTTTATAGCTTCTTAAGGGCGGTGGAGAGCGCGAGGCCCCAAGCACAATTTTTGACTAATCACTAATTTTGACTACTACAGTCAAGTTGCCGTGATTTACCAGTGCAGAATTCTGTGGTAGCAACGAGTGAAAGGAGACACGCGCGAGATGAGTGGAAATCCGATTAAAATTTTTGGGGTAGAGTTTATTGAGTATGGTGGCCCAGACCCGGCCGCTATTGCGAAACTTTTCGATGGCCTTGGCTTTACTAAGATTGCAAAGCACCCTGATCAGGATATTGAGCTTTACAAGCAGCATGACATACGGTTTTTACTGAATCGTCAGTCGGACTCCTTTTGTGAGGCTTTCCATAAGGAACACGGTCCATCGATTTGTTCTATGGCTTGGCGAGTGGAAGATGCTGAGCTTGCTTTCAATGAATCGGTAAAGCGGGGAGCAAAGCCCTACGAAGGTGCAGACCAGAAGTTGGGGTCCGCACCACTTAAGGCAGTTTATGGCATCGGTAACTCACTCATCTATTTCTTGGACAAGTTTGGCGACTCCGAAACGATTTTTGCTAATTACCAACAGCTTACGGATGAAAGGCAGTGGGATAAGCCGCTCCTGCGAATCGATCACCTGACGAATAACGTGCCGAAGGGTGAAATGCAGAAGTGGTGTGATTTCTATGAGAATCTTTTTGGGTTTCAGGAAACACGCTATTTCGATATTCGCGGCCAAAAGACAGGTCTAATTTCTAAGGTTATGTCGACGGCAGATAAGTCGATTATTATTCCGGTTAATGAACCGACGGAAGATGAGTCGCAGATTCAAGAATATTTGGATGAATACAATGGCTCAGGCATTCAACACGTAGCGCTTTCTACGGGAGATATCTGTGAGAGTTTAGAGCACTTCCGTTCGAACGGAATTGACTTCTTGGATATCCCAGACACTTACTATGATGTATTGAAAGAACGGGTTCCAATGCTGGAGGAAGACATTGATAGGTTGAAGAGTTTAAGGATCCTAGCCGACGGTGATGACGAGGGATATCTGTTGCAGATTTTCTCCAAGAACGTTATTGGCCCAATTTTTTATGAGATTATTCAACGTAAGAATCACTGGGGATTTGGTGAAGGCAATTTTCAAGCACTATTCGATGCTATTGAGCGCGACCAAAAAGCACGGGGCTATTTGTAAAAATTATGTTTCATTATTCGCAGGGCGATCATCCGAAACAGGCACATAAAGGCATAAAAAAGGGCACTTTTGAGGAAGAGCAGGGCCGTAAAGGCTTCTTTGGCAATGTCTCTCATGTCTATAAGTCTAGACCTTCGACCCGTTGGACGAAAATTGAAGGTCCTCTGAAGCCACGTATGTATGATCTCGTGGAAGCCGGTCATGGTCAAAAAAGCCCTCAGCGCATGCTCTATAATTCCGATATTGAAATCTCCATGGAAGTGAAAGGTATAGAAAAGGCAAAAAAGATAGGTGCTTATCGGAATGCTGATGGGGATATGATTTATTTTTGCCATGTGGGTAAGGGAAAGGTCTTAACCGATTACGGTATGCTGACTTATCGCAAATCAGATTATATTGTGATGCCGAAATGTGTGCCACATGTCTTCTTGCCGGAAGAGAAATCACAGTTCTTCGAAATTCTTAATTTATCTGGTTCAGGATTTCGGGAGCCGGATCGTGGGATTCTCGGTAAAAATGCACTTTACGATACAGAGCAATTGAATCCTCCAAGTTTGGAGGCGCAAAATTCTTTACTTGAGGAAACTGGGACGAAAGTGTTGCGTGTACACACTAGGCATGAAGGAGAGGAAACAATCTTTCATTATGAGGATTGCATTTTCGATGTGATCGGCTGGAAGGGTGATTTCTTTCCATTTACATTGAATATGGATCAGGTCATGCCCTTATTGTCGCACAGATATCATTTGCCGCCATCGGCGCATTCCACATTTGTGGCGCAAAATTTTATTGTTTGTTCTTTTTTGCCAAGACCGGTGGAAGAGGAGAAGGATGTGTTGAAGGTGCCATTCTATCACCAAAATATTGATTATGACGAAGTGCTTTTCTATCACGATGGAAACTTTTTCTCTCGCTCTAACTTGCATCCGGGTATGATGAGTTTTCATCCGGCTGGTTTTCCCCATGGGCCGCACCCCAAAGCGGTGGATACCATTGCGGGCAAGACTCATCATAGTGAATATGCGGTGATGATCGATGCGCGTCGACCACTCAAACGCGATTCCTTTATGGAGAATGTAGAAGTGGCCGACTACTGGCAATCTTGGCAGAAATAGGACAGGAGGCTAGTTTGCAGAAGTGGAAGCAGTGGCTAATTGGGATCTTAGTTCTTCTCATCGCAATTGGTGTTGGTTATGTCTTCGTAGTTTATTACTCCTATATATTTGCTAAGAATGTTGAAGGCCGAGTCGTTGGCGTTAAACACGGAGATAAGTACGGAGATAAGTACGCAGATGAGTACGAGGGAGCCTATGTAGTAGCGATTCGAACAAGCAATGATGAAATCTTTACGACTCATTCTGAGGATGCTCAGTGGGCTTTGGTGCGAGTGGGCCAGTGTGCAAGAGCCAAATATTTTCCGCATCCGCCATGGAACTTCCAAGAATCGGGGACTTATTTTGGAGCAAAGCTCTTAAGTCTTCGTGAATGTACGGAAGATGATGGATTTTGGGATCCGGATAGGTATTGCCCAGGCGGGTCGGAATCGATGGATACTGTTCCAAGTTCCAGTCGCTCTGATCGTTCCGGTGGTTTTAATAGCCTAGATAGTTTTGATCACTCCAATGATTTCGATGGTTCTGAAAAACTAAAAACAGAGCCCTTTGATGAAAGACAAGACGAAAGAAGAGATAAAAGAAGAGATGAAAGAAGAGATGAAAACAAAGAAGGGGAGAGCTCTAACTTCGAAAGAGTTCGCAAACGCTACTTAGAAGGGCTGGCTGATAGCTAAACCATGATTCTATTGATCCGTTTTTATTTTTTTCTTGCAATTTTTTGCTTCGCCCTAGGGCTTGGCGGCGCGTTCCAAGGTTATGTTAAAGGGCAGCTTGTCCTTTATTTGGTGGTTTTGGGTGTTCTCTTGACGGTGGCTGCCTTTTTATTTTCTATAATTATTTGGATTTTAAAGCCTTCGAAAAATAAGGGCTCTAAAGAATTTGAGATGCCGATTACGGCGACCCTATCTTTGATTCTGGGATTGGCTGTGATTGGTGTTGCTGGTTATGGGTATTCGGTATACTACGGCCAAAAGCCGTTAATACGAGATATTTCTACGGACCTAGACAATCCGCCGAAATTTCGTGGCCCGGTTCAGACAATATCTGCTTTAGAGGGGTTGGAATATTTGCCACCAAGCATATTTCCTCGTAACTATGACTCGACGGATGGAATGAAGCAGGCACAAGCGTACCCAAGTGTTCGTCCGACTAGCTTTAGCGAGAGTCAAGAGGTGGTCTATCAAGCAGCACTGGTGTCTGCTAAAACCACACCGAACTGGAAAATCGCTTTTGAGGACGCTGAAAACTTTCACTTTGAGGCAACAGCTGAGACGGAACTCTTTCATTTTATCGACGATATAGCCTGCGATGTTCGTACGGACAAGACTGGAAAAACATTTTTGCAAGTACGATCTCGATCGAGAGTGGGGCGCTTTGATTTTGGCACAAACGCAATGCGTATTACTAAATTTATAGCAAAGGTAAAGACGAAGGTGCCGCAGATTGCAAAACGAATGGAAAAATCGCAGACGCCTAAGCAGCAAACACAGACACCCAAGTAATAGTTAATCAGGAGAAGAAGTGAGCCATAATAAAAGCTCCGAAGAACTAGAGACTTTCCGCCAAGAAATGCAGGAGCGATCTAAAGACACGCTCTTAGAGTCACTTGGAATTGAGTTAACACAGATGGAGCCAGGGTGTGTGGCAGGAAAGATGCCTGTGGATCGTCGCACCTTTCAGCCAATGGCAATGCTTCATGGTGGAGCTAGCGTAGCATTAGCAGAAAGCCTAGCTTCCATCGGCGCTAACATGAACTTGGATTGGAATCGACAGTTTGCTGTGGGGTTAGAGATTAATGCCAATCATATTTACAGTGTCCATTCAGGTTTTGTTTACGGTGAGGCACGCCCGCTTCACATTGGTCGCACTACGCAGGTTTGGGAGATTGAGGTAAAGATCGAATCGGGAAAATTAGTCTGTAGCTCACGTTGTACATTAGCAAATGTAGATCGTGCTACAGGTTAGCAAGCTTAGCTTATGAACATCGCAGCTAAGCATAAAGAGATTGTTGAAGAGTTCCTCGATATGGAGGATTGGCAGGAGCGCTATCACTATATCGTTGATTTAGGAAAAGACCTGCCGGCCTTCCCGGAGGAATTCCGTACCGATGAGCATAAGGTATCCGGCTGTGTATCCCAGGTCTGGCTGCAGGCCGATTTTGAAGATGGGAAAGTAAATTTTAAAGCGGACTCGGATTCAATTTTTGTAAAAGGGTTAATTGCTCTACTACTCGATGCCTACTCAGGGTTTGCACCGAGCGAAATTTTAGAAATCAGTTCTGACTTTGTGCGTGAAATTGGGATTAGTGAGAACCTCTCTCCAAATCGCGCTAACGGTCTGGGCTCAATGATAAAAACAATTGAGAACTACGCGAAGAAGCTTCAACTTGAATGAATGAGGTTTTTATTAGCGCTGTTCATCACTGCTCTAGCAGTCGGGTCTATAAGGAAAGCTTTGGATAAATTTTACGATAGGCAATTGCCCAACAAACCAAAACCATACCGACTAACATTCCAAGATGGTATGGCATTGTTTGCCAAGGCGAGTTTCCCCACAGCGCGGTTTGGGATAATGCGACTCCGTGATAGAGCGGAGATGCGTGTGCCAGCAATTTTGCCCATTCTGGAAGGTTTTGTATTGGATAGAATATACCAGAAAAGAAAAACATTGGTGCAATGAGTAGTGTGTAAACCGTTTGAAATTGATTTATGTTTCGAACCATTGCGGTGGCGATTAATCCAATCGCTCCACATGCCAATGCTACGATTGCACCAATAAAAGGAATGATAAAGAGATACTGTAACTCAACTGCACCAAAAGCGCTCAGCACGAGCGTCACTCCTGTCGACATAACCGCACCTTTAATACCTACCCAAATCATTTCACCAATCAATATTTCTCTTGGACCAATTGGCGAAGTCATAATCGCTTTAAAAATACCTTCAAAGGTTAGGCGGATATAAAAATTATAGGAGGTTTCAAAAAATGCAGTGAAGAGGGCTGTGCTCATTGCTAAGCCGGGAGCAATAAACTGAATATAGCTCAGGCCATTCATTTCAGTTACGTATGCGCCAAGTCCTACGCCTAAGGCCAGTAAAAAAAAAATTGGTTCTAGTATGGTTGGAAGAATATTGGCAAAAAAATCTTTTTTGTAAATTTCCCAATGGCGACTGGTAACGTTTAAACTTAACTGTAATGTCTCAGGCATTGGCAGAAAGCTCCTTTCCAGTCACTTCTAGAAAAACGTCTTCTAAATTACTTGGACGCATCATAATTGGGTCTGTCTGAGTTTCTGATACGAAGGATTCAAGTTCTTTTAGGCTAGATGCTCGTAAGGTTAAGCTCGAGCTGTCTTTAGAGAAAAACAATCCGACATTTGTTGCAGCAAGACTTTCGAGTTCTTGCTCAAATTTCTGATTCGGTAAAAAACTAGCCACAAATCCTGGGCAATATTTATCAATTAGTCGCTTTGGATGTTCGATATCCTTAACCTTGCCTTGATCCATAATTACGATACGGTCGCAGAGTCGTTCTGCTTCATCCATATAGTGGGTGGTCAAGAGAATTGTCGTCCCTCTAGCTTTTAATTCGTTAATTTTATCCCAAAGCAAATGCCGTACAGCCGGATCGAGTCCAGTAGTTGGTTCATCTAAAATAATTAATTCTGGACTTCCTAATAAAGCTCGAACAAATACGAGGCGCCTTTGCATCCCGCCAGACAATGATTGAATGGGCTCATTGGATTTATGTTTTAGCGCCATGAATTCGAGTAATTCATCGACTTGTTTTCCTCTGTTTTTTTTTGGAAGACCTTTAAAGCGTGCAAACATTAACATGTTCTCGCGAACGGACATACTCGCATCGAGGTAGTTTTCTTGAGTTACGACGCCAAGACGTTTTTTTATTTCCCTAGCGTCGAGTAGTGGATCCATACCAAATACAGACATTTGACCATCACTACGTGAAGCAACGCCGTAGATCATGGAGATAATAGTGGATTTACCGGCACCATTCGGTCCGAGTAGGCCAAAGCACCCCCCCTTGTTAATGGAAAAAGATACACCGTCGATGGCGGTGAAATCACCAAAGTGTTTATGAACTTGAGCGCACTCGACAATAATCGATGGCATTGTTTCCTCCAATGCTATGAGGCACGAACCCGAACGACTTCCTTAATTCCAGATTTATCGACTACAATTTTGTACAGCCCGCGAAACTTTCCACGCTTTTGTTGTTTGTTATAGAACTTTGCGTCCAAGCAGAGGTGAAAATGATATTCTTTGCGAACTAATATATTGGTTAAATTGCCGGCTTCATCCAGCATAGGTATTTGTTTCTCTTCATCATCCATATAGGGTAAGTATCGCGATATATTCATTCGTAATACTTCTTGTAAGTCAAAATTACCATTACAGTCTTTGGAAGCGCTTTTATGGCTCAGGGAAATTGCCCGGCGGAGATGGATTACATTTTCTTGCAGATGCTTTTCTGCTTTGGTGATTATTGATTTGTGACGAAGGGACTGAATCTTTGACGGCAATTTAGACTTTTGGGTAAGCGAAAACCATTCCTTAATTTGACCGATTTGCCGGTCATTGGCCACTAATTGTTGCTCTTCATCGGGCAAAAAATGGGAAACTTTCTTTTTGAGGATAGTCTTACCTTGGTCTTTTAAGCGGTCCCGCAAAACATAAAGGGCAACGCCACATCCTGCAACAGCAACACCGGTTGAGCCCACTAATAGTAGCTTCATTGAAAGCTGCTGTACTAAAACAGCAATCGCACCTGCCGAAGCTGCAGCGAGTGCTGCTAATGGTTCAGTGAACCGTTTGACAACTTGTCTTCGCGAAATATCGACGTACATATTAGCTTGGAAGTATTTCTTTAATTGGGAGAGCACTAGGAGTGCGTCACTCGAACAGGTTTCTCCATCGAATTGGAAATTTATGCTGCGTGGAAAGAATCGGGATTTGAATTCATATTCTTCTCGAATTCCTTGCTCAATTAACTCAATCTGTTTGAAGAACAATTGTTGTAATTTTTGATTAAGGTTCGCAGTGGTATAAATTCTCTTTAATTCCTCTAAACACCTGGCTAACAAGTTTAAATTACAATGATGAAAATATCGTGCGAATAGGCGTTGTTCTTTCGAGGCAGAATTTGGATCCTTTGGTAGCGCTTCCCTAATTTTCTGCACAGTAGACTTTACAGACTGGCAACGGGCAAAGACTCTCTCAACTAGTTGATGGTACTCTTTAGAACTTAAATCATCGGGTTGTTTCTCAAAGAGACTCTTTAGAAAAGATTCCTGAAACTTTGCCTCTCGACGGAGATATTCTCCAAGCACCCCACCTAATGTTTGAAGGGATTTGCCGTTTTTATAGTCCGACAGTTCCCTCAGAACTTGGTTCTGGATCCTTTGCGTATCTAAATTTATTTTTTGTGGAGTAGCTAACCGCAAACGGGAAAAAAAATCATGACGAATTTCTTCCTTAGGCCAGCGCTCGAATGGAAAATTGCTGGGGCAGAACAGATAAAGATTAATAGCACCATTTGTTAGGTCGTCCTGTAGCTTAAAACCTGATTTTAGTTCCAAATTATGCGCATCATGTCGAAATAGACTCAGAAAAAACGGAGTCTTCTTTGCGCTTTTTCTGCTTATGCTTATTTTGTCCAAACTCCAAATGTCTCCAACCTACTATTGTTAGGCGTTTGTTAGCATTTGTAAACATCTTGAAGTGAAAACTGTTCGTTAATATTATATTATTTATTATTGATGGCGGTAGAGTGTACCAACGCCGAAAGATACCAATGCCGATTTTGTCTACTTTACTAATTGGGTTGCTTTTCTTTTTGTCCGGGGCGACGAGCCTTGTGTATCAAAACCTTTGGATTCGAACCCTGAGCTTGGGTGTGGGTTCGACTTCCGCTTCGATGAGTATCGTTTTATCGATCTTCTTTTTGGGCCTCGCACTGGGCTCTTATGTATCTGGGAAAATCGCAAGTCGAGTAGATAGGCCTTTAGCCTTTTACGGCTACGTTGAAGGATTTATTGGTGTGTACGCAATAGGCGTGATTTATATCTTGTTCAACTTCCATGCGATTGTAGTACTGCTGCCACTCACCGGAGCTTTTTCTTGGCTTGGTACGTTCTTAAAATTTATGATCGTATTACTACTTTTGATTACGCCAACGGTTGCTATGGGGTCTACACTCCCACTTTTGATTCGTCTATTCTTGCGTAAGAATGAAGCGCTTGGAAAATACATTGCACTTTTATATGGTGTGAACACTTTGGGTGCTGTCTTTGGTGCCTTTATGACTGGATTCTTCTTTATTCCAACTTTCGGCATCGTAATCTCTAATCACGGTGCTGCCGTGGTGAATATTTTAATTCTTCTGGCGGCTATTCTGATTCAAAAGAAAAATGAGAAGGTTTGGAAGCTCAAGCCTCAGCTCTACGCAAAATCTAGCTCAACCTATGCAGAATTTAGGTCGATAACAAGCATTAAATCAGTCGCGAAAACGCCTTTCCGCAAGCTTATATTACTCTGTTGTGGCGTGGCGGGATTTACTTCTATTACGGCTGAGGTCGTCTGGAATAAATACCTAGGTATTTTTTTGGGATCAAATATTTTCGGTCTTAGTCTGATTCTCGCAATTTTTCTTACAGGAATTGCTTTAGGCTCGATCATTCTTGCTATGTTTATTGATCGAATTACGGATAAACGATCTCTATTCCTTTCTTTTTTATTCGCCTCCATTATTCTTACCATAGGAGCAACATATGCTTTGAATTATGCTCCAGTCGCAGCGAGTATCATTGCTTATTACATCGACGGCACCGTTTCACTTTTAACGATTAAGTCGGTACTTACTGCCGTCATTCTATTTTTCCCTACAAGCTTCTTCGGCGCACTCTTGCCGCTCGGTATTCGAATACTTTTGGATTCAGCTGACGACGCTCCAGAAGTTTCTGGTGTTGCTTATGCTATCAACACAGTTGGCGCGATTTTGGGCGCCTATTTTGCAGGGATTGTACTGATTCCTACTCTTGGGTCTACAATTACAATCAAGATTGCGATTCTATTGTTAACAATGACAGGTGCTGCACTCGTATTTTTTTCAAATCTCCGCCAGGCAAAGCAAGTGGTGTTTGTAAGCCTCTTTGCAACTTTAGCCATAGTGTCCGCAGGAGGGAAGGGAATTGAATTTGAAAATATTATTAAATCTGCCTATCAACAGTATGCGCCATCAAACATGTCACTCACCGAAGCACTTCGCTATTTTGTAAAGGATGAAAACGCAGAAGAATTTAAAAGAATCTTCGAAGGCGAAACTGCAATTATTTCGTTATCGAAAAATCCAAGTGAAGGGGGGGAGTATAGGAATTATTTGCGTTTGAAAACAAATGGCCTTAATGAATCCTATTATGACCTCAAAAATCTCGATTTATTGCCGAAGTATGAAGCGCTCCTAGGTTTTCTCCCATATGTGCTTTCGACTAATCCGAAAAATGCCTTTATTGTGGGTTACGGTGGTGGCTACTCCGTTAATTTTTTAACGAGCACGGATCTTAAGGAAGTGCATGTTGCTGAGCTGGAAGAAGGGATTCTCAAAGCTGCCGATTATGTGTATAACGGCGATAACCCGCTTTTGAAGCGTGAAAACTTAAAGATTACGATTGAGGATGCGAGGTTTGTGATGGCCGCAAAACTAGGCGGCTCATTCGATATCATTATCTCTCAGCCATCCCATTCCTGGCTGTCCGGCGTAGCTAACCTCTTTACAAAAGATTTTTTTGAGATCGTGAAGTCCAACCTTACTGAACATGGAGTGTTCTCACAGTGGTTGAACCTTTATAATATGAATACAGATGTTTTGAAGAGTATCTTACGCACCTTCTATACGGTCTTTCCTCATGGCGCCGTCTTTACGGATGTTAATGACGAAGAATTAATCATGATTGGTTCGCTGGGACCGATTCGCTTTAATTTTTCGAAACTTGCAGCAATGGCAGTCAATGAAAAATTTAAGAATCAATTGCAATTGCTTCCGTACAATAATGCCTATGACCTCATTTCTCAACTCACTCTGACTCGTGATCGAGTCTTGGAAATTACAAAGGGCGCGCCATTAAATACGGATGAAAATGTTTATGCAGAAGTGCGGCAGTCACAACTTTTCTACGATTCGCGTGTATTGAAGCCTGGAGAGTTTCTTAATAATAATTTTGTTGCAGACTATTCAAAACTAGTGGATCGCGAGATGGATAAGAGTCCGGAGTTTACACAGGGTATTTTAACTTCCCTTCACTCTAAGTGGAATAATCTCTACAAGACGCACATGCTTTTTGAGCAGTATCGAGCTAGATCGAATGGAAATCCTATCCATTTGTACCAGCAAGGTGTCTTTGCGTATCAGATACAGCGTTATGTAACCTCTCGTAGAGCCTTTGCCATGCAGCTTGAGCAGAGGCCAGACACCATTGGTCTGAATGGAATGTTACAGACGCTTATTTCTCTACAAGATTATGAAGCTGCGGCTAGATACGAGCAAAAGCTTGCCCGCTTTAGAGACAATAGGACAGATTGCTATTCATTAGAGATTGCAGTTCGACGGAAAAAAATGTCACGAGCAAGGAGATTCGCAGAAAAAATTTCCTCAAAAACTGAAGAAACTTGTGAGTACTACCAGAGCTATGTCTTAGGCTTGTACTACTCAGTAATTCATGATTACGAAAAAGCGCTTCCGTTCCTCGAGATGGCGTATAATGAAATGAGCAGTAATGTTGAACTCGTCAAGCATTTGGTGATTGCCTATATTCAAGTAGGTGATCGAAAGCAGGTGGATAAATTTTCCCCATATCTTTCGCAGGTACGGAAGACGGAATACGATCGTATTCTGCAGTTAGCTGAGTTTTATCGCCAACAGGGCTTGGCAGAAGACGCAGACTTGCTTACCCAATTAGCGACAACTCTTGGCGGTACTTCACAGGAGTGATTATTTTTGCTTGTAAGTCATATGCTCTTTATACTCGAGCTTGAAATCAATATATTCTGGTCTTTGAAAGCCAAGAGCTCGTGACAATAGCTCAAGCGATTGACTCTCTTCTGGGTTGATTCCGTCAAAAGCCGCAATTTGAAACGCCATATGCATAAATTTGCGCTTTTCTTCTTTATTGCAGTAGGAGTTGAGTAATTCCCAAACTTTTGAGATTTCAATTCCCGTCCAAACCGGCTCTTGAACGGCTATATCGCAGACGAGTTGTGCTTGGTCTTCCCCTAAATCAAGCTCTTTGCGTAAAATTTTATGCATAAACTCTTGCTCGTTGACGGAAATTTCCATGTCTGCATAGGCGATATTCCCAAGCATCATGGCCAGTGCTGCAATATATTCCGCTTCTTCCTTAGGGTGAGACTCTAATGCCTCTAAAATTTTAGCAAAGGCAGAGTTTTGGTCTACGGCTGATTCAATTTCGTCTGTTTGCAATCCTAGGTTTTGTAAAAATCCTTTTAAGAAACTCATAGCTAATCCTTTTTAAAATCTCGATCTAATACTGTTTTTCTGCCATCGGCGCGAGCATTGCCCGCAGCATCTTTACAGGCGGTACGCACGATATGTGTTAGTGCTTGCATTGCCGACGCGCTGGTATTCATATCGGAGGTCTTTTTAATGAGTGCTTTGACCTTTGAGGCGACAACCAGTACTTCCACATCCGCTATGGCAGATTTCTGTACTGGTTTTGTTGTTTGCGCTACTATTTGCATGGTCGGTGAGTGTTTGATTATTTTACGCTGAGAGTCAGATTCACTGGTCAACCCCCTTTGCCATTTCTCCTTGCCCGGCGCAGTCCTCTCTTCCGCCCATGCATCTCGATGATTCATCATGGGCACATGCGCGTCCCAACACGATACGGAGCAAAATATGAGTCCTGTTCGCTTGCGATTGCAGGTGGATACGTTGCAAACCCAGTACGTTTGCTCAAAATCCAGTTGTAGCTTGCAGGTGGAACACCTACGCCAATATTCAGTCATTGCGCCCAACTCCTTCTTGTCTAGAAAATAGCCTATTCTGACCATAGCCCATAGCCCATTTTAACCAGAATTTTCTTAAAAATGGCTATACAATGCATTAAACTGCCGCAGCAATGTCGAACCTGATCCAAGTACAAAATGCAACCAAGTCCTACGGGGCCCGTATCCTGTTTGATGGGGCAGGGTTTTCGGTTAATGCGGGGGAACATATCGGTGTTATTGGTCCAAATGGAGCGGGGAAGACGACACTTTTCAAAGTACTTATTGGCCAGGAAGAGTTGGATTCGGGGCAAATTATCCGTTCACGGGGACTTCGCATTGGATATTTGAGGCAAGAGGACGAGTGGTCTCTGGATATTTCTTTAGCGGAGTACTTGGAAGAAAATTGTACGACTCGTATTTGGGATCTGCGAAGGTTAGGTATTGATCTAGGGCTTCACGAAGAGCATTTTTCTACCTCTATTCGAGAGCTGAGTGGCGGCTACCGTATGCGCTCTCAACTTTTGTATATTATTGGCTGTGAGCCAAACCTTATGCTTCTCGATGAGCCAACCAATTATTTAGACTTAGAGTCACTTTTGATTCTAGAAAGATTTCTCATCGATTTCAATGGAGCATTTTTACTTATTTCCCATGACCGGCAGTTCCTTCGCAATGTTACCGATCATATTGTGGAAGTGGAAGAAGGGAACATTGAAAAATTTCCTGGAAATTTGGATGACTACTTCGAACAGAAGGAATTATTACGCGAGATAGAAGCTAAGCAAATTCTTTCCATGGAGGCTAAGCGTAAAAAAATTCAGGAGTTTGTCGACCGCTTCCGTGCTAAAGCAACGAAGGCTCGGCAGGCTCAATCAAGAATTAAGCTCTTGAATAAGATGGAAATTGCTTCTGTAAAGGCGGCTCCAGTTACGGCTTCGATTCGTATTCCCGCTCCAATCCGTACTGGAAAATTAGTTATGGAAGTGAAAGGTGCAGACCTAGGTTATGAGGACCATACCGTTTTAAATGGGGTGAATATGCAATTGGATCGCAGTGATCATGTTGGCGTGGTGGGTGTGAACGGAGCTGGAAAATCGACCTTGCTTAAGGCAGTGGCTGGAGACCTTGCATTAAAAAAGGGAGAGATTTTATGGGGAAAAAATGCTCGCATTGCCTATTTTGCCCAACATGTAACAGAATATTTGCAGGTGGATGACACGGTTTTTGATGCGCTTTCACGTAGCATAGGCCCGGATATTCGGCCACAAGATATTCGCGATATGGCAGGCTCACTAATGTTCTCTGGCGATGATATTGAAAAACCCATTCGAGTGCTTTCCGGAGGAGAGAAAACTCGAGTTGCATTGGGAAAAATTCTCCTGCAGCGAGCCCCAGTATTGATTCTCGACGAACCAACGAACCACCTAGATTTTGCCACCGTCGAAGCGCTTACCTATGCACTGAAGGAATATGAAGGCTCCATCGTTGTTGTCAGCCACGACCGTACTTTTATTGGGAGGATCTCGACTAAGATCTTAGAAATTAATAATGGTTGTGTCTCACTCTATCCGGGTTCTTACGAAGAATATTTATGGTCAGTGCAAAAGGGAGCGATGGGGGGAAAGATTACAGAGTCGAGCGCGGCAAAATCAGACACGGTATCTAAGAAACGGACTCCCATTACTGAGGAACTAGAATCAAATTCTAAACCAAAGTTTAACTACAAAGAAAAAAGAAAATTTCTCGAGCGTTCTATTCGTGTTACCGGTAAGGAAGCAGAGAAATTTGAGAAACGAATTCAAAAATACCAAGCGCGGATGGAAGCGATTGCCCAGGGGATGGAATCTGCCGTTGGGGACGAAGCGGTTAGCCTCG